>Ga0307509_10008709_pt1 | contig 12847 bp, 11 predicted proteins | sample 10_EM_MG_FD_202245 | JGI IMG/M metagenome (GOLD analysis project Ga0307509, IMG submission 202245) | Populus trichocarpa ectomycorrhiza microbial communities from riparian zone in the Pacific Northwest, United States - 10_EM | ecosystem: Host-associated > Plants > Roots > Unclassified | place...
TTTACATTTAGAAAACACAAGTTTAATTGAATAAATCATAGAAAAAAATGATTAATTGGTTAAATTAAAAACATAATAGTAAAAATAAGCTAAATTTATAAATGCAAAAGTAAAAGCCTTCAAAGTTTAAATCCCAAGGAAAAATAAAAGACCTTTACATTAACCCCGCTCCTCAAAAAAGAAATAAAATATGTGGTTGCTAATATAATCATTACTGGAGGCTTATATGATCGTTAACTTTAGAATCCGTGAGATTAGTTGAGATACACGCAAATTAGCCCGGACACCCACGTTAATTAAAAAAAAAAGAGAAATAGAATAATACATTTATTATACACTAACTTAAGCTAAAAATTGTTCTCTAATGCAAGTTCATCATGATTTTCATATATACCAATTTTTTTTCTATTAATTTGGATAAAAATTGAATTATGAATATCATGTTAAAAAGTTAAACCGAAAATAAATAGTTTTTTTTATTAATATGCGTGTCTGGATCAGATTACGCGTACCTTGACTAATCCCATGGATCCTGAAGTTAACGATCATGTAAGTCTATAGTGGTTATTATATTAACAATCACCATTTAAAAATAAATAGTTTTTATTGTGTTGATATTAGTGTCTGAGTTTAATTGGTAGAAATTTTGGATTAGATTTAGGTTTTTCATGGCGGTGTATTGAGCTCAGAAATTTATCTAAGAAGTTATTTTCAACATAATAAGAAAGTAACTTTTTTCCGTTCATGTCGGCTAGTGCCCTATAAGGAAAGATATGCATTATACTGACTTTGTTGAATATAGTAACTTCGCATTGAAGTGTGCGCTAGGCATCGCACATCCTAAGAATTTTCACATCTTGGTTAGGACGAGGCTAGTTTGGAATGATTACTTGGGCTAAAGAGCAGTCCCTGAGCTAAAAAGTAGAGCAATCCACTTGGGCTGGACAGGCTGAATAGTCAGCCACCCTATCGTCTAGGCTGCGGCTGGAGGGTTGTAATTCGTATGTTTTTTTGTTTTTTTTGTTTTACTATCAGCTCATACTAAGCGTGAATGATGCAGTATTATCACATTGTCATGATGCATCACTTAGAATACTTAATGGAAGCTTTCACGCTTTCACTTTCACTGGTGATGTTAGTGCTTCAGTTTGACGAATTGGAAAGATTAAGATTGATGGGTTTTGAAATCAGTGCATGAACTTGAATTAACTGGATTATTACCTGCTATTGACATCAGTTCGTCAAACTTGTTAGGGAGTCAAGAATCAGATATACTTAGTTTCCTAGAAGGGGTTTTGCGGGGAATCTTGCAATGTCAAGTCCCTGGGGAAAATGGGTAATCTCAATTCTCTCATTCAATGCATCCACAAGTGCTCCACCCCCTGTTTTCAGTGTGTCTTGCTTGAGAGAATTTCAAGTAGATATTGTTGTGCATGAACTAATAAACGATTCCTTAGTAAGGATATTTGATTTTGGTGTTTGAGATGAAATTTATCTACTAAAGCCTCCGTGCTCTCTTTCTTTTTCTTTTCTTTTTCCTTGATTTTGTTGCTGTTTTCTGGGAGGAACTTTGCCTTGGACCCTGTATTTTATTTGTCACTCTGCTTTCTGTCTTTGATCATGCATCTCGATACTAGTTGGATATAGTTTCTTCGTTGTGATTTTCAAAGTACAAAGAAAAAAAATGCAATGCAAGACTCTTCATAGATTCAAAATGGCTGTTTTTAATTATCCATCACATAATCTTGCAACACATCAGGACATACAGAAAAAACTTTAAATCCACAGTCCAAACTAGTTTGGTCTGGTGTTCGCATGTGATGAGGTGAAAAACTTAAGAATATCCGAACATGACTGTGCAGCATCATGATTGCTCAGTTATTTAAATATAAGCTTCAATCATGTTTTTCCACTACTATTGCTCAATCTCGAACAGCTAAAACTGGGGCTAGGATTGGTTGCTTCCACAAACAGAAGAACCAAAAATGAGAAAAAAGTAAGATAAATATTTGGCGTCCATCTTAGCCTAGCAAATCTGAAGAACTTGTAATAGACTGGTTTGATGACTCAGATCCAAGGTAAGCCGTATCGCAGGTGATGTCTTCCAGGTCTTTCAACAAAGGGTAAGGGCTATTGAGTTGCATGTCAGTTAGAATTTGACGTAGTCCAGAGGTTTCCTCTTTAAGCTGAGCATTTTCGTGAACCACCCGATCATGACACTCTGAGACATGGTTCAGCTTATCTAGGAGCTGGTGATTTTCGTTTCGGAACCAAACCACCTGTGACCAGAGCTCATCTAGGTGTTTCTGCTTGCGCATGCGTGATCGGCGTGCAGATTCTCTATTAGATACCATCCTTCTCTGTTTTCGCTCATTGATAAGAGAGAGTTGTTGCTCATCTGCTTCATCAGAAGTAGAGATGCTGCTCATACATGATGCTTGTAGACTGAATTCCTGAACTTGCGAAGGGATCTGGGAATTATAAGATGGATTAGTGAATTGAAACATCTGTGAGTCATTCTGAGACATGCTAAAATTAGCTGAATATGGGGATGGGCTGGAAGGAACTAGATAATGGAGTCCTGTAACCTCACTTGGCTGCATGGCTAAAAGCTGGAGAAAACTTGCAGGATCTAATCCTCGGAGTTAGAAGGTGAACTATTCTAGTTTGGTCTTGTGTTGAACGAGGTCAGAGGCTCAAGGTTCAGCTGCTCTTTATAGCGCGGGGAAGGCTTGAGGTGACCCCACCGTTAGCAATTTGGAGTAACAGGAGTAAAGTTTCTTATATCATAGACCATTAGAGCATCGTGCAGATCATGTCATTGTTTTTGTGTACCCTTCAGTACATGTATGAATACCACTGATCCGAGTTTGTGTACTGTTTACCTTCTGTGGTCATGTTATGTTTTATGCACGACTAAACTGACGTGTACTCATAATCAGGTCCTGCAATTTGTGTTGTGGATAATCATCTGAGATCCAATAATGCTTACATCAGAAGAGGGAGTTCGTATTGTGGGAAGTACAATTATTTTAATGGGAAAATGTTTGAGCAAATTAGGTTACAGAAAGTCGATCTTCAAAGTGGAGTTGTATTATTCCAAGCCAAGCTTATTTAAGCAGTTCACTTTATGTTCTTCAGCCAATAAGATCTTGCGAGGTAAGGAATTGGAGCAGAGGAAAGTATTCAAGCCATTCTCCATAATCATAACCACGAAAGATTATACAAGAGGGTTGGTGACTCGACAGCCACTTAACAGAAAAAAGATAATAGATTGGAAGTATGCCAAATTGAATTGATTTTGTGCAAGCACAAACTCTCATACGGAATACTTTAGGTATCATCCTTTATGGCATGGCATGTCATAGCAGGCCTCCTTACATTTGAGGGGGTTTCTGTAAGGTACGAGCCTGTAAATCCCCAGCAGTCGTTTTTGGAGAATGGCCAGAAATCATTTTCATCGGGTTATGATGTGCTTGAGTTCCAAGTTCTAAGAAAGGTTGCTCGGAGTTCTTGAATTCGTCATGTATGTATATGTAAACATGCATTTTAAAGATCACTAGCTTCCATGTGACATGTGATGATATAAAAACAGCCATAATCTATGATTATTATTATTATTCAGCTGATGAGATGCGAGAAAACTGTGGAAACAAGGTTGGCAACTTTCAAGTGGTAGTTACGTGTGGTCCAAGATGTTCTTCGTGCTAATTGGAAGAGGGCAATATATAGTTTTGGATTGCCACATATCTATATATCGACTATATTCTATTTTATATAATACAAAAAATACCGACCCTTAGTAGGGAGATTTGAGTGAGAATTGAGATCTTTAACAGTACTGGGAGCTACTTTTATACAATCACAACGGAAACAGAAATTATTCTTTAGATGAAGCCTCATGCAACACAGAACGGCACTATTTGCTGCTGCTGATATCCTTGCCAGAATCCGATTGATAGTACAACTGCGCGCTATAAAACATAAGAGAAATACACCTGAACAGTCTTTGGGAATTCAAAGTTTTTCGAAGAAATTCACAGAAGCAAGGTTTCTCCATAAAGGGCACATACCATTAAATGTGTGGTGGGCTGTTTCATTCATTTTTTAACAGTTTTTTCCACCCAGACCACTAGTTTGAGGATATTTGCATATCCAGTGTCGCATTTAAAGCAATCTAGGGTACCCAAGTCAAATTGTGTAGGCTATATTACGAAACTGGTGGAAGATTAGCTTTGATCATAGGCGCCACCACTTAACGCGCTACTCCCATCTAGTGGAAAGGGATGATCTTCGTCCATGGTGATGGTGGGGATGGAACTGGGGTGATATGGAAGTACTTTTATAGGCAAGCAAGCACTCCACTAAATGAAAAAGCTCTCTCTGAGACATTCTGGACCAAGAATTTTACGAAGGGAAAATGCTCTCTCCCCCGCACTCCAGGTTCTTGAGTGGATCAATAGGTCAACAATATCATTGGACAGATACGGACTTGTCTTTCTTTTCTTGTCTTGCGGTCGACCTAACCTTGTCGCAAATTCCTCGTATTTTTTTTTCATTCTTCTGAAGACCTGTATCCACCTTGTGGATTCTCAGAGTATAGGATGGATAAGCTTTCAAAGAATTCATGCTAGTATATCATTTTATCCATTGTACTTGTAGTGTACACAGTGAAGCAGACAGAGTTTTGGTCAATGGTGCGCCATTTGGACATGCTAACAGCTTAGTTTGACAACCTGCGTGCGTTCGTCCATGCTTCCAAACAAGAATAATTAAGAGAATTACCATTCGTATTTCAGTTCCTCGTTAGTGCTGGTCAAGTGCGATTAATTCTTTGCAAAATTTGGAGTGTGCGTCAAAATTTGCCTGAACTAGTTAAATTCTATGAGCTCCATTATTATACAACGATGGTGTGAACATGTTTGACTAGGGGGGAGTACATGAATGAAGGATATAGAGCTTGGATTTAAGAGTACAAGCTCTCGATGCATGGCAAGGGGTGCGTCATTAATAGATACTTTTTTTTAATTAATATAAGTGTCGATCTGGATTAGTTTGTACATATCTCAACTAATCTCAATGATTTTGAAGTTAATGGCTATGTAAGTCTTCATTGACCCTAAAATTTGTAAAATTCAAATTGATAATCTTAAAAAAATAAATTTAAAATCTGACCAATTAAACACCACTTCTTAAAGTTACTATTAATGAATGCTTGAACTAGTCATGTGGATGATTAAACAACACTTCTTAGAGTTGCCATTAATGAATGCTTGAACTGAGCATTTATCATCAAAAAAATTTTTTATTTTTTTTTAATTAACTCTTTTAATCCTTGCTATTTTATTAAGAAATAATTAAAAGCTCATCTTTTCCATACCAAACTTGCATGTCTTATCATGCTCTTAAATCATTTCGCATCTTTCTTCCCTATCCCAAACATAAGCAAGCTTGTTCCATGTCAGAAAATCACTTCATCGAAGAACAAGGTAGGGGTAACTTGGGAACATAAATATATCAACTAGAAAACATTTCCCTTTGGTCATGCACGGAAGGGTAAGCATCTCCCTCGACTTTTATGGCACTACAGTCACCCATGAGAGCATGTGGGACACCACAAATTTTACGTAGGCCTTATTTAGAAATGAGGCAAAAGTTTTATATTTATAAAGATATTAAAATAATATTTTTTTTATTATATTAAAAAAATTTAAAAATATAAAAAAATTGATTTGAAATTCAAATTTAATTTTTTAAAAGCATTGTTGATTCACAATGCCAAAAAAAGTTTTATACTAGCTATATAACTAGCGCTCTAGCACAGGTTAGATAAAAACATTTGACTAGAAGCAATAAATTTAGAAAAACCTTATAGCCTAATTTTTAATTAATTAAATGTTAAATAATTAAATTAAAAAAATCAAACATACAAAAGAATAAAAAGAATAACAGTTATAAGTAAAAAAATAAAAGACCTGAACTCGCTTAGGCTAATCTGCCAAACCTACAAGTCAGATTAGAGATTGAGATAACCCAAAAAATAAAAGCAAAATGAAGAAAATCACGAAACCTAATTTTTTAAAAAACCAATGTTGAATCATGAGATGAAAAAAAATTTAAAATAGCAATTATAAGCCGATAAAAGGCTTGAACTCGCTCAGGTCAACCCGCAAAATTTACAGGTCAAATCATGAGATTAAGATAACCATTCAGGGAAAGGAAAGTGAAAAAAAAATCATGAAACCTAATTTTTAAAAAATCAATGTCAAATTATGAGATGAGAAAAAAATAAGTTGATAAAAAAACAATATCAACCCCTGTTAGCTTATAAAACTTGTGCCCCAAACCATTTGATTGGAAGCACCAAATATTAAAAAAAAAAACACGAAGGCCAAGTCCCAACAAATTAAATATTGAATGATGAAATTAAAAGAAAAATCAATGACACAAAAGGATCCAAAAGAAAAAAAAAGTAATTAAAAGAAAAAAAGGCACGAACTCACCCGAGTTAACCTACTAAACTCATAACCTAATTCATAAGATCGAGATAGCCCTATGAAAAACAAATGAAGAAAACCATGAAGCCTATATATATAAACAATGTTGGAAAAGAAGAAAATAAGTCTAAAAAAAAGATAGAAACCCATGTGAGCTTATAAAACCTGCAAACTAAGTCATTAGATTGGAAGCACCGAACCCAAAAAAATTAAGAAGCCAAATTTTTTAAAAAAACAAAATTTTAAAAGATAAGATTGAAAAAAAAATCAATCACAAAAAAATTCAAAATAAAAATAGCAATTAAAATAATAAAGATCAAATTTGAAAAACAAAATAGAAAGAGGGTGGATAATTTTGGATTGAACAGTTAAATTGAAAATAAAAATTAATTTCACAAAATAATTAAAAGAAGAAATCACCGAAAGAATAAGGACCACATCTGAAAAAAAATTAAAAAAAGCTTAAATTTTTTTATTAAAGAAAGAAATTGAAAATAATTAAAAGTTTATAAAATAGGCAAGAAAAAAATGATGAAAAACAAATTAGGATCAAATTTGAAACCAAAAAATAAAAAATCTAGATTGAAGGATGTAATTACAAAAAAATTAAAAACTTACACTAGGGTCAAGGAGAAAAATTAAAGAAACAAAAGAATAAGGACTAATACCCAAATATACCTAACCAAGGTGATTGCCCTACAATTTTTAATGTCTAACGCGAATCTTGAGGGAGAAAAGACAAAAGAAACAAAAGAATAGCTTCAATGACAATTCATCCATCAAAACCCAACACGCGTTGCTTGTTATGGAAGAGGATGTTGTGAGGAATCCAATGACATGATGGAAGTGATTTTTTAATTGTTGTATGACGACGTATTGGTTGCTGAAGCACCATAGCCTCTCCCATGCACCTAATAGCCTTTTTAAAAAATATTTTTAATTGCTATAAAAGACTAATTTACCCATAAACTAATGTTGTTATAATGAAATAAAAAACCTCACTTGAAAATATTAAAATACCCCCAAAACAAGCCTAAATTAATTCTAAGATAAAGGGCAATTTCATGAATTCAATGTACTAAGAATTGGGAAAATGCACCTAAGCAAACCTTAATTAATTTTGACATAAAAAGTAAGCTAGTAATTTAAGAATGCAAAAAAAAAAAAAATGTAATCTCAAAAACACCCCCGACAATCAAATATCTTATTGTTTTCTTTTAAGAAAAATGAAGGTATTTCATTTTTCAGGAAAAAAAATATGTTGAAAATACCTTTGTTCCCCACTCAAAATGATAATAACAAATGAATTCTATAGAAAAGATCATTTTACACCTGAGTTTAGACTTCTTATCTAATTTGATGAAGGATAAAAATATCATTTCACTATTACAATTCACAATAAACTCTGTAGTGCTACAGTAAATTTCTCATGTCCTATTTACTTTTAGTAAATTTATTTTTTAAGAATTCTTTGATCAATCTTTATATACTAAAATTATTATTATTTTTAATTTTTAAGCACTTCATGTACACCATAATAACAATAATAAGAATAATAATAACAATAAAGAAAGAAATATTATTTTTACAATCCCCCCTAAAATATGGAAAAATCTAATGACAACACAAAGATGTAATTAATAAAAATAAAATTCATTTATAAAAATTCACTATAGTTATTTTACTTTATAAGATAAACAAGACACAAAAAAAATAAAAACACATGATAAATATCACTAACAGCCCGTGCTAACAAGCGCAAATGGGTGCCTTGGGGCACTACCCTAGCTCCCTATTGTTTAGCCTGTCTATTCAAAAAAAAAAAATTAAAGAGGGATGGGTCTCTCTTTTTGTAGTTGTATTTTGCTTTGCTTTGCTTCTTTTCTTCCCCCTCTTTCTTTTGGAAGAGGACCTCTTCTTGGAGGTTATCTGCAGCATCATCCTTGCTTTGCAAATTCTTGGGTGTTGTCACTTGTACCATTTGTGCTCCCCACAAAGGCTACCTTTTCAGATTTGGTTGGATTGTGATGTAATGAAAATTCAGGGCATCAAGATTTTATTTCCTTTCGAATCTTAAATAAGTCCTCCATATATATAGAGGGATTGATTGAATTATATATATATATATAGACACACACACACTCAATTGGGTTCCTAAAATTTTGAAAAAATGGTACGAATATTAAGTGTTTATCCTTTGATAAATTACTGTTGCGTTTATTTTTCCTAATTTTATCACAAAAAAAATAATGGCAATAATCAGAAATTAAAGGATCCTTTCAAATCACTATATAAAAAGGCAAAATCAATCATTTCAAAAGAAAAAAAAAAGAGGGCAATCGTGCTATTGCACATTCACTTTGTAATAGTAATTAACTAAGTTACTAGGTAAGTGTTGGATTAAAATCTTTTGAATGTTAAAAAAAATATAATGAACTTTTTGATATTGTTAGTGAAATAAGTCTTTGAAAATTCCTTACTCCATTTTTTTTATTAAAAAATATATTGTCATCTTAACTATTGTGACAGACAACCTAACATTGCCTTCTTAGAATTGGCCTCCATGAAAATGGTTGAAAAATCAACAATGATGATTTTTGGATTCAAAAATTCAATTTCAACTATTTTTTATCCGAAAACACCTAAAAACACTCTAAAGACCTAAATAAATCCCCTTCTGGTATCAAATAACTCTAAAATGGATTGAAAAACCAAAAAACAACATGCATTTATAAAACTTCTCAAGCCTAGATTTAGCTTTTCACGGGGAAGGCTAAAGAACACCATAATGGAACCCCTCTCGTCGAATGAAATTTTTTGACACCAAAATCAATCTTTTTCATCAAGACCAACCTTTTTCATAGCTGAAATTTGTGTCAATTGACATTTTTCTCTCTTCTCATCATTTTCAGACAAGTTTTTCTCTCATCTCTATAATTTAGGAACTAAAAAATTAAAAAATAAAATAAAATTTTAGAGCAAAATAAAATATTATCATTCATATGAGGTTAACCATAAATTTTCTTTATGTTTTATATTTTAGTTCTTTATCTCCAAATGTTGTATTTTTTATCATAATCTAATGCCTAATGTCTTTTAATTAGGCTATAAAAGGGTTTGATTGAAAAAGAAAGTTAAAAAATTAATATATATATATGAAATAAAATAAAAAGGAGCACTTGAGGTGATAGGTTCACTAATATTCATATGAGTGAACCACGCACCCCATGTCATTTAGTTTTTAGTATAATATAATCTTCAAAAGATTTTATACAATATGCTAAACTTACATTAGCAAAAGAGATAGTTCTTATAGCCGAGTCTCACTTTCGTAAAAAAAATCTAATAAAATCGGAGCATTCTAAAAAAACCTCATTAAAATCTCGACTAAAATACTAATTTTGGTGTTGTTTTGTTAGAGGTTTTCTTGTTCTTCTTCCTTTTTTATTTCTGAGAAAACTTCAACTTGACTATTGATGATTTAATGAATTTTCTCATGTTTAATTTGTAGTTGGATAAGTACCAATATAATTGGAACACTTGTCATGGCAATTGGAGCAAAAGCATTGAAATTTCATGCATCTTCTCCACCAGCAAGCTTGCTGTTTCCTTCCCTAAGCAAACATTTTTCTCTATTGAGCTCATGCATGAGATCTCCGGAGATTGGTTGATAGAGGATAAGCTCATCATCAGCCAACACCTTCTTCATCATTTCTCCTTTTAGATGCACTTTTGATTATGCATTATAAAAAATGCCCTTTGTTAGACTAATTTTTCTTAATTGTAAGTCATTGTTTAACGCAACAATTAGATTGAAATCGTGGGATTAATGTGTAATTAAATGTTGGTGCTTTTTTTAGTAAGACTAACTCGCACACAGATTCACTTATTGCTGCTTACGCCCTTGTTTGATTAAGGTCTTGATCCACTAACAAGTGTGGATAATAAAGGTGTTTTGTTTTTTTATGTATTTCTAAATGGGCATTAATATATAATTATGATCGATACTTTTTCTACTTAAAAGGGTGAAAAGAGTTTCATCATCAATAGTTTATACCATATTTGCTGTTTCTGTTGTAAAGTCGACTGTCTTGGATCATCCATAATTAAGAAGTGTTCATCTTTTTTGATTTGTACACTTTATTAGGTTTTAACGTGGCTCGACTGCATCGCATATTTTACATGATTTGGTATCTCTCGTTTTCATTCCTGCTGTAAGGTCCTCTGTTGTTTCTGCAGTGGCCTAACACCATTTTAGCTGTTGATGTAATCAAATTAGAATCAAATACCATTCTCATCCAGCTGAGAAGAATCGTATACTTTTGGTGGGATCCAATATTCAGTAATCACCACAGCACCTAAACATTTCTAAACTGGAACATATTCGACTTTGATCTGTTTATATACCAAGAAAAGAAAAGAAAAGAATCGCTTGTGATCATTCTATTTTTTAGAACTATGACGGTGAGTTACACTGATTAATTCATGAGAGATCATTCTATTTTCGGAATTTTTAACTTCTGATAACCAAACAACACCTTAATCTATTTGGAAAAAAGATCATAAGAATTCTTGGACGCTTGCCTGCTGTTCACCATGGTGAAGCTAGCACTGATTCCATCAAGTTCCCCAAGTCATGCGCAGCCCATCAAATATATATTCATTATTCTATCATTTATGTGATGGGATTTTCTTAAAATTATCAGAACAATCATGAATGTATAAATCCTTGTTGATCGGTTTGCTTGTGATATGTACCCTTTCAGCTTAGACATTGCTCTACCACTTGTTGCTTGTCCATGTTTCAGTGTCCTGTGTGATTTTTGTTTCTTCTGTTATTTGCTCCAATACACAATCTTTCCGCTAATCTTTATTCTCGCTTGCTATCAAATCATCATTTATCTTCACTCCAAAGATCTTTGACCAAAGTTTCCTATCATGCTACATCTAAATCATCCAGGGACAAAGTTGATTAGGTCATCATATACAGGAAATTTTTGGGTAGAACTAGAATAGGTCTAATCGATTTCTATGGAGAGTAGCAATTGATTGGAGTGGAGAACCGTTTCCATGACATATCCCCACTTTCCTAATGGTTAAAATCATTTATTTTGTCTACACTCGAAAGAAATTATTTTGAGTCGGCCATCCAAGACTTGCTAATTGGCCTATAAAAGGGTTTTGGTTCCTGGGGATTGGAAGAACAAATTTGTTCAATCATATTGTAACACTTTAGCAATGATTGAAGTAACATGCACTAAAGGAATCGCCCTTGCACACTATTTTACAGGGATAAAGCTCTAATCAACAGTTTCAAAAGGGATTTTACTTGGTTCAAGAGGGTTATTAAGCGGTTTAAATAAACTATGTATCTTATAATTCTTACCCATCTGAGATCTTTTAGAAAATTATTGCAGTTTGCAGGGCCCATGCATGAGTGTAGGTTTATAATTAGGTCATGACCATATCATCTTAACCTCAAGAATGGTTTGGACAAGGCAAAGTGGGTGGCTGCTGATAACTAGCTGTAAAAAAATTAGCAAAAGGATTTAACCGTGAGTAACTTGATGTGCAGAAAACAGAAGGGTGTGCCCCGCTGCAGCATCTCCTTCAGCATCATTTTCCACCCCAAAATGATTGAAGTAATAATTCTTAGTCCCTGCTCCCATTAAAAAAAAAATACCATCTGGATCAGAAAGGCAAGGTGTTTTAGAAACATTGAACCAAGGCCAATCCCATGGGCCATACCTATATAAACTCTCCCCATATATATGTGATGAACATGCAGTTTTTCAAGAGGGAATTATGAGTGCTTTGTTTGATTGCCTTTGTGGACACCATGAGAGCCTTAAGGCTTCTTCCATTAGTGAAAATGACTAGTTTGTTTGTTTTTCTTTTGTGTTTGGTTTTGTGTTTTGATGGTGAAGTAATCCTCAAACTCATGGTTGCTAGGCAAAACACTAATGGGGACAAAAGAAGTGGCTGGATACATTAACTGCAAATCTTTGATCCTGCAGTGACCCAACTTGGAAACAAATTTCCATACAATAGATATCAATCGCTATTGTTTGTCGTCAGTAGAGGAAACAGGCCTCAATTCCTGTCTTTCTCTTGCGGCCTGGCATTAATATTTAGCAGGACATTCCTTCATTTCCTTCCATGTTCGTACATTAAAGAAATGCAGAATCCTGCAATTTTTAAAGATGGATAGAAATCAAATAATACAAATAAATTAAAGAAAGGACTGTTGATCTGCCAATTCATTCTGAATAGATATCAGATAAATGCTCTGCATCTTCTCTACTGCTAAGATTCTCAGACAATGCCGAATGTCTTTCTAATAGCTTAGC
>Ga0307509_10008711_pt1 | contig 12842 bp, 7 predicted proteins | sample 10_EM_MG_FD_202245 | JGI IMG/M metagenome (GOLD analysis project Ga0307509, IMG submission 202245) | Populus trichocarpa ectomycorrhiza microbial communities from riparian zone in the Pacific Northwest, United States - 10_EM | ecosystem: Host-associated > Plants > Roots > Unclassified | place...
ATTGGTTATTTCTCTACACTTTGTACTATTACTTAATCAGTTTTGCCAATGGGAGAGTAATATTGCTAGAGCATATTTAAAGATATATTAGCTATCTATAAATAGATTTACAGATTAATAGATGTAGCTTTGGTTGAGGTATTCCTATTTTAGTATGTGGGACACTGTAATTGCCAAGTGTCCCATATCTAGTGAGTGTCCCATTACTAGGTCAAATACGTTAATGAGATTTGACACATTCCAAGTGCTAATCTTATGCTCTTAGGAAAATACTAATCCTTCTCAAAAGCATTTGTCCCTAAATCCGGAGGTTGCAAGGCTGACAGGGGATAGTGGATTTCACTAGATTTTACGGTACCAGGGCTGGTGAGGCAATTTCTGGTACGAAGGCTATCATAAGAGCCGGCGCAGTACCTTGTGACCTAGGCAGCTAGAAAAGAATGTCGATGGTAGAGGTGCGGGACTGGTGGGATGATGATGATTGTTATGGTGATAATGATGAGTAGAGCAGTAGTAGGTGAGGAGGAGGTCCAGAGGTAAAATTCACAAAGGTGGTGCGAAGAAAGGCGGCAGTGGTGGTGGTGTAAGAGAGATGCAGAAAAGAAGAGGAAGAGGGAGGAAGTTTCGCCAGGGTTGTGAGGTCTTCCCAAAGGTGGATTGGCGGGCCCCTTTCGTTCACACACTGAGACCACCGCGATCGAAACCCCAGTGCCGGTAGAGTGTTGTACGGTCACTACCTATCATAACCTAGCACCCGTGCCAGGGATAAAATCTCAACATTGGAGTCCGAATTTAGTACGGGCGCTCAGGTGCACAACTTTTCTTTTATCCCCCGCGTTCGGGACTCATTATCATATGCCTGGTAAGTGTACTTGTACTGGGGTGCAAGAGTATCGGTATTTGGGGCCTGGTAACACAAAAGCTCTCGAGCGAATTGCGAGAGTAAATGCTGGAGCTGGAGCAAGTGCTGGGGTAAGTACTGGAGAAAAAGCACTGGAGCTGGAGCAATTGCTGGGGTAAGTCCTGGAACAAGTGCTGGGCGAGCCTGTGTTACCGATCCTTACTCTTTTCTGCTATCATACCAAATTGCTTACCTTGGAGCATAGTACTGGTGCTTGCGCATTCCACAAGTATCCGGATGCCTTGGCGCCAAGCCGTCTCGGTTTGCGCCTGGGCCGCGAATCTTCGCGCCAAGGCATCCTAATACTTGTGGAATGCGCAAGTACTTGGCGATTCATAAAGTATTCGGATGCCTTGGCCCCAAGACCCGGATATTTGCGGTATGTATTGGCGCCAAGTCATCCGAATACTTTATGAATCGCCAAGTACAGCACTATGATCGCTGAACACCCAAATACATAACCCCTCCAAATACACACTCCCCACTGATTGGCTTGTGGCTTTGGATCACTAAGATTCACCCGATCAGGGGCAATTCATGAGCGAAGGTGTAATTTGAGGGTGTTATGTAACTTATTTGGCTGTCCTGATTGTAGTGTCTGAGATCATGACGACCGCTACCAAGGGGTTGACAAAAGTAGCGTCTGCCTCCATTACGAGGCGCGGAATTATATGTGGACTAAGCCTGATTAGGGATCCGAGTGATATCCAGTGAGTATTTGTTGGTGGCTGCTAGATGATAGCAGCTAGAATTTCCGCGAGCAATCTGTGGGAGAGTGTTTGTCACCGGGCCCCAAATATCCTTACACCCGAGTGCAGTACAGCCGACTTCAAAAGTATTCGGACACTTTGGCACAGATTTGTATGCATCTTGGCGCCAAGGTGTCCGGATATTAAAAAGATCAGCTGGTCGAGCTCCTCTTGTACTCGGGGGTGCAGGAAAGTGATCAACATTTTGTGGTACCGTTTGGCACAAAGTGATAGGACCAGTCTGGCATGGCCCACACCCAACCAGCCCTGTCAGTTTGTGCCGAGCTGCGCCACAAAATGTAAAACACTTTCATGCACCCCCGAGTACACGAGTTCAGTACCAGTACCGTGAGGTAGTTATGGAAATCATGGGAGTGTGGCCATTTTTTCTTTTTCTTTTCTTTTCTTCTTTCCTCCTCTAAAACTTTTCACACAGCAAAAAGGCGTTCAGGTCCGTATTTTCCTATTTTCTTCCACCGCAGGTTGCATCCTAGCCCTCATTCACCATCCAAATACTCGAGTAATGCTTTGCAAGTAGAGGACTCGGTTAACATTTTAACGTTACCGTATTTAAAAAGCGTATTCTGACAAAATAAAGATTTAAAAAAAAGACAGGAAATAATGAAGCGAAGTGAATACCGTTATTGACAATAAACATCAGAAACTACGATATAGTGTAGTGTTAGCCATGAGGTTCCTACCATCTTGCCCAGACACATTCGTAATTGTTTTTTTGTCGGGTTGGAGTTGGGTTCCGGACGGTCGAAACCGACTAATTGCTTCTTGTCCACTACCGGCCGCCGAAAAAAATAAAAATACCAGTTGCCGCATCTCACCGCTGCCGTGAGATGATTGGTCCCTTCTGGGACTCCGGGACGTGGGGGCGGTCACAACCTCCTGTACACCAATCATACTTTACATACGAACAAAGGCTCTTTTTTGCTGTTACTTGTACCATTCACAGACTGGAGGATGACCGGGGGCGAAGTTTCCCGGGAAGAATGGGTGGAATTTCGATCATAGATATATATCTAGGGGTATTCTTTCATTCTGCCCCTTCCTTCCTCCTTTCCACCCTCTCCCTTCCTTTCCTCATAAGCTCCAAATATTCGGAATTACTCAATCCCATAAACTTTCAACGGTACTCGAGTATCAACCTTAGGTTCCAAGTTTCCCCTCCATCTATTCAGCCAAGGTCTCCCGTTTCTTCTAGTTATATATCTAATGTCTAACTTGGTTTCTTAGTACCACCACTATCCGCAGCTCATGTCTCTTCCAAGTCTCTTTGGCTTCCAATGCAATGCCGTCAACTTTGTCTGCTGCACGTGGAACATCACTCGTACCTCGGGGCGCAACGAGGCTCAACTTGGAGAGGCCCCAATTACTACACAACCAAGGCCGCAGGAGCCTATGAATGCGAATCCTAAAGGTGTACCTCTCCGTTAAGCTTACTCTCGATTCTTAAGTAGTCCTATTAACCTCTATTTAGGTTAAGTTTGTATTCTTATCGCTCAAGGGGGATCTTGGAAAAGAGCTTTTCGTTCTACACACGGTGGTTTTTCTGTTCATCTTCGGAGGGCGAAGGGGGGGCAAAAGGTGAAGGATTTGCCAAAGTCTCTCTAACGACCAAATACATCTAAGATTATGTCAAGCTCTGTGATCTGTGATCCCGGTATTGAGAATTGTTTCTTCCATGGTTCTTTTTTTGTGTTTCACAAGATGAGTTGGAATTAGATATGCCCGCTGGTTGTTGTCACGGGCGGAACAGCTGTGTCGCTGAAGGGCGATTTGCTTTTTTATATAAAATTTCATCCCTGGGGAGACGAAACATCTCTCTACCGATGACCAAGTATCAGCAACAAGCAGCCCTAACCCGCCAGCACCGTATCCTCCCACGTCCTGTCCTTCCAAATACCCGTGTTGGTTGAGCTTTGACAGTGGGGACCGTATGATACCATTTCACAAAAGACTGGCCCGGCATGAAGCCCTAATAAAATATAAAAAAAGGTAAAGGTCCCGTATTTCCCGAGATATCACCAAGTAGAGAGTGCGCGGGGGGGGGGACGAGGGGTTGCACGTAAGCACTCAACAAGATCCCACGCGGACCGCCCTAGAAACCTTGCGGACAGACGACAACCCACGCCGCTCACCGAAGACGGGAGTCCCGCCGCAAGAAGTATGTGTGTGTCTGTATGTGGGCAGGCGTATCTACATGAGAATCTTGATGTAGTAAATTTGCGGGATAATGCCGGTGATGTTGATGCTCGATGGGTACTTCAGCATCATACTACGAGTGCAGCTGGTGCCGTTTAAGGTTCCCAAAAAGCCTCTTTCTTCTTCCTCCTTTTTTCCTTTTTTTTTGACGCCTAAAAAAATCACATGAATTCTGAGGGAGTCACGTAGCCTTCCTCTCCCTCATTCTAACCCTCCTGCTACTCAATTGAATTCCTCCTATTCGAACGAACCTATTCCTATTACAATAATTTTCTCTAGAGAGTGATAGTCTGTGAAGTGTGTGAATTATCTTGGTGGTGGGGCTAGTGGGGGAATATGACGATAGCGATCCATGTCGACCCCCCCGTGGCGGGCACCCAGCCGCACGAACGTTTCCCGTTGCATCGCTTGGGGAAAGGAATGTTTCTGCTCCTTCCTCTGGCAACGAACAGTATCCTCCATTTTGATCAAAATCCCCTCAAGCGTCACCCTAACCTTAGATATCATGCCCCGGGAGTGGGTCAGGTCCCCAGAGGTAGCCATGGGACGATACGTCTTTAGTGTTAGTAACTATGAGGCTGGAGATAAAGGACGCGCCGATAAGATATGATGATGTGCCAAGAGTTTGAATCAAGCCTCGCCATCCGCCGACACCTCAAACGGTCCCCCACCGTAAATGATATCGTTAAATTTCATCGTTACCGAGGACGAGCTGGGGCCTGTCCTGTAAAAAAAAGAAAGGGCGTATGCATTAGCACTAATTGGCCATCACACACCTTGAGACTTAGGGCCTGTTTGGCAAAAATAGAAGAATTGGCGGCCTTTCCATTGTGAAATGGCTCGACCTGTAGAAACAGTTGTCACAATGGTCAACCATTTGTTGCCCCATGGAAATTTTTCACAGTAATACTGATATTGCAAAGATTGTTACAATGGCCAGGTTGATACTGGTACCTGTTGTGCTGAACGGCTGCCCTATTTACATCTTTTTGAAAAGGAAGAAACCAGTTATTTGTATGGGCCAATGGAACTAGACCATCACATCCAAATGGGCCTTAGTGAATAAGCTATTCTGCTGTACCTCCTTTTCTCTGCCATCCTCTTTGACTCTTTCTACCAGCCACTTTTTCCAGCTCTTTAAATTCATTTTTGTCCTTTCTTCTGGCTATCAGGTATGTTAGCTGGGGTTTCTAGAAGCCCTGATGAATGCTTTCTGGTTACTGATAGCTTACACCCTTGTACAGATATCTCCCTGTTAGATATTGAAAATAAATAACTGAACGCACCCAGGCAGCAACCAGAATAACTTTTACCACCTGCCCTATTAATATTTGATATGGATAGTCCTGCAAGATATTGCCAAACAATTATTTAAGGTTAAGCAGCCAAATGTATCCCTACCTATTCCTGTTAGTGGGGTTCTTCCTTGTACTGTACCTCCCTGTACTGTACTTGATCTACCATATGCCTTGTTGTACTTTGAAAAGCAGAAGGCTTTGAAAGATTCCAGTGTTCAATTATAGCATCCACTAATTCTTCATTCGCTATCCATTCCCCCCTTCATTTACAATGGTGGGGATAAAGCTTGTATAGGTAATTTCTTGGGAGGGATCAAACACTGGTAGAGTATTAGTCTTGATAGAGGTTCCTAGCATCTTGCCTGGGTATTCCCTCAAGAAAATCTTTAGTTCATATCATCCACACAATCTATGCTTGTCTATTCATAAAGTATTCAGATGAATGAGTGCCCATATTTGAACTTTCAGATGTGACTTCAGACATTTTGGTGCTAATCCATCTGAATATTTTATAAATCACTAAGTAAGGTGAACTAGTAACATTCCAAAATGTAAGTCTCTATGTAATTGGGGTCATGATTATTCTATTGGACATTTAAGCATCTAGGGCCTGGTTAGACAAAGTATTGCATTTTGAAATACTACTGGTCACTATGGGGCCAACTATTATACAATACTTGGAGGATGGGAGCTAGTGATTTGATAGACTCAGACGGGAGCTCAAAGTACTCATACCTATGACGGTCAGATGTAAAACATGATTTAGTCTGGTAGTGCAAGTTCTACAAATATGTTCTCATGCAGGACAGGGTCTATTTTGCTGGTTAACTATCCCTGCCATCTATGAAAACAAACCCCTAGGTAAAGTTATGCTACTTGCCTAATGTTAGAAATAGTAAAAATCTTTGAAGTCTTGTCTATCCCATTGCTAACCTTCCTACTCGAGTATGGTAGTTGAAGGTGGGAAATACTAGTGCCAGTAACCCTCAGACTTTCCTGATAGGATACTGCCAAAGTTTCAACCTCTATATCTTATCTTAATACAGTAGTAAGTGATGCACCAAGCAGAACTCCAAGATGAGTTAGTCAATTTTTTAATTCTTTTTGCAAAACAGAGATTAACTAGAAGTACGATACTACCCAAAAATTGCAGTTTCTTTTATTAATTTTTCTTAAAAGGTAATTATTTAGATAGCTTGTATTACTTAAAATTTTATTGTCAGACCTCGATTTTAGGAAATTCACTGGATTAGAACACCCCCAGCCTAAGAAATCAAGAACTTGCACAAATCATGTCTTTACAGGGCTAAGTTTTCTCCAAGAATTAAAAATATATAATATCATATAATATTCATAAATTCACCTAGTTCCAGTTTATTTTCAAGCAATTTTTATGTCTCTCTATAATTCTTTTATCACAGTGTTTTCTCTCTTGGGGGCTGAGTGTGATTTTCTGGGCAGCAAGAGAAATCTTGCCTTTGGCTGACACCAAAAAATATTGATAGTATTTTGTATGGAAGACCCGGAATTTGCTGGTTTTCTACTGTACTGTCTTCCATCTCATAGCGAGAGCTACTACTCATGCACTTTCTAGCCACTATCCAAATTCCGACTGGATCCAGCCAATCACACCGCCCGAACTATTAGATGGCTCGCGATGCCGGGCGCTCGCTATTGCGTGGAAGACATTATAGGTTTCCCCAATCCCCCGTCTTGTAATGGTTGTAGGCACGACTTTTTTTCAAGAGAAACCCTTTAGAATATGATACCATGCGCTTGGCGGTCAACCCTTTCAGATACCATCCACCGAGAAATTTACCATCGAAGAAGTGAAACCTTTGCATAGACCCATCACTCTCTTTGGCCACCATAAAATAATAAAGAGAAATTAAAAAATAAAGTGAAAAAGGATCACTAAATGCAGTCAATGTTGTATATTTATTTTTCCACCCTCAGAATTGATGGAGGTCTGGTTTATGCGCAGGGAAATATGCCGTCGTACAAGGACCGCAATGACACAGATATGAGCCGAACTGTCGTCACCAGAAAGACCCGGGTCAGTGGCTGATAGGAAAACTGAGATGTGTTCGATATTCGATGTATGATATATGACGAGTGTGTTCGCAAAGGAGTGTAAGGTGATGCTATGAAGTGATGTTACAGAGAAAGGAACGCAGCTCAGACTAGATACAGTTTGTGGTGGCCCGCACAGTGGGCTCTCTAGTATCGCGGCACCCCCGAATTCGTTTCCACCTCAAATTCGGTTTCTGGGCTACCCAGGGCAGGTATCAACCATCACAGCCAGTACGGAACAAGTGATGATCTGCTGTGAATGGTTGTGTTTTTTGGTCAGATTCTTACTAGTATAGCTAGTGCCAACCTGCGTAGCCCAGGAACCGAATTGGAAACGAATTTGAGGGTGTCGCTATACTACCACATGACACCAGTCACAACAGTAGTCACAAAGCCCGTCGCCGCCGAACAATCTGGCCATAGCCCGGCTCACAACCACAAGTGTGCCCTGACCTAACATACCACGATGGGGTTACACCATCAAGAATGGCTTCCTGTGTGACGGTCTACTCTCTTGAGAGTGGTAGGTTCAGGGTGCTTTTTTATGCCAAGAATCCCTAGAAAATCACTAAAAAAATGTAGGAAAATTCTATAAAAACACTAGCAGGATTATGATAAAGTAATTCGTTATTTTTTCTGTAGCTTTTTTCAATTTCTTTGCATTGTTTAAGGGATAACAAGATACGCCAAGGTGCATAAATATTCCATTCATCGCAATGTGGGTTGCCCCTGTCAAGTTTCGCTTTTTCCAATGGTAAATTTCTCGGTCGATGGTATCATATCCAAAAGTGTTGACGGCCAAATGCATGGTATTCTAAAGGTTTGCTCCTTTATCAACCCGCACGGTATGGCCCTGGCTTGGGGCCAATAGACTTTCCCAGAATTCGATCTTTTACGAATTGGGGAGTACATAAAATTGCACGCACCAAAACGCCACCACACCTGACGCCACTCCACCCATTTACTGAGCCTCTGACTTTTCTGCACATGAAGGCAAGAGAGGCCTGCAAACTAAATATTCTTATCCCTGCAGCTCCACCACAGGTTCGACCGAACCGACCCTCACCCAATCCGCGCAGGCCTTGGGGTTTGCTGTGTACCCGGCGGCATTCTTTCATTCTTTCCCTTCGTTCCTCCTTCTCTCCTCCTCTTCCTCCTTTCTTTCCCCCCCTCATAAGCCCCAAAGGTCTGGATTCACCCAACCCCACAAACCCTTAACCGTGCTCGAGCATACAACATTAGATTCCAAATCTTCCCTCCGGCTGCACACCCAAGACCTTCCATTTCTTCAGTTATATACCAATATCTAACCATCTATTTCTGGTAAAATCACTATCTACGGTTGTCCTGATGTCTCTTCTAAGTCTCTTTGGCTTCAAATGCAATGCGGTCAACTTTGTCTGCTGCACATGGCACATCACTCGTACCTCTGGGCGCAACGAGGTTCAACTTGGAGAGGCCCCAATTACTACACAACCAAGGCCGCAGGAGCGTATGAATGCAAATCCTAAAGGTCTACCTCTCCGTCCAGCTTACTCTCAATTCTTAAGTAGCCCTATTAACCTATATCCAGATTAAGTTTGTGTGTTTAGCGCAAAGGGGGATCTTGGAAAAGGGCTTTTCGTTCTACGCTGTTTTCTGTTTATCTTCAGGAGGCGAAGGGGCGGGGGGGCGGGGGGTGAGGGATTAGCCAAAGTCTCTCTGGTGACCGAATATATCTAAGAATATGTCAAGCTCTAGGACCTGTGATGAACACGAATGATCTCGATACCGAAAATTGCTTCTTCCATGGTTCCATTTTTTTATATGTATCATCCGGTTGGTTGGAATTAGATATGGGTGCCTACTGGTTGTTGTCGCGCGGCGGGCGAAAAGCTGTTTCGCTGAAGGGTGGTTTTGTGATTTGATACCTGGACCGTTGACCAGCAGGGATCAGCTCAGCAGCAAGCACCAATCACGTTACTGATACTTGTACCACATCGGTGGGTTCAGCCGCGATATGGGGACGGTGTGATGTGAACCCCCACAGTACATGATGGACACCAAAAAATAGGCACAACGAAAAACTTGGTGAGTGTGGGAAACACCTTAGAGAATCAATCATGCAGGAAGATTTTGAAGTGGCTCTTTTAACTATTTGATAGTTAATTCACTTAAATCATTATTTTCTACCGCTATTTTATTATGAAGTTGTGTTCAATAATTTCATTTAAACTATGAAGTTAGGGAGCGAAGTTGGAGTGTTGCTCACCAAATTTTTCGTTGTGCTGTCGGGTACTTTATGTATTACAATAGGCTTTCCACCACCTACCCTCCTTTCGCTGATCTCCACCAAACATCTCGTTTCCCCGAATTTTTCGGATTGGATACTCGAACATGCAGGCGGGACAATGACCGTTCCTGATCATACTATCACTTTGCTAACCTCACCGCTGCCTTCTGCCACAACAACTATAGTACGACGCCAGACTCCCTTAGGATTTTTTCCCCATATCTGTTTTTACCCTAAGGTTAAATATTTTATTCTAGTACTGGGTTGTGCTACTTTTCACTTGTTGATGATTGATAATGAGGACGATTGTTGACGAGGGGCGGCCGTTTTCTCTAGCATTCCGAGTATTTAATTTGCGCCCGAGTACACTATGCCGTGTTTCGAGCAAGTGATTAGCATGATGTAGCAATCAACCCTAAAAAGTACCCTATCAACTTTTCTAGCAAGGGAGGTAACCTTCGAGAAAATTTAAGTTGGGGATTTATTGTGAAGAGCCCCTATGGGCACGCGAATTACCAGCGTATTATAGCCTAGAAAATGTATTATACCGCCCAAACGCCTTCGGCGTGAAATACGTAGTATAATATTTCACCGCCATCATCCAGAGTTGAGAAAAGCACTCTGATAGGGTTAGGGGCCCATGGAGCGAGTGACAACCATTAAATCTTTCGCTTCATCTTAAAACTTAAAAGGGAATTGCTTCTATAGTGTCGCTCGATTTATTGAATCCAGCTTCTAGAACACATGTGGGAAGATGACTTCCCCAAAAATAGCCCATAGCGGTTGTTGGACATACCGGGTCGGCCTAATGCAAAGTGGTCGTTTCCAACCATCCGTTGGCCAGTTTAGGAGACACGCCCCAGGAAGCTCCCTACATAGGGATAACAACGCGGAGGACAATGATCAAGAGAGACTCCGAGTAGATTTGATAATTACCGCCTGGCTTCTGGTGTATTGTCACCCCTCTGTTGGCTGTCTTAGCTGTTATGCCTGTATTACCCGTATAAAACTATAGTCGAGGGGGGGTTAATAAAAACCGGAAACTATTTCTGCCGGTCCCATATAAGTGATGGTGTGATAATCCCGGTAGTGGAACGTTGTATTAGGAACAGAGAGGAGCTCAGGCAAAGGGAAGCGCTCATGGTATGGAGGAACACTGAAGTGTGGACAAACGAACGTTCTAGGGCATGAACGGATGTATAGGGCATATGCGGAGACATAGGGCTATCACATGTACGAGCAGAGTCTTCACTATACTTAAGGTGAGCCGTAGCTAGCGACCTCCATAGAGAATACACATAAGAACCTTTCCTCCCGTCAACACACGAGCACACGATTGATAACACCTCCATCAATAAGGGCCGTGCTTTCCGATTGCTAACGACCCCCCCCCCGAGTACAGCCTTCGGTTAAAGATCGGAATGTGAGACGAAGGTTTTCGGAGTTTCGATCGGAGGGTCCGATGGCTCGAGCTCATCGATATCCTTTTTCCTGACACCTGCTTTCTTTTTCTTTCTCCTATATCTTTCCACGAGCACCCCAAGATCTCGTGAGATCTATTATGAGGTTATGACTAGGGTTCAACCTATGGGCCTAGGGGAGGTCTAGTTTAGCAAGTTAACAGAATTGCGAATCCCAGTTAATGAGATCCAACACGTAAGGACTGATCTTATGCTCTTAGGAAAATACTAATCCTTCCCAAGAGCTTTTGTCCCTAAGTTAGGTCCGGAGATTACAAGGCTGATGGGGAATAGTGTATTACACTAGATTTTATGGTACCGGGGTTGCTAAGGCAATTTCTAGTACGAACGCTATCACAAGAGCCAGTGCTTCACACGCGGGCTTGAGTGTTGACATCGGAGTAAGCAGGTGCAGTGCGTTGTGACCTAGACAGCTAGAAAAGAATGCCGATGGTATAATAGTAAGGGTATTCAAAGTTGGGAACGGAAAATGACGGTAGAAGAGTAGAGCAGAAAAAAGGTTCTTGGCCTGCATGGACCATGAGATTTGGATGGCCAATAGGTGGCCAGAATGGGAAATTTTGGGAGTTGAAACTTTGAGTAAGCTGGGGGTGTTGAGACGAAGGTAAAAGGTAGAATTAGGGGCAAAAAGGAAATATGTGTAAATCATAGAAGGGCTAAAAAATTTCCGGTGGCAAAGGAAGCTGTGAACACTACAACTTCCTCCTCCCACATGTCACAATGCCCTGGCAAACATACAAGAACCAGATCCAAAAAGATACCAATGCATTTCTGGAAGTGACTTTGCTTCAAAGCCTGGTGTTTGATGATGATGATGACCAAGATCAAGAGAAGCGAAATATAGGTGATATCAGTCTCTTCGAAGCTCCAGTCACTAGTATTCTTCTGTGGTATTGACATGGTGAGTTTTGAGTGAGATTGGTCTTGAATGGGGTTGCAGTTGCACAGTATCGCTATGATAAAAGATCATGACGACATAGTTCCATTCCAGCCAGCTCAACTTACTGTCTACTGAGCTCTCCACCATGAGTGCCTACAAATATTCCTGTTCGCAATTTTTTTGTCAACCTAACTTTATTAAGCCAATAGTGCTCACGCTTATGCACCTTTCAACCTCCAAGTTTTCAACAAAAATTTCCGTTGATCAACTCTGAATACCCTTAGTAGTGCGAGATGGTGGGATTATTATTATTATTATGATAATGATGATGGGTAGCAGATGAGGAGGACGTCCAGAGGCAAATTCCCAAAGGCGGTGCAAGGAAAGGTGGTGGTGGTGTAAGAGGGATGTAGAAAGGAAGGGAAAGAGGGAGAGGAAGCTTCGCCATGGCTGGTGGGTCATCCCAAAACAGGGTTGGCGGGCTCCTTGCGCTTACACGCTGAGACAACCACGATAGAAATACCGGTAAAGGCGAAGTCAGTACGGTAGGTCGCTACAACCCTCTCATAACTTACCACACGTGCCAGGGATAAAAACCCCGACACTGGAACCCGGATTTGGCTTGGTGTGGACACTCAGAAGCCAATTCGCTATCCGAGGACAAACTTTGTCTCCCCCGCTTTCCGAGCTTATCTCTGGTGCGCCTGCTGGAGGGCAAGGGTATTTGGGGTCCAGTAACGCAAAAGCAACTCGAGCGTATTGCCGTGCTACTGGCTTTTACTTTTCGCTCCCACCAAGGAATACGGTACCGTACTTACCTGCAGTTCTCCAATTTCCTAATACAGCTTAACGTATTATACCTAGTTATGGGTCACCCCCTAGTAATGGGTCACTATTTTCACTTCGTCAAAAGCAACAAAACTTACAACAACTCACTCACTATATATCTGGAGAAGCTGATATTTGAATAGTTC
>Ga0307509_10008712_pt1 | contig 12842 bp, 15 predicted proteins | sample 10_EM_MG_FD_202245 | JGI IMG/M metagenome (GOLD analysis project Ga0307509, IMG submission 202245) | Populus trichocarpa ectomycorrhiza microbial communities from riparian zone in the Pacific Northwest, United States - 10_EM | ecosystem: Host-associated > Plants > Roots > Unclassified | place...
CACCACCTCCCCCCCGGGGGGGGGGGGGGGGCCGCCCAGTGTTATAAGGGTTGGATATTGCCCTGTTTTATGTATTGTTATTATTGTTACTATTTCTAGCGTATGAGTCGTGGGTTGCTCCTTTTGTATATCTGTGATTGATATGATGACCCATTCGAGGGGTTTGTGATGTGTTGGGTCTGAGATAAGCACTCTGAGTGCTGTTCTTAGGGCTCGTTCGGTGGGGGACCAGTGAATGACTCATGAATCTCCCAATGTTCAAGGGGTAGGGGTAGGTCGGAATCATGAGGGGGGCTGGGGGGCAGGGAGGGAGGAAAGGGGCGGAAATCTCGAGTGATCGTAATGACTCTCACAGATAGGTAGAAACATCCGAAATAAGTTACAAGTGCAAAAGGTCCTATTATCAATTTGGAAAACACGATCAAGTACACCGTGCTATGCTCCATCAGTGCAAGCCAAATCGTTAGAAAGGCAGGAGAGAGGGGGGGGGGGGGAGAAGAGGGAGAGCCACATTATAATCTATATTTTAGCTATGCACGATATTATTATGCTTGCTATGAGAGTGAAGATAAATGACAAAAATGGGAGGAAACCCCGCACCAATGATATGATATGATACGCCAAATCACTCCACCGCCCGAGGACAATGACACCAGGAAAGGCACAATAAAAAAAGTATATAAAAAAAGAGAGAACAGACCAGTTACCCGTAGGGGTTTGTATGCAAGCGGTAAGAGGGGAGGAAGGAAGGAAGGGGGGTTGATGCCCAACTCAAGCCTCCGCGAACCCCACCCTCCTGCGGATCTCCTTCATACAAGCAGCCATATTTTCAGAAGTCCTGCTCACAGCATCCTTATTCTCCTCCGCTCTTCTAACAAGGTACTTGACGCATTCCTGAGTGGTTCCCCAAACAGCATACTTGTAAACCTTAATGTCCTGACCATCCGATTTAGAGAGAAGGTCCAAGGAGAGTTCGTCTGCCATTCCCATGAGTTGGGCACAGGTGAGTTCGCCGACACCGATACCAAGGGTAAAGTTATGGGGATTATGGATGGGCACGCCGAGCTCGCGCTGAGGACTTAACGCCCACTCCTGGCGTCTAAGGCCCAACGCCAACTCGATAGATTCCCTATTGTGCGAGGCAACAACGAGGTCGGCCTTGCCTATTCCTTCGGGAAGAAGACGGGCCATAGGCTCATCATAGAAAGAGGCTGGAGCCGGAGAGCCTGTCAGCAACAATCTAATGGTGTCATCGTACGCATGATCCGTATCTTCCTTGGTATTATGGATTAGGTGACGAGGGTCTGTGTACAAGTAAGCTCCACGAACAAGTTTCACTCCGAGTGTAAAGTTATCCCGGCAAGACTCCTTGATGTGTCTGCAGAGAATTTCTGGGGAAGCTTTAAGATACCTGTAGGGCCCCCCAAGTCAGCATCGGTAACCCACACCAGGAAAATAATAATGATAATGATAATGATAAGAATCTGACATCTGATAAGTGTTGTAAACCACAGCCTTGGTATCGTCGGTACCGCGGTTGTACCGACGCATCAACTCCTGGCAAAATTAGCTTAGGTTGCCTTCCACCCCTGCCAGGAACAGGAATGTGGACGCGAGATCCCCCGACAAGAACCTCTTGTTCTAGATCTGGTAACCATCCGCCCAATTCCGCGCCCAACCGAGCCCGCAAAGCCAGCTGAGGAAAAACATACCAAAGTCCAATCATGCACGCCGTCCTGTACGCTGGCTTGCTCTGCATCGATAAGAATCCGCACTCCCTTGGCCATTGCAGCTTTGCAGATCTCGTGAAGCGCAGCTCCGACCCCGTGAGACTCGTCACAAGGTGCACGCCGGCTGAGTAGCGGAAGTGAAGAGAGTCCAGCACCGGAGTACTTGATGGCAACAAAATCCCCCGGCTCAACACATGCAATTGTCTACGGATGCGATATCACTGTCTTAGAAAAAAATACTCGACTGGTCCAAAAGTAACTTATGGCAATCCAACTCACCTTCAACGACCCACCCAACCACTGCTCAATTTGCTGCGATTGGCTCTCGGAAGGCCCAGCAGTATCGCTAATTTCAGCTTCACGTGCGTATGCAAGAATGACACCGAGCCCAAGAGAACGGAGGTCAGAGATGGTGGCAGTTATCTCGGCGGGCGTGGATCCAGCACAGAATTGGGTCTATATTTTCTCAACCATATTAGCAATAGATGAAACTTCATGCTGTGTGACTTTTGGGGCATACGTAGAAAGTCTTGTCGACTCCCCACTTCATCAAGCTGCCCTCCTTCAAGTAGTCGAGGTTCATCATGAGGAGTTTAGTCCCAAACTTGTAGAGAGCGGGTGAAGCTGTGATTGAGTGAAGAAGCATTGCGCGAAGCAAACTGGTGGTTGATAGACGAGCCAACGGGTAGCTGCTCGCAGCGACGGGGGGCGGAACCACGAAAGATCCCCCAGAGAGCTGGGGAGCTTCCTGTAGTGGTGGTGGTGGTGGTAGTGGGGGTGTAATGGCATTGGAGCTCCGTGTTGAAATGGTAGAGGCGAATCTAATGACCCCCGGCCGTCTTGCAAGTGCCACGAGGGGCACTGCACGAGTAAGTAGAGGCATACTAGTTTGGTAAAGAGCCACGAATCTTTTATCACGGCTGAAGAACTGTGAATATGGTGAAGTGGGAGTGGAAAGTGGAGTGCTGGTGCTGGAGATAAGGCAGAGAAGAGTAGATGAGGAGGAAGCAAGGGAAGGTGTATAAAAGAGAAGTCATGAGGAATATAATGAGTAGCAGGCACGGCGGAGGAGAACCACTCAGGGCACCGCATACACCGAACAGATCAAAGATGTGGAGGAGGGGGGCAAGAGGCTCACCAAAGTTGCCATATAATCGGGATTAAAACCACACGCACACATGCGTCATAGGCTCTCTCTATCCCACCATATATTGTAGGAGCTCTTCTTCTCTCCCCCTCTCTTCATTCCACTCGAACAAGTATTATAAAGTTAGACCACCCGATGACTTTCAGTGAAACGAGTTGACACGGCCGTAGATAACCGATAAGCTACTCTAGGTTACACAGAGTAACCTCCCATCTCGGGAGTAGGAGTTGCTTGAGTCGCAAGTGCCGAGATCTTTCCTGGATTCCGATTCACCCATCTGCGATTGATAAGGATAAGACATTGTCACCCATATTCTAGCATCATGTTCTGATCTTCCTAAGTTATGCTGTATCCTCTCTCTAAGCACTTCCGACTCCCGAGTAACCTACAATATCCACCCAAAGATGTTGGAAGTGCAAATGTTCCTTTAAAAACAAATCAGACCCGGGCGTATTTATTGATTTTTTCTGCTTGCTGTCGGGGTCACTTGGGTACTGGCGATTCTAAGTGTGATTGCTGCCATTATTTATTATCCTATTATGTGCAATAGAAGGGCTGAAACTATGACGGCAAGGTTCGGCATACTAAAAGGAGGACTCAAGATTGCCCGGTATACTCGAGTAGAAAGGTTCTCCGGCACACTCTTCGACCATTCAAGTTTCTACAGTACTAGGTTCTGGCGATCCCGGCTCTCTTCTATTATTCCAGTACACCACCGGGATATCTGCTTGCTCGATACGCGGTTGTTGGTCAGCGTTGAATAGTACGGGTAAGGTAGGCACAGTATCCGCTTCTCATGTACTATCGTAGCAAAATCCTTAGCTGGGGGAACATATAATAGTGCTGGAGATCGTGAAAGTCCTAATTGGGATACTTGCGCCGTCCACATGACAGATCATTCCCCAAATTTTGTACGGGTTGCCTTATCATGTCTCAGTGCTCGGTACCTGAATTGTGAGCTTAATGCAGGGTGTTCCCGATGTGTGATACTCGAGTACCGGTACTGTACCCTAACAAGGCTAATAATGCAGCCACTACGGGTGACCTAAATTCGATGCAAATAACCATATATCCGGCAGATATGCAGTGGGCGTATACAAGTGCTAGGAAAAGAGTGTTTTCGTACAAGGTGAGGATAGCCGGGATATCTAGGACATGGAGTTTCTTGCATAGGAAAACAGAGTGACATACTACCACACTGTCTTGCCGTTGGTGTCTTTGCTTCTCTTTACTACCAGCAAAGGACTTCCTTACTTGGTAACTCTTGTACGAAAGCGTCTTGCCTGCTGCTTGTACGGGTACTACCACAATGTCAAGGGATAAACCAATATCCCCTAAAAGGGAATCTACCGGCCCACCGAAACAGAGCTCCCCTTCACCAAAGATCACCCAGCACCAAGCTACCACCTCCAGTATCAGAAATGAAATACCTCACGAGGGGTGCAAGAGCACCGTAACTTGATCAACAAGGAGAATATAAGATGAAACCCCGCGAAGGCAGCAAAGCCCGAGAACATCCTAGGCGGGCAACTCACAGCAGTCTAAGAGGGCATAGTACTCCGCAGCAGGCTCTAGCAGATGGCCTGCGGGTGTGCCGCCAAAAAGTGCATCGTCGACTTTCCTGGTGGGCCGTTAGGCCTTTCCCCCCCTCTTACCTCCCTTCCAGTACCATAGCTATGGTGCCACAAGGAAGGACCCCACCACCCCCACCACCCCCACCAACACTTCACCAGAGCAGCCTCCAGCGCCGTAGTCCAGTACTGCAAACCCCATCACTATAAATCAGATCCAGTCCTGAAACCAAGAGGACGGCAGGTACCATAGCACCATGCTTTTATCCAATATCGTACCATAATCCGATAACCAAACTCACCACCAAAGCCAACCCCTCCCCCCCCTCTCCTTCCAGCACTCCCGCAACCAAAAAAAAAAAACTCCCCCGGGGGCTGACAACTTATACCACGGTCCACCAAGCAACCGAACTATGGAAACCCAAAAACAGCCCTTTCAACCACTGAATCAGAAGAACCCTCGGAAATGAACGAGGAACCACGAGAGTTCACTGACATATTATCATACGATACTTATAATACCACACACCCTCAGGGTAAACCATTCATCAACAGGAAACCCCAACAACAACAAAGGCCATGAAATAACCACTCCTACACCAAAATAGTGACCAGAGAAAAATTCGATACCATAGCGGGACGGAGCCTTCAAAAAGCACTGCTACTTATAGGATTAATTCCACGAGAAAAAAAATACCGTAGTAAGCCTAATTCACACACACAGAGAGAGAACCCTTCCGAGCATCTAACAGGGCGGTAAGATACATACCTACCCATGGGCATCCAACACTTCAATCAAGTGCCGTTTCCCAATCGGATATTCCCACACTGTAGCAACGTTCCCCATCCTCCCAATCTGAGCTATGCATAATACCTAGATTCGCCCTGACTATTTACTCCCGGATTCATCTATCTTCACCCTTCTTCTGCATAATAGGATTGCCATTTACCCCCGGAACAAACAAGAAACATTTCACCCCACCCCAAACAAACCCATCCCACCGCCACTCCCCCCCTCCCTCAATGGCCGAAACAACAGTTGGAATAACCCCCCCCCCACCACCAACTCCTGTTTCCATCAAACCGCAAATAGGAAATTATGGAGCGCTATTAGGTGATATAGTATAATGAAAACATAAATAGCCTCCGGAAACGGAAGAAAAGAAAAGAAAAGAAAAGAGAACCCCCACGTTGGAACCTTTCCCCCCTATCATACCATAACATATCATACAACCTAGGTTCAAAAACTCCCACATATAAACTTAAACTTCCACAATCACTCTGCGGTCGGGTAATCGCGATGGACCATTACCGTGCCCCTTGTGGCTCACCAAACTTCCCTCCCTCCCTCCCTCCCCTCGCCAATGGACAAATATATAGGACGCGAGTGATATTCTGTGATTTCGAAGAAGAAGATGAGGAAGCTATCTCATCCCACCAGTGGCGCAATTTATCGTGCCATCCTTCTGTTTGTCACCCCCCGCGACGCTATACAGAAACTGGCTGGCTGGCTGGCTGGCTAGCACTGACCTTAGCAGAACACACCGCGAAATCCAGCGCAGGCCCTTGTAAGTACCACAGACACATACCAGATTCGCAAGGCAATGGATTCTTGAGGCCTGTAGCTTAGGACATGATTTCGCTCCTTTTCCTTTTCTTTTTGTAATGTCAACTATTATGCTCTGGCCGTATTCCAGGGCCTTGGTTATTCCTTCCGTTGGTTTTAGGCTTGTTTGCCATCTTTTTGGTATGGTACGGTAGATAGCGTGTTGATTAAGTCGTCTCTCGCTCCAATCCCGTAGTTCTACGATATAATCGTGGGGGAAAGGGTAAGTGCAACAATGATAATTCGGATTTCGGGCACGGGTATCAGACCAAATTGAGAACTTTCACTCAAGGTCTATGGGTCAGGGGGGTGTCAAGCCTGGGTCGATTTTCTGGGTATCGTAGCGGTGGGTGCGGACTGCATCGTGCAGTACGCTGGATACCTTCCGGCTCTACGGACTAGGCCGGGGGATAACTTGTCAGCTTGGTGAGTGGGCCTTCTTGCGGGGATACTCTAGGCCACGTCGAATGCTTCATTCCATTCTCGGCAAGTAAGGGCCATGAATGCATTATATAACTATCCCACCGTCAAGAACAGAAGGAAAGACCGAAACTTATATTTTATATATAAGAAAATAAAACACATGACAGTCTCACGACAGGATAGGACCGGACTAACTCAGAGTAGGAAAGAAAAGGAAGGGGAAAAGGCGCAAGAAGGCAGCAGGTTTAACGAAAAAATAAACAGAAAGGTACCCTCCCTAGGAAAAAGAAAAAAGGACAAAAAGGAAAGAAAGAAAACTCTCACAAACCGAGATTTGGCCTTTCTTTTATTTCTTCTCAGAATCAGCGCTTCTCCGCTCGCCATTCAACAAACTAGCAAGTAGGTAAGAGGCTTGGGGTTTCGCCGGGTCGCTGCTTTACTATCAGCACCACTGCGGCCCCACCGCTAGAGAGAAGGAGGGAAAGGGTAACGCCAATTATCCGAGCAAATCATCCAACGCACTCCCGCCAGTTTTTCCACTGTTAGCTGTCATCGAAGACCCTGGATGCGAAGTCTGAGCTGGAGCACCCCAAATACCAGCGCTAGCCTTCTCCTTGGCCATGGCCTGGAGACTTGGAGTGCTAGTGTTACTCGGGGTCGCAGGCTTCTTAAAGTCCTTCGCAGCGGTGGTCCATAAAGAACCGAAAGCGTCGCCGGCGGGCTTCTTAGCTTGAGTGGAGGAGCCGGTGGAAGATGGGGAGAGGGGGGTGGTGCTGTTGATACTAGTAGGGACGGAGGTAAAGTAGTTTGGTTGAGTGGGTTGATAAGAGGCGTTTGCGGGCTTCATCGGGGCCATTCCACTCAAGCCACCCATCGCTCCCATATTACCCGTTCCCACGCTGCCTAGGCCGCCGCCAGTTGTTGCGGGTGTCATTGCGGGCGGGGATGCCATGGATGGTACGGATTGAGCTGGCGAGATGGAGGCAATGCCGACGAGATCGCTGAGGCCGGCCGCTTGGGGAGCGCTCAGAGGCTTGGGTTGTATGAGGTTGGTGGGGGCTGGGTTTGCGGTAAGGGTAGGGAGAGGGGTAAACGAGAGAGGTTGTTGCTTTGGAGCGGCGGGCGCGGGATCAGCGGATTGGAAGTCGTCAAAGTCGTCATCGTCTGCTCCACCAGATTGAAGAGTGCCGAAATGATCATCGAGGGGATTGGCGACTGGTTTGGTGTTTTGTTTAGCAGCGGGTTTTGTAGGCGTTGGCTCATCTCCGAACGAAAATAAATCAACTTCGGGCTCCTTCTTTGGCACGGGCTTGGCAGGCTCGGCTTGCCTCCGTGGAGGTGCAGCGCGCCTACTAGCAATAGCACCGCCGTCATCGTATTCATCATATTCCTGGAACCTCTGAGATCTCGAGGCAGCCCTGGAACTTCCGGACCCATCTTCCTGGAATCCAGAAGAACCTGCAAACCCACCGCCATCACCGTAAACGCCTCCAGAGTAACCTCCAAACTCCATGCTATCGCTGCCAAATCCGCCGTACCGTCGTCCGAAACCATTGTCACCGCCGCCAGTGCTCATCCCTCCGCTAAACCCCCCGAATTGACCAGCGCCTCCTTCAACTCCACCATATTTGTTCTTATTGCTACGAGCTTTCTTACGCTCGGTACGGATTTTTTCGACATCAGAAAGGAGGTCAGCAAGTTCTTTAGCACGATTACGGACATTAATCCCTTGATCTTTGCCTGCCATATCGATAAAGTGGAATTGGCGCAGCATCTTGATAGTCGAAAGGTGGGAGCGAGCATCGTCGATAACCTGCTCTGAGCCATTTTTGACAAGGAATTCAAGTAGTTGAAGAGCCTGTACCAGTCAGCCGGTCCCCTGTCACTCCCGAAGGCCCTGACGGCAGGATATTTACCTTGTAAATCTGTCTCCATTCCTCAGCAGACTTCTCCGTAAATCGTTTGTATACCATCGGCATAATCTCGTTCAGGAGCTGGCTGTACCAGAGTTAAGCTCTCGTCTAGATAAACCACCAAACCTTCACAGAGACCAGACACTCACTAATTAAATGTGCCATTTGCGATCTCCTGCATAAGCGTAGACGAGGCACCCCATGGTTCGTTATTTGTTGCCTCCCGGACCTATCTTCCGTGTTAAAAAGATACACCTCCTCACCAGCGCCTCTCCGCCCCCGCGCCACATCGGCCAGGAGGTCATACCTTAGCCTCCATCTCAGTGTAATTCATGACGACTGTCGAAGATATGAATAAGCAATCGGGTAGAGGCGGAATAGCTCCTGAGGGCTCAAAGCACCCCAAAAGTGCCAAAAAGGGGGAGGGAACAACTCACCATTTTGGGCCTTTCGAACAGCCGCCTTGACATCGTACAGAGAAATATTCTGGACGGCGTCGCGAAGATTATCAAGATTCATTATGGGCAAAGGGGTGCGCTCCAAGAGGTGTGTGTGTATGTGTGAATATGTGAAAAAGAGTTTGCGGTTGAACCGAGGTCAGGGGGAAAAGAAAAAACGTAAAGATGTCGTGGACTCAAGCAATTGAACAAAAGTTGTGAGAGGTGTGGAACTTTTGAGCTTTGCCCTTCCGGTCGGGCTAAGTTTACTTTTTTCTGCTGACTAATGCTAAGGATAAACTGTAAGAACACGTGACGAGGATACCGGACGTTTCTAAAATTGAAAAGCCAAGTTATGCAAGTGAATGACCTCAGCGTCTTGTGGGGAAAGTGCACTGGCCGGTACGGTAATAAGCAATCGAATTCCACCGTTATTTACTGAGCCTCATTCTTTTTTTCTGAATTTTGTTCCGTTTCTCCCATATTAACAGTGATTTGGTCCCCTCCCCTCCTTCTCTCCACCCTCTGATGTGCTGGACGGTTTCTTGGAAGGAAAAGTGCCTTTATCCCGAAATCTGTATTAAACGTTACACTACCGCTCGACAGCCACCAATATCGCTGCTTGACGTGATCACCGCAATCCTATTTGACAGTACTCGTACTCGAGTGCCGTCATGCAGCCCCTGCTCACATTATTTCGTTTTTCCACTTCTCTCTCTGTCTTTCTCTCTCTCTCTTTTTTCCACCTCTGCCCGTTCCCGCGGGTGTGTGGTGGTGGTGGGGTGTCAGAAAGGACACTCGTCGGAAGTTGGGTGGGAAGGTGATCTAGAGAGTCCATTGGCGATTGTGTCTTTGTGTGCTGGTATCCAACAGCGTTGATGGATGCCGGTTGACTTGCAATACGACGGAAATAGACCAAACACATCGGTTCTGCGGACCAGGGGGGGAAAGGTACGAGGACAATACCCATTGCGCCCGATCAACTCTCTACAAGGATCGGAAAAGTTCCTCTCCGGTTTGGGTTCTAGAATCTTGGACACTTTCACTACCAAAGCAAGCCGCGTACCGGTACCTGTGCTGTACTATACGCAAGCTATCTATGATATGGTACCGGGACCGGGCGAAGCATCATACTCGAGTAGACTTGGTTTCGGTAATATCCGCTCACACGATGCCATGGACTTGGCGGAGGTTGTGGGTTATTGATGCGCTGCAAGTACCGTACTAGTAGTCTACTCGAGTACCGTATGTGGGAAAAGGCCACAATTACTGCACCATAGAAGCCCCCGTGAAATAATGCGGTGTGAATGCTATTCAAGCCCATCCAGACCTTCTAAACATGTAGTTTATGTGCCACGGTGTACTCGGGTACTGTAACAGTACCATAGTGTACCACCATAGCACTCCATCACCTCATGAGGAAATCGCACAGCAGACAGTAACCCGCGAACAATGTCTCAAAGTTATGGGAGAAGCGCAAAGCCACACGAAGAGAGGGGACCAGTCTCTCGTGCAAGGGACTATCCAAGACAAGTACCACGATTCTCAGCCCTCCTCCAAGCGCCATCCACCCGTATCTGCAAACTACTCGCCGATACCCCGTCGGTAATTGGCTAAGGCGGGGGGAATCGGCACTTGTCGTTTGTTTACCAAATACCGGTATTTACAGTGACTTGACACAGATGGGGTGGGATCTTTGTGGCAAATGTCTTGGATTTGGGATGTTGAAAGGTGTTTCGTTTCTCTTCTGACCATACGATCGAGCCCGTGAAATGTGTGGTACCAGCAAATGAGGTTCCACAGAAAAAAGAATGTGGGAGGTACCGTAAACCAAGGCACTTGTTTTGCCTCTCTGGTGTCAGATTACCCTGTATCTTTTTTTCTTTCTTTTTTCTTTCTTTCTTTCAGGCCGCCTAACGGTGCTCGAGTGAGGTACGGACGCCGTACCTGATAAGCATCGTAAAACGGTAGAAAAATACGGTATAATCTCATGCATGGAATAGGAGTACGGTACGGTACGATGTCGTATGGGGTTGGGGCTGTGTGACGGCCCATCCGGACTTCCGGTGGCTCGAGGGAGAGGATATGGGAAATATTGGAAGGGTGAAGAAAATGTGTTGAGAATGCCGGATGGTATCCATCGACAAGTAGGCTCCTGATGGCTGGGTGCGGGAGCCGAGATATTCCTGCCGGGAAGGAGTGTGGATCGGTATTGTGCCGGTGGTGCCTTTGGTCTGTGTTTATCTCTTTGGAGACTGAGGCAAGGCTCATGGATGTCTTCCGCGGTGTTATGGGAGTGCACGGAACTTGTGGCGGCCCGAACATAACTGTATCTTTTCTTCAGTCTTCAAGAGGCAAATGGACTCCCGTATGTACCGTATGGCCTACCAACTGTAGTAAGTGAGGCTTCGAATGTTGTATTGACAGAAGAGAAACCGCACAATCTCACGGTACCAGATCAGTTGATGTTCCCCTTTAGAGTATGCTGACCGGGTAACCCTTGGGACATCGCAATCCCCTCCCGTCACTCTTTTCGCCTGGTTTCGCAGAGGGCCATGGAGGGCGGACGGATACTCCATTCCGCCAACGCGACAACTTCTTCCAATGATTAGTTTTTTTTTCAAACATTTTTTTTCAATGGGAGATGGTGGTGGTGATGCGTCTCTGGCATGGATGCCCTTCCTGTCAGGACAGGGGCCATGGGGCGAATTGAATGGGAGCTGAAATACTTGCGTACCGTAGTTGTCAGTATCGGCGCTGCAACTGCACCGATAGTCCTAACCCTTGTCTGCTCGGGCTTGATAGGAGCATGACGCAAAGCTGAAAGGAACCATAGCAATGTGTTGACCACCCCTCGTCTCTTTTACGCCTTTTTCATCTCACTTTTCCCTTTCTCATTTTTTTTTTCCCTCTAAGACACTTTTCGGGCGGGCATGCTGGACGAAGCTACTGTACTCGAGTACCAGTACAGGTACGTAAGGTACCGGTAGGTGTCTAAAAAGAGCGGAGGTGGCATCGTCTAGAAGTATTGCGTTACCGCGGATGTTTAGCATAAAAAACCCCGCCTGCTATGCTACTACCGGCAATGCTTGGAGCTACCTTGATATGCTCCAGATTCGTAGTGGTGGGAATAATAACCCGCAGAAGATGGGTGGTAAATCCTTCGATGTGGGCAAGAGAATACCCAGTGGCACTGTGTGCGAGTGACAAGTACAGTACAGCACAGTAAATTTACTGTACCACTACTACTGAGGATCCCATTTGTTCTCCATGTCTTCCGGGGTACCTGTAACCTACAGTATGTGTAGTGTGTGCGAGCACGGGGGAGCCTTCTTGGAAGCCCCAAGTAACATGGTTACCGGTAACTGTGGTGGAAAACCGCTCAATTGGAGGAGTTTGACACCCACAATGGCGACCGTTAGAGGTTACAAGCTACTGTGCTGGGATGGTAGATGGTTATTACTGGAGCTGATTGGCTGGGAGAAATTCGCTATCGAAACGTGGGATCAACAAGAGCCATACCCTACTCGGATTACAGAGGAAAAAAAAGGAAAGAGGAGGGAGGGGGCCAATTTTCCTACAATAGTTTTTTTATGCATCGTTATCATTAGAAATTATTATATTCTCTGGAATACCGTAAAAATAAATCACGAAGGACGGAGCATAGTCTTGCGTGGGCGCATCTTCTTGGTGGTGGTGGTGGCTGAACTTGGACTTGGGCCCGTCGGGATGTTTGGGAATGTTTGGAGTGTCGTAATCGTCGTCACCACAACCACCGCCGAGAGCTCCACCACAAGATTCCTTTTTTGTGAGTGTCCATACACATTGCCATACAACGTGTGTCTGAGACAGGTTATCCATCTTTGCCTTCTCGCTTGCCCGCTCGTTCGTTCCCTCTCCTCCTCCCCCCTCGCACACTCTCGCCCTGTTTTGAGCCCACAGTTTGGCTTCCCTTGCCTTGCTTCTGCCACTTTCTTGTCCTTCGCCTGCCCTCTGCCTTTCCTACTTCTTCTCT
>Ga0307509_10008713_pt1 | contig 12842 bp, 11 predicted proteins | sample 10_EM_MG_FD_202245 | JGI IMG/M metagenome (GOLD analysis project Ga0307509, IMG submission 202245) | Populus trichocarpa ectomycorrhiza microbial communities from riparian zone in the Pacific Northwest, United States - 10_EM | ecosystem: Host-associated > Plants > Roots > Unclassified | place...
GCAGGGAAAGAAGGCAGGAAGGGTGCGGGAGCTTGCGTACTCGTAAACGGAGTATCGAGAAGGGGCGGGGGAGCCTTGGGAAGATTTCGGCTTGGTGCAGCTACAGCCGGAGATCTCAGTCATCGGGATGTCCAGATCTCAATCACGGGAGGGGGGCCTATACCTTCTTAAAGCCCTCATTCTCAGTATTCAGAGCCCTGGTGAATCAGCCGGATTCTCCATGGTGAGGATCTTGTGTGATTGTCGATAGATGTCAGTTCTGACCGGATGTGCAATATGGTTCACCTCCAACTAGTGAACGGCAAGGCCCATAGTAGTTTCCAACACTTATGCTTAGGAGAATAAATAAATTGAAACCGAGAAATTGATCCACCGTTCTCGTCCAGTTTATTTCCAATACGCCGATTTGAATATCGCACACCAAGGCTATGGACGTGTTATTTGGGCGATAAGTTATGGGGTTTTGTCTGAGTTTCTGATAACAAGAGGATGTGGCAATGATTTTTAATTAACACTCCACAATACCCGGGTGGCAAGAAAGGAACAAAGCACCAGAGATATAATCGTAATCAGTTCCTATCCGGATTATTTGATCGGGAAGCGGCATCCAGAGCCGCAATCCCTTTCATGCAGGATGCTGAACTTCCTTGGGCGAGGTGTCTCGCGCTTGTGGAGTTTACAAGGCTGGGTTCAGTCACGGCTCATTTCTGGGGTACAGCACGAATCTTCCAAAGCAGGAATTGAGCGACAGGGCTACTCTGAGTTCTGTGTTACGGTACGGGATGTTTGATTTGGGGACTTGAGGGCCTGCTTGCAGGAGAGAGGCGCAGTTCTATTGTGCACAAAACAGTATTTCCGGATGTCTCTACCAAGGGAAACATCGGGATATACTCCTTTCAAGTTCTGTTAAAGGGTTTTATAATACATATGGGATCGCACCCAGAAAACTGGGTAGAGTAAGGACTGGGCAATTGTAACCCAGGCTCATGCAAGGAATTAGGACGGCAATGATCGAATTGCTGGCCTAACATGGGAAGGTTTGGTATTTGCCTTGGCGGGACAAGATACCCTCAGTCGTTTGTCCTTTTACATCTACTCATCCTATCAAAGTCAAATCCTTGCCGTCCCTCTAGCAACGTAAGTGTACGATAGAGAAGAATCTCGCTACTATGCTCGAGTGCGGTACTCGCACAGTAGCCGGGCCTTGACCCTGAAATTGCGAAACCTGCTCCTATCTACCGGTAGGCTGGCTTAAGGTTAACATTGGTGCCAATACCTTGCGAGGCCCCGGCTGAAGTTTCCGAACGATAAACCAAGAGAATCGTGGATCCTTAGTCAATTAATTGGGCAGAGACCGTTTGTCCAATAATTAGGTTCGGTGGCTTCTTCCGGTGCCAGAGATGGAGCCGGACTCAATAGATCGGGCTAAGGGAAAGAAGGCCGGGTGGATTATCCTTGATCCCAGCCGAGGCTTGTGGGACAACGGTACTTTATCGGATTGATGGGTGACGATAGAGAGATGCCTTTCCACCGAATCCCTAGAAAGGGAGTCCAATGATACCGTATCTCGGCATTGTAGGACCTCAACCTTGGTTGTCCATCCGAATACGGTACCGTAAGAACTGGATTGAACCTCACGCTAGGACGTTGGAGTTGCCTCTCCTACAAGTAGTAAGGTCAATTATATTTTTCTTTTTATTTGTCTTAGGAGAGGATCGAAAGCCAGTTTTTTCGGAGTGATCCCCCCTTTATTCAAGGAGGGGAATTCTGGATACCTGAACCTGAGGTTCAATTATTCTAGTTCTCGCGGTAAGGTTAATCTCAACAAGAGCTTCTAATTATACTTTCAATATTCGTGTACTCGGCAGCTACGCAGAAACATAGAAGTCTAGGTTAGTATTCCTATAGCCTACTTCCTGACTCTTGAGTAATATCTAGGAAGTTATTCGCCAGATTTATAGAGACCGCAATCTCTCGGGCTAGCGGATGATGCTGAGATACTGTGCGCCTACTTTTTTGTAGCGCGTTTGTGTTGGATTCTGATGATTATTATGACCAAGGTTACGACGTGTAAGACCTCGCCAAGGGATTGCGATAAATTTCTTTTTCTTCCTTTTCTTTCTTTCTCACTACTGATACCGGTGTTGATATCACCGTCGTGTGCTAAAGCGGAGTTCACCTCGCACAAGCGCGAAAGCCCAGAGTTCTTCTCTTTACACACGGAAGTTGAGCCGTGGGCAGCGACCCAGAGGGAATGGCTCGTTTGAGATTATCAGTGGAATGCCCGTTTTGGGAAATCCAAATCCGAGACCTAGTCGGAACTTAATCCACTTTGGGACGCTCTTCCGTTCAATGTCCCAGAATTGAGAATTAACAACAGCAGACTGCCCCTCTTGGTACCCTGGGGTCGTATCCCTTACGGAAAGGGTACGTTTTTTCCTCTATGCTAGCCTAACTCTGTCTCTATCTGCCATGGCCATACCCTTAAAGAAAGGGAAAGAAGAAAAAATGGGCCCTACGTAGGCATCCGATTTCAACCTCCCCTCCCCCATATGATATCGTTCCCCCCCCCCCTGTATGTAGCCTTCTGATTATGATGCCAACACTCTCCACGAGGTTGAGTAAAGGCCCCACTGGATTGAGTTTTTGATGGCCAAGGTCTTGTCTGATCTACCGTATATCGCTGTCTACCTTTCCATGCGGGTGGATTCTTGTCGACATTCTGTCCCATCCCCTCCTTACCTTTACCTTTTTCTTCCCCTCCTCCCCATCGTCATGTCAACCAGGAGACGGACGGGGATATTTTATTAAGTTGAAGGGTTCTTTCGATTGATCTACTTTCCCGGCCCGCCGCGCATTACGCACCTACAGTACATCCTACAGTGCATACATATACAGCGTATCGATATTTGCTACCTCGGCGCCTGAATCGAACGCACTACGCTCTCTCTCGCCTCATTCATTTGGTTTTGGATCAACACTTACTTTCGACTTACAATATACGCGCATCTAACTTGTTCCAAGAAGGGGGCTAAGTTATTTAGTTTTATTTTTTTATTAGTTTTTTGGGGGGTAGCGGAAGGATACAGGTATTTTTTTTTATCGGTGGTGTTGTAACAGGAAAGGGAAAAGGGTTGGGAAGGGGATAAAGTGGTTTTTGAAGGAAGGGGAGAGAAATAGGAACCGTTTTCATGCATGTTATGCAAAAGCTGTTGGTGGACGACCAGATCACGAGTGTGCTGCAGCATAACTTAATAAACAGGCGACCAACTCCCTTTTGAGTCAATAGTTGGGCTATCGACCTCACCTCGGGCATAACTTCTGTTTTGCTCGAAAATTTCACTTCTTGCTTCTGGATTTTTGGCCCCAGAGTTCCTCCATCTCTGGTCTCTTTTTTATCACAACCCTTCTCTACGAAGGCTTATCCCCGGGCATCGAGAAGTCTTTACACACTGGTTATTCGGATTGAGGTCTCTTCCGACCGGAAAATTCTTCTGGAGGACAGCAACACTTTGATTTATCGATAACCTAGTCGATCCGCTGGGTGCTGTGATTGGTTCTGAAACCTTATCATAAAGTCGCTCTGCTTCTCAATGTGTTGCGCCGTGGACCTCTTGACCCGAGGGTTACTATTTCTCAATGCATTTTCAGTGCTGCGGTTCACATCATGTCCGTTCTCCAGTGGCCTTGTCCGTGCTGGAACCGCCGGATTGGTGGGCGCTTTGGCGCTTCAAGTCGTGGATATATGGAGATCAGGGCTTGGGTTTTGGGGCAACTTGGTGGCGATATACCTGGTCATCTTCATTTTAAATATTGCGCCGTTTGCCTGGAGAACAGTGAGGTGGGGTGGAAGCTGTGAGAGGGAGGAATTGGGGGGGGAGTTCTTGGGTAAATTTAGGCCGATTCTTTTCTTTTGTTCAACAACACACGCCAGGTTCTTGCCTAAGAAGCACACATTCAAGTACCCACTACTGTATGTTGGGTTTCCGGTCAATTTCAAAGGCTCGATTGGCGGACTATTCTCAGTGCTAGATTCAAAGAAGGAGAAGGAGGAGAAATTGAAGATGGGAGAGAAGGAGGAGAAACGACCGTTCACCTTTTTTTCACTTGACCCAGCGGGATATATCAACCCAGAGCTACCTTTCGAGAAGAAGCTAGACTCTGTGCTTATCCATCATGTACGTTTCCGCGATGTTATCACCTTTCATGTGAAACAGATAGATGAATGCTAATGTGTTTGTATTGGTATATAGGGAATTGATCCATCCCTCTACCCCCATATCTACCTCGTCACCACCCCTCGATTTTTTGGGTATTCATTCAACCCAGTCTCATATTACTACTTATATTCACCCCAACAAGAACTCAAACTTGTCGTGCTCGAAGTCCTCAACACCTTTGGAGAGAGGCATCTATACCTTCTCCATGCCGACAACCCTTCAAACCCTGCGCCGAGAAAGGGCTACACCTTTGCAGGGGAAATGGAGAAGACATTTCATATTTCCCCATTCAACCATCGCTCCGGAAATTACAACATCCAGGTTCGGGATCCGCTCGACACCGCCTCACCCTCAGCATCAGGGGTGGACATGCATATGGTTGTGATGGCTAGGGATGGTACGAAGAGTATGGTTGCAAGAGCCTTTTCTGTGTCTCCCTCATTCGATATGATCAACGGGGGTACTTGTCGGGGATTGTTTATAGCGGCAACGTGGGGCTACAATACTTTTTTAGCTGTCCCTTGGACAATGTGGGAGGCGTGGAAATTATACAGGAAGAAGGCTGTTGTGTATACTCGACCCGAGGTTTTGGTAGGAAGCGGGCAGCGGGAAGCTACAAAATCCGAGAGGTTTGTCATCCACCGTGGAGGAGGACAGGAACAAGGAGGAGGGGGCGGGCCACTTAGTATGGGTAACAAACAAGACGATCAGGCGACTAACAGGAATCTTGTTTTTAATAGGGATATACAAGAGCTGTGGCTGGGTTACTTTAAACATAGAGTATCGATATACAACCATCCTATCTCGGCAACAATCACTCTACCGGAATCGAACGCAACGAAGGTGGCTGAAAACGTGACATTCTACTCAGACCAACTAAGCCGAGGTGTTTCACAAGCCGAGGCTTCAAAACCACGGGAGCAATCTCTGCATTTCGGAGGAATAAATGCATCATCACCATCCAACATATCGAAATCCCATCTAACGATCCGCGTCACCAACCCCCGTTTCTTTACACGTTTCTTCTCACATCAGGATCCGCTACAAACAATATACCTAGACATCATATCCCAGCCCGGTGAACGGCGTCTAGCAGAGGTAAATAACTTAACACTGTTCCAAGACCTTCTCCACCCCCAGCAACCAAAAACAACATCAATTCCAAAAAACAAGCAACCTACCACCAAATTCCGCTCATTAAACATAGTTTCCTGTCTCCGACGTCTCAAGGCATCACTAGAGTTATCATCCCTCAGAACAGACGAGGTATCCCCACCCTGGCTCTACCCTATATCTCACCGGAGTACGCTGGACAAGTTCTTCCAGACGAGCGTTCGGTACCGGAGAAATTGCATGAAGGCGGTGCTAGTCGACCTAATTGCTTTTGGAGAAGCCGAGAGCCTGGACCTCTACGAGAAGGTACTGGAAGTCGGTATCTGGAGCGTCACAATCGGCTTGACAGTCTCGCTCGCAGCATCGATGCGACTCGATATCGGAGGACTTGCCGGGCTCGGAGTCTCTATGTGGAGTTCTTTCTCGCCGCTTTCCTGGTCGTGGTCCGTGCCCGCCAACCTTGCGGGAGTTAATGCCCCGCTGCTATGGAGCGCTGTTAAAGCTGTCTTCTAAGGACAGTTCCTCCGGGACGGTTTTACCTCTTCGACTCGCGTGGTACGGCAGTTCAGCACACATTATGCCGATCTTCAATTCTTTGTCTATCTATTCATCTATTTTTATTCCCTTCCTCTTCTTTTTAAAACAACGTTTCAAGTTTTTCCTTTTCCCCTTCTTGTTTTCATTCGTAGGGATTTACTCTTGTGAATATTTTCTTTCATCAATGGAGGTCATTTAGCATCTAGGGGGGGGGGTTATCCTTTTATTTTATTTTTTGGGTTTTATTTTGGGTTTCAACGTTCCTTTTTTCTTTTTTCTTTTTTTCTTTTTCTACCTAGGGGCCCCCAGGGATGGCAGGGCGGGGCGAGGATATTTCTGCATAAAAAAAGGTCATTACTCATTAAAGATTAAGGTTGTAACGTTTAATCTTATTTTTCTTTTCTTCCTTCGATCGTTTCTTTCTTCTTTTTTTTTTGTCCCGCTGCTTTTTGGCAAAGATTCCAACTATCATACCATGCTTGAGATTTTCTTCACCTTTTTTTTCTTATCATTCATAAGCCTATCACTACTATCCTTCTCTTTTGTCGACAACACAGCACACTTCACCCCATTCCTTCATCCCCTCAACTCCTCTCTCATCTATCGTCTCCACTTCTGCTTCTGTTTTTATTTTTTTTCTTTCCTTCCGGCACGGGAAGGGGGCACAAAATGAGGAGTTTTTCCCCCTCCCCATTTGCTTATTAGCAATTAGCTAATCCCATACCCCCCCCCCCCGTCATTCTGAGGGGGGTGCGGGGTCTCTCCTCAATTTCTTATTATTTTATTTCATACCTTCTTGTAAATACTTTTACTCAACTGCCGACACTCCCCCTTCTATTTACCACGGAGAGCTAGTCAGTTGGTGCAGGGTACATTTCCGCTGTCAATACCTTCATGTAAATCATAATTTATTCCCTGGTTCTTTTTATATTATGTTCGCCCCACTCTTGCTCAATATTATTACCATAGTAGTGGAACCTATATATATAGGGTGCGCGCGTTTGTCTGCTAATTAGCGTGTGGAGGTGAAAGAAGAGGATTAAATGGTAATTTTTTTTGACAGTGTATTGTTTTTGTGCTGGTTGTAGAAATCTACTGCTATGGTACTACTGCTACTGCTACTGCTACTACCGTATTTCTAAAAAGAGTAAGAAAATCTAGTGAAATATTCGCCGTCGAGTATTTACCCTTTTTGTGGCGCTTGTAGCTAGGATCTGGGTTGGTTGGTTAAACTCGTGAGTGGATTAAGTAACACTGCGGTGCACTCCGTAACAGTACCAGTACCGCAATACTATACGGAAGCTGTACGAGCACTACCGTAGTACTGCGTTGTATATAGCATGATACTTGCAGCGCGACATATTTGCGATACTTTTTATCCTCTAATACGCCAGTTTTATCTTTCGACCGTGCCCACTTTCTTATTCACCCCGCGGAGAGGGAGGGAATGAGTGGGATAAAGGAAAGGAAAGTGATATTATGAGGTATAGTGATGTGACATGATGAGAAGCTACCGTACGGCGAGGGGTTCTGGTTTTGGCATTGTAAGATATAGCTATATACTAGATTTTTACTATGATGTGTTTCCAGAGTATCGGAGCCCTACCGGTAGTGCGTTTGGCCCACAGCACCATAGCATACCGAAACCATAATAAACCTATAGGTTCCTGAGGAAAATCGAATGACACACCACGACGCTCTAGCACCACCGAGGATGTTTCGAAAAAAAAAGGAGGGGGGAAAAACAAAAAGTCCCGCCATCACACAACGAGTATCACTTTTGCCCAGCATACCGGTACGGGTACTCGAGTACACCAGTCCAAACTCCCCAAATAGAGCTATATTCCGTCCTATTATATGGAGGGGGGAGCCTCCCAACACTCCTGATTAGCCCCATCAGGGGAATATGCCCCACTTGTCTTCTCCGCCGTTTATGTGATTCGCGGGGGAAGGGGTGCTGACCGTGGGTGTAGTCATCAATTCATAAGGTATTAGGACGCCTTGGCGCCAAGGTATACCGCATTTTCTGACAAGACCCCCCCCCCTTCTTGCTGCTGATATGATACGTTGGGATAAGAAGTTTTCTTTTTTGTGATCTGTCTCGGATTCGCAATGAAACGCCTGACTTGATTCGGCCATTTTGTGGCTGGAACTAGAGCTATTTTGGACTCTCCTTGACTGTTTTGGATGCTTTTATTTCGGGCCCTACTTTATTTCGACGTGCTGGCGGCAGGGGGATCTTGACAGGTAATGCGGTGTTGTGCTATGCTGTGCCGATACCCGTTCTCGGTGCTGGGGATTGGCTTGCATTCGAGTTTCGGTCGTGGGTTTCGGGAAAGGGTATTACTACAGTAGTTCTTAGTAGGGAGGCGTGAGTATCTATTGATACCAACATAACCTGTCACTGTATGGTTTTGCGAGTAACACGACGAAGCATGTCTTATAATTATTTCCCCGTTGTTTTTTTTTATAAGCACCCCCTCCTACTTGTACCCCCTGATGATCATCATGACAAAGATATGGTATCTCGATCAATTCCTGGAACTTGGCCATCCTCCTCCTCATGAGGCTGCCGTGTTCCCATCTCGACATCCCTCCGGCATTGCTTTTTTGTTCCGAGGATTCCCACAAGGCTCTCAGGAACGGAGCCACCGGTCACACAGGAAGGCAGGTCCGGCTTAGCGGGAGTCGGGCTCGTATTGGACTTTGCTTGGCTGATGCGCATTCTGTCCCAGCAGAACCCGTTGATACTCGCGTGGCGCCAATCGCTGTCGAGGGTTCGGCATGCCGAGCCTTAGCTTTCCTTTTTGAGCCTTCGAAGGGCTTTTTTAGGTGTGGGCCTGTGGGCCCGTTGGTCCGGTTTGTGCTTTGTTTTTTTTGCTCCGCTCGCGCGGGTTCATGGGCGGGGGTTATATTTGGATTATTTGACTCGGAATCATGGGGGTACTGTAGTTGTGGCTGTGATACGTCCGCGCGAGATTGCGGTGGTCACAATACGGTACTCGAGTACCGGTAGGCCGAGGAGAAAGTAACTAGCGCGGGGGGGAATTGTGAAGGAGGCTTGAAACATACTGTGGGTCCGCCGGGGGTCTCTCAGCAAAGTCTGCGGTATCATACCGTGAAGGAAATGGCTGAGACCTCACTCCTGCTCCCGCTAGCCTCTTGGCTAGGGTCAAGCCAAACCCCGCGACATTTAGCGGCTTAAGCACATCTTGGGCGCCGGAAACCCACCCGTTAAAAATAAAGGGATGTTGACCTGGCTGAGCCGTGGCCTTCTCGAGTTTATCGAAATGAGGTTTTGGGTTCACTCGCTCTGGGCGATTGGAACAGTGGATCGTTGGCGTGCAGTTCTGCGGCATTGTGGTGACATCTTTGACTTGGCCATGCCTGCGCGTGCATGTCTGGAAGAAAGTTTATTCCTACCTCCTCTTTCTCTACCTTTTTAGACTCATGCAGCCTGTAACTCGCGCAGGCTATTTATCCTTTTCTGCACCTCTTACGACTTCAACCGGTAACATTGGATCATGGCCTTTAGAGCAAATGGGATTGGTTGAGAAGAGGCCCTGGGGCGATCAATTTGATCGAGTGATATATTGCCTTTGTCTTCTTGTGTGGGAGGGATTGCTTGTGGGGAAGATCTCATGAGCTCTCACTCGTCGAGCTATTTCGTCCTATTGGGGGGGGGCCTTTAGGGTCACAATCTGACCTTCGTGACAGGCATTAGTTCGATTGGTTTCACCCGGATTACCGCCGCGTGCCATGTTGCTCACTGCAGATCCGGACAACACGCCGGACTCTTTTGCAGATTTCGCCCAGCTAAGTCGACCTGCCAATGAGGGACCCAGGCGTTTAATTGGCTTTAATTAAACCCCAAACCTTCCGGTTACTGCTCTTCCATCGACCCATCGACTTTGGGCGGTGAGCGGAGAAGGGAGTCCCATGGGGGTTGTTTGGTTCGCTATCGTCTTTTCTCCTCGCTTTAGTAGAGGTGAGCACCGTCTGGTGCTGCGTTTCTTAAATGTCCGAATCTGCGCTAGTCAGTTCCCTCGAGCGATGTCAGTGTTGAGTATTCATTTACCTGATGCACTTTGTTTGACTCCCTGTTCCGCGGCTGGGGTGGCCTGTCTAAGCTTGAACTGTTGGTGCGAAGTCCCTACATGCTCGACCTACCAAGTGGCAGGCATTTGGTATGTGTGGTCGGTTTTTGGCCGTCCTTGGGTAGACCTGGTAGCCGGCGGGGGTGCATCGGACATCGTGGGCGAGTGAGATATTGTGAGTGTTTTGGAAACATTCTCAGATTCAACGTTATCGGAGGTAGCGGAGTACTTAGGAGCAGTCATCGGAGGGCTTCCTCTCTTCTTATTTTTGTTAGATCCGTTGGTTGTGATCGTAGGGGGAGCTTTATGGGGTTATTTATAATGAGTAGGCGTAAAACAGAGTTCGGGACTGCTTAGGCCAACGAATACTAATTACCCGAGTCTTTGGATTGTTGTCGGGTCAATCGCGGTATCTCTTTTCGCTGAGTTGGGTGCCATGTTTCTCTTCCAACCAGCCTCTCAGGAGCTGCTCAGGGGCTTTCAGCCAATGCTATGCTCAGAATCTGGATCTAATGTTGCGCCGGTTTGGCGTTGCATTGTTCTCTGTATACTCTAGGCGCTCCCACTGAGCTGTGTTGCGTAACCTTGTAGTTGAAACCCATGCGTTGTGGACTACGCATGCATTCCTGGACACTGATGGTTGCTTTTATGTTTGCTTACTTAACTAGAGCCTCCCTTTCTCTCCTTTCTTGTCTTCTCTTCCTCCTTCTCTTTCTCCTTAAGTTTGGATCACTTAATAAAAACCTCTTCTTTTGCTCGTTCTCACGGCACAATTCCTAAAGGCTACTATCATTGTATCCTTTCGCAAAAACAATCAAGCTATCTTCGAACCGTTACTAGGAGTCAGTTCGGCTGGCCCACAGCTTTCCCGATCGCCCGGCGAGGGGGCAGTTCTATCGAGCACGTACTAGCAAGAATGTTAGGCGTTTCCTTCGTATTCCTCCCGGAGGAGGGGAATAAAGGAACTCGCACTTCTATGGAAATATTTGATATTTTCTCTCGTCGGTAGTTTGTTTCTATATATCTATCGGCGCAACCAGTTGCATTAGGGATCCTCTACTAATCTATTCGTGCTCTATCAGGATTTTCCCTTTCCTGGATACCTCTTCTCGAGTAGGTAATCATAAAAGAACTGGAAAAGCGCATAGACGCTTGCACCACTGCCAGAAGGTACATGTGCAACATGAAATGCGGGTGACTTGACGAACCACAGTGGGTCTCGTGATGCGTGAATTCTTGCTCGAATACCAAAAAGTACTCATATGAGGGCCTTTATGCATATGCATGATAGATGCACGTGCCCCGCTTGAATTTCAAGAAATATCTATAGCTTCATGCCAATGAACGGCTTATTGGATTCATGGATGGTCCAAGCCTTGCTGACCGAATTGCTGGGTTGTGTTACCTAAGATTGGTATCCGGACGTATTTGATACTACTACTCCTAGCTTTCTTCCCGTGCTAATATTTTCTTTGAAGGAGCTTGGTTAGAGAGCTGTGGAGGTCTCGTGTGAGCAAAAAATCACCAATCTTTTGCATTGAACCTATGTGAGGTGTATGCTCGGGTACTCGTGTGGCGGGCTATCGCATATTGAGAGATATGCATTTGTTTTCGGTTGATTAAAGTCTTCCACCAATGGCGCTGGAATCAAGCGGTGGTGACAACGACTTCCAAGTGCCGAGAGGGAAAAAGAAAAAGAAAAAAAGGGATAAAACAAAACATGCGTGGGAAACATCCCCTTACATTGTGGGCAAAATATGCTGGAGCCCAGGCTAGGGCGTAGCCTCTTGGGGTCTGGAAGATGAAGCAAGTTATGACACGCATTCCATCCGGTTGGTAACTTGATCTGGCTCTGGTAGGGCTAAATTTCATTGTGGATCGCCCCGGATTAGCTAAACCCTCCCGTGCTTGGCACAAGATCATTGGCAGCTGCCAAGCTTATCTTTCACCTGCTTTGATTTGCAGGCTCTCGGGTCTCGTGAGTGCAATAAGGAATAATAGCAGCTTCAAGCAAACACCCTTTGCTTTTAATTTAGATTAAGGGAACGAAATCGCAAGCGGTGCGCAAGCGAAGCTCACATAGGAGACATTGAATCGCTGGCTGCATCTTTGCCTTGGGATTGGACAAAGCGCGTCTAATATTGCGCGATCTTATGCATGTCGAGTGGTGCTGCGGGGCCGACAGGAGGGCACGGGGGGCTGCCAACTTGCCATACTCGAGTAGCTTGAATGAGCGACGGTCGGACCGGCCCAATAAAGGAGCCTGGTGCCGGCCCAGCTTTCATGGGGTTGCACTAGACGGTATTGCCATTCCAGCTGAGCAGGCATATATATACGGCAGGCACCCGGATCCGGCGTACACCCTCGGGAGGTCCGGTCGTCAGAGCGGAAACAACTCTACCGGTATGGAAGGGTATCTTGCATGTGGATATTGAGGGCTTGGAAACTTCTCGACCCCCGAGTCAATAGAGACCAGCTGTCTAAGACTGTCTTTTAACTTGTGCTCATCGGAGCAATAGTGCATGACTCCCGGCATGGAGGCTCGCCTGTTGTATGATATTAGGTTAGGGCCAGAGACTGGAAATTGATCAACTAACCACATCAGGGGAATCTCGTCTCTGGGACTGTTGTGCTGAAGCAACCGCTAATTAGTTTTGAACCCCCCCCATAGATGCCGCTTCCTGAATACACTCTGCGTAAGTGTCAATCTCTGGCATCTGGAAATGACAACTTTTTGCAGTGCTGGCCTCGCCACTCGAGAAGGGCAAAGGATCTAGACTCTTTGCGGCGGCCCCCCCCCCCCCCGCCGGGGGGCGGGGGGGGGGGGGGGGGGGGGGGGGGGGGGGGGGGGGGGGGGAGTGTAGGTAGGGTGGGG
>Ga0307509_10008715_pt1 | contig 12839 bp, 11 predicted proteins | sample 10_EM_MG_FD_202245 | JGI IMG/M metagenome (GOLD analysis project Ga0307509, IMG submission 202245) | Populus trichocarpa ectomycorrhiza microbial communities from riparian zone in the Pacific Northwest, United States - 10_EM | ecosystem: Host-associated > Plants > Roots > Unclassified | place...
AGTGACTCATAGGAGTCATCTGATGGATTTCGGGTATGACTCATTATGAGTCATGATCGTGTGACTCATAGGTATGAGTCACCAGGGTCAGGGTTGTTGCGGGAAGAGGCCTATATAAAGGATCGCAACGGGCCGTAGATATAGGATCTTCACGCGACCATCTAAGTACTTTCTTACAATATAACTTTACCTTTACTTTTACCTTTACCTCTCGCTTGTATGCAAGCACTCGAGCTCTTAGCGTCAGAGCGACCAAGATTTTATTAAGATACGAAGAAGTTCCCTCTACACCTCTCCCCAATAAGACATTGGTGTAAGAAACGAAGACTATAAGATAGTCTATCAACGAAGAAGAGATTATAAGTTAATCTCGGAAAGAAGAATACTCTCTCGATATTCTAAGAACTAATAAGAACTATAAAGATAGTCTAACAGAATATACGTAAGTAATTCGTTACCTGTCGCATAACTAACCGCACCTGGGTAGGATTGTTACAAACATATATGACTCACGATCGTGAGTCATAGAAACATAAACATACCTTATGACTAATAACTATTAGTCATGTGAAATCTGCCTTGCTTAGTCACGATTTGTGACACTTTTAGATGTTGTTGGGCACACACGCATCTGCGCGGGAAGACCTCAAGCCTGTGTAAGGGTTGCCCGAACATACTATTGAACTTCGCCGGGTTTAGCTAACACCCCCCTCTGGCCCCAGCGTTGGGACGGCGTGTCATAGGCAGACGGCTGTGTACTTGCTCGTTTGCTAGTTAAAAGAGGTCATTGGAGCAGCTGCCGTAACACCGTATAGGTTGTCGCCGTCCATCCGACTCAATGTTATTCGCAGGATATATAAGGGGAGTATGGGTAACCACCACAATGGGGGTCACCCATATATGGTCTCTCCGGCACCTAGGAGTCTGTCTTAGCCTACTGGTAGTAGGGTAGTCTTCCTAGTGGTACTTAGGTAGTCCAAGGAGGCCAGGGCACTTTCGGGACAAATACCTCAGTAACCAGCCAGGACCTTCTCCCCTTGATTTGTAGCATTACTATGGGTTATTATTGCACTCTAGAGGTATGAGTCTTATCACGGTAGAGCATGTCCCGAGAGGCTGGCTATGGGTAGCGCCCACTTAGCTAACCATCGGCTACATCTCACCGGGGGAGCTTGCATGTCAATTTATCACATTAGATAGTCGCGTAGATTAAATAATGGACTGCATAGCTTGTATAGACGAAACTACCACTGGGCCAGTGAGTCCACCACCTAAGTATTGATTCCAGTTGTTGTCATAACAGTTAGCCACTGGTATGACTTCGATAGGAAGAGTTTTTCCACCTGTGGTTGTATTGGAGATGCATTGCAGAAACTCATACCATATTGACTGAGTTAAGTGTACCCGAGTTGGTCCAACACTTCCGGCTGGATAATTCCTGATGGAGAGTAGACCTCGGACAAACCCTGAGCAGGACAGGGTACTCGCATCAGGTCAGAGTAGTAGTGAATGTCAAAGGCTTAAATCTGATATGTACTTAAGTTTAAGCGTTTGGCATTCTACTTCGATAACCAACTTTCCTCGAGAGAACTTATTGAGTGAAGCTTACAGCTTAACTATATTAAGTTTAACTGTTTTAATTCTTCGTGAATTATTTACTCTATCTTTGTCTTCTACTTTGAGTTTTGATGCGGTCGCAACCTAGAGTTCACCTCTCTATAGGGTCACCCCGTTACAGTCGTGTAGTCTCCCAAAAGGTCCTTGCATAATCCTGGCCAGTCAGAGTACTTTCTGGACCACTACCTCAACGGACAGCCCTGGCTCTCCTCTTTCATTTGTAGTATTACTATCAGTTCACTGTGGACTGTAGAGGTATGAGTCTTGTCATGCTAGAGTATATTCCCAAAGGTCGGCTGTAGGTAGCTCCTATTAAGCTATACCATTAGCTACATCTCACACTGAAAGCTTTACATGTCTCAATATTGTATAGGATAGCTAGGTAGATTAAACAATGGACTGTATAGCTTGTATAGACGAAATTACCACTAGGCCAGTGAGTCCACCACCTAGGTATTGACTCTGGTTCTGGTCATAGTGGTTAGCCACTAATATGACCATAATAGGAAGACTTTTTCCTGCTGCAGTTATATCAAAAATACATTGCAGCAACTTGCATTCTATATACAGTGTTAAGTATACCAAAGCTGATCTAATACTTGTGGCAGGAGAATTTATGATGAAGAGTAAACCTTGGACAGCCCAGGGCAGGAAAGGGTGCTCGCACAAGGTCAGAGTAGTGGTGAATGTTCAAGGCTTATATCTGACTTCTACTTGAGTATAAACGTTTCGCATTCTATTCTAATAACTAACAATTCTTAAGAGAAACTTTATTGAGTGAAGCTTTCAGAGTTCATGATATTAAGTTTTACTGTTTGATTCTACTATTGAATTATCTTTATATTTATCTTGTCCTTTAAGTCTTCAGTGCAGTTACAACCTTAGAGTTCATCTCTCTATTGAGTGCCACCATTATACTACGCATACTCGGGCTAGAAGGGTATGTTGAAACCTATATCTCCAACTTACCCAACTTTTAGACCACTGCTCCTCTGGCTTTAAGTATTTTTGTATAGATGCATATGTGTACTTGAACATTAAAGAGCTGATGGTATGTAAGACAATTGACTTGTAAGTCTGCAGATAGAATTGCTGGTGAAGATAGGATAATTGTGGTTTCTCTATAGGTTAACTGAGACTTTTGAGTAGAATAATATAATACTAAAGATAGACTAACTTCACCATTCTATCTCTTTATTTACTTCAGAGATGGAGGTGAGAACTTATAATGTTATGCCATATACTAGTGCAATATTCACAATCTGTGTTTGACTTTATGTAAAGATGCTCTGAAAAGGTTACTCATCCCAGCAGGGTGAGTACTCTCTCCTAAGGTTACCCTGTTATCCACTTAGGTATTCTCTGAGTAGCCTGAATGAGCAGCCTCTTGTATTAACTCATGTATACTATTAGTATCCTAAGTATACCAGATCATACTACCTCTAGTTACCTCTTAGTATATCATATATGTCAAATTGATAGTCACTGTAGCTATATCTCTGCTGGATTACTACATGATGTTTCCGCAGATATTCGTCAATATAATATGTTCAATATAGTTAATAAGAATTTTACTCTTCCACAATTTGAATACTTGAAGCAGAGAACTTACAATTAAAGAGGCAGGAAGACCAATAGGATACAAATATCCTAGTCTAGTTGGGAAAAACGGCAAGGTACAATTCAGTTCACTGTATTTATTAATAGTGTATTATATGGAAAATCATTAGTCTCCCCTAACAAATAGATAAAGAGATACTAATACTTATTAAAAGACAAAGTTATATTCCTTGTATGATTTCCAAGTTTAATCCTACAGCATATGCTAACTTTTTCAATATTATAGAATTATTAGACAAGTAGCTAGTTCTAGTTTAAGAGAATTAGCTAATATTTTTAGTACTAGTTCTCTTTTATACTCATAAGACTAAAGAGGTACTTAATACCTTCTCTGGTAATAATATCATGATTAGTATAATTCCTGAAGGCTGCACCTCCTTAGTACTGCCTCTTGATATTTCAATTAATCATCCTTATAAGGATATCTTAAGAGTTGATAGGTTATCTGAGAATTTTCAAGTTAACTAAAACCAAAAAAAAACAAAGAACTAACTATAGTATGGGAAGTTCTCAAGAAAAGGTTAAATGTAGTAAAGGTACAGGAGAAATACATATTGGTAATAGAAAAAAGATTAGAAGAGAGTATAATCAGGCAGAGGAGAATACATACTACTTGAACAATAAGAAAGGTATAAGAGTACTTCTCCTGTAATTGAATAAGTGTAGGGGTTAAGGAATTCTCTATTCTAGGGATCTCTCTTCCAATTAGGTATACTTTTGATTAACAAATTTCTGTAAAAGGAATTGATTCAACATACTTGATCAATAGGCTTCAGAACTAGTAATTGGGGTAACAGTTAAAGAAGAAAGATGTAGAATTAAACCTACAGCCCCTAGTCAGAAGTGTTCATGAAGGCTTAGTAAGCAACCTCGCCAAATGCCAGATCACCCAGTTGATCGTGACCATACTTTCTACAGCACTCAATAGCCACCATCCTACTTTTTAATAATTTGTCCTCTTCAATTTTCTCGTGGTTAACCAATCTGGATATTCAAATTCTGCATCAAAAAAGAAAAGTGAACCCCCAAGACATCTCGAAGAGAAATAACCAGTGTTGAAAAAGGCATAATAATCACCTTTTTATACTACCTCCAGAACATTACCCATGTTGCTGAAATCGTTGGACGGCCATGGACAACAATCAAAGGCTTCCTTGCTCTTGCATGTGAGAGACAATCTCTAGACAATATTCCGCGCCCTGGTTGCCCACCGGTTCTTACACAGTGACAGTATCGCACAATCATCCAGGTAGCCAAATCCAACTGGAAAATGACCAGATCAGACTTCCGGGATAAATATGCACCAGGTATATCACTTTCTACAGGCAAGAAAAGAAAACCCAGAGTTTCTGTACCACCATGAGTGACAGAATATGATTCTTAGTAGCTGTAGCTAACTTGCCTGTGAATAAATAGTAGATAGAGTACTCAGAGAAGCCAATGTCAAGAAATAGCTAGCCAAATCCAGGCCCAGACTCAAGCCTGAGAACATTTCTAAGAGATTGAAGTGGGCAATAGCTCATAAGAATTGGACAGTTGAGGATTTTGAGAAAGTCATCTGGAGTGATGAGTGCAGTGTGGAGAAATTCAAGTATCCAAGACACCAGTGGGATTTCAGAGAACCTAGTGAGAAGTGGTTTGCAGATTGTATTCACCCTAAGGAGAAGGATAAGGGAATTTCACTTATGGTCTGGGACTGCTTTTGGGGTAAAAGAAAAGGTCCTTTAGTTCCTATTACTCAAAATATCAACAAGACCAGGTATATCAGACTCTTGAGAAGATATCTTTTTTCTGTTATTGATCAAATGTTTTCTTTTGGTATGCAAGATATCCTCTTCCAGCAAGACAATGGTCCTGTTCACAAGGCTTATAATATTATGGATTGCTTTGAGAGAAAGTCTATTGAACTGGTGGAACACCCTTCTTACATCAGCAAAAAAAATAGGTTGCGCCCAGGAGCACCCTGTGCACTCTATGCATCGGACGTTCCAGGCGCTTATAATGTGAACTGCGGTTCTGGGTGATAGGGCAGTTACCCGGTCGCATCCAGCGTTCAGATAGCTTCACCTAACGTGCGGGACACGGCCAGATCCTCAGCACACAACAGGACGCAACAGGACGCCACAGGAGATATCCGGACACAACCTTATTAATAGGACCGATCCAGACACAAACTTATTCATCGGACGTATGCAGATTTACGTTGATTTATCAGATATATCCTGACAGGTCATGATTCACTGAATGCTAGTGTAGTATTCTTCAGACGGTCGCAGAGGATTTCCATATTTGGTATCAAATAGTCGATATATGGCTTAGAAGTGTCCGCAAAGAGCATAGAAAAGTCCACATACAGTCAGGCCAAAGTCCGCAAAGTAGAATAAAATTATCTTCATATAAATAGTATTTTTCAATTAGGTCTAATGTATAGAAAATATTTATAAAGGTTATGGAGATGATATAAGGCTCAAAGCGGTGTCATGCCTGTAGCTATCGGTAGGTGACTATCTAGTTGTACCTACCCACAGAGCCAAAGTACAAAAGTAGAGGTTACTCGACAACCAGCAGTCGGATAAGGTCAGAAGGTAGCCTATTGGCGTCCGCTCGCCAAGAGGAATCAAATTGTATAGGGTTTGAAGCATGGGAACACTGGGAGCAGTTAGCATGTAGGCAAAGGTACCTAGCTCACCAGGCCAAAGTCCGCTCGGGTCGGGAAGTGGTATAGTAGAATCCGCTTAGTGTGGGAATGCCTCTTCCAGCCTGCAGGTAAAGACAGGATGCAGGTAGAAGGAGGTTATATTCTATTAACTACTGGTCAGCCTAGGTCTGCTTACTAAGGTGGAGGTGGGACACAATCCGTGTTTTTTTTTTTGTTTTTTTTTTTTAAATCATATGTTCATTGTTTCTACGGTACAAGAAATGACATGCATCTTTAACGATATGGCCAAAACAAAACCGAAAATTAAACTAACAATCAACAAATGAAACAAACATAACCAGTTCCCCCAACGCAACCAATAAGGGTCGCACAGCAGCCGTAGCTAAAATCAAGAAGAGTAAAAACCGCCAAACTAGTCTCGAGGGCCAGGGGCGGGTAGGGCAGTAGCTTGGAGGAGGGGGTTTGGAGGAGGGGTGTGGAGGGAGGGGGCAAGCGGGGGCATCCCAGGGGGGAAACCAGTGGCGGTGGTGCGAATGAACTCAGCCAGGGCAATAAGCAACTGCTGGTCGGACCAGATTGGGGCCTCAGGAGCCAAGTCTGAGACTCCTTGGAGGAGGCGGGATCTCTGGCGGGCGGAGGAGGGGCAGGACAGGATGGCATGTTCGAAGGTCTACGGGGCCTCTGAGCACAAAGGGCAGGACGTGTCGGCATCAGGATTGCCCCATGAGGGGTGGGCCGCGAGATAGCTTTTCCCAGAGCGCATCTGGTGTATCCTGCCCGCAACGAACTTGCCCAAGCCCATGAAGGGATGGGGGCGCGTCGAGGGCGGAAAGGGGTAGTATGGGGGGGCTGGGGTGTCAGACCAGTCGGATAGGAGGTGTTGTTTAGCCCTCAACTTGAGGCGGGTATAGGAGGGGACAACCCCCGGGACTGGGGGCAAGTAGTCTGTTAAGTGGAGGGAGATAGGTGGCAGCGTCGAGACGTCATGTATGAGGGGGACGGCCATGTTAGCCAAAGCCGTGATGGCATTGTGCCGGTACCTTGGGTTCCTGATCTTGTCCGGGGCAGAACGCCAGTCGAGGTTGAAGAAGAGATAAGGTTGGGAGGTGATCTTCCCACGCGCTATCAAGGCGGTACGGTGGGGCGAGAAGGTAGGGACGGAGGACACAATCCGTGTTCAAGTTCATATTTTATAGATTCAGTTATGAAGGAACTTAGCAAATCTTTTGCCGTGATCAGGTCTGTTCAAATAAGGGGTATGTCGTGGGTGGTTGGTTACCGGGATAATAGATTCATAGTCAGCTTGTCTATAGTGGTGATTTCTGTATAATGACATTCTGTAAATAGGCGAATCTTGGAATAGATCTGGAAGACATTCAGTGTAATGATAGTCGCCAGATGGATTTGATTTAAGTAGATTTGCTAGAGGTTGTCTAGCAGGCTGGAAGATGGAATTAACCATCAGGGTGTACCGGACGCAGTGGATCGAAGTCAAGTTGCGCCAGACACACCCAGACGTCCCAGGATGCACCAGCTATGGGTAAGCCCCCACTGGGCTGGTGGGTCATACATAACCCTCTGGGCGGATTTGTTGCATCCGGATGCAAAGGCCTTGCGTCCGGCGCGGACTTCAGTTTTGCTGATGTACTCCCCTGATTGAAATCAAATTGAGCATGCATGGGTAGAGCTTAAAAAGCGATTGCACCAGCAGTATCCAAGGATTGCAGATACCCCAGGAGGAAAACAAGCTGCTAAGAAGAGACTTGCAGAAGTATTACCTTTGGCTTGAGAGACAATTCCTGAGAAATTTTTGAAAAGTTGTGGAAATCAATGCCTGATAGAGTAGCTGCAGTTTTAGAGGCAAAGGGAGGCTACACAAGGTATTAGCTAGTATTCTTAACCTTAATTTCTATTTTTATTATTTTATTTAAATACAGAGTTGGTTGATCATGAACAATTCATCATTACCCGTTGATCTTTGCGAGTGCCCATTGCCACTGGGCCAGGCAATCCTACTTAAGTACCCCTCCACGGCCAGGCTATAACCCAACCGCAATTATATATGTCTCGGATCATGAACACTTCTGACTAGGGGCTTTAAGTCAAAAGAAAAGTAAGATATTTTATAAACAAAATAACTTTTAGTAAAATCTGAAACTGATATCGTACAATATTACTTGACATGCCATGCTTTAATCGAACATGTTCGTTTCAGGTCTAGTTATTCTAGTTCTTGTACTAATAGAACCCTGTTGCCCTCATAGAGATTTTCCTCATTAATCAACATAGAATTTATTTTGTTTTTTTATGAGCAATATCTCAGTCTTACTGGAGGGATTATTAAATTAAAGTCCTTATTAGATTCTCCATATCCTAATTGTAAGAATTAATTAGAGAAAGGTTATTGTATATTCTATAGAAATTCACTATTAAATCATATATAGAAATAGTAAGTAAGAGTAATTTCATTTTCACTATTTGGAAACTTTATCCATCTTGACTTCATCTTATTCCTTTATTCTACTGTCATTTAAATAGTATAATAGTTAAAATTAATAATGAAAACCTCTAAACAATTCAACCTTATTCCCATACCGTAAAAGTTCGAATAATAGGCCGGTGTGCTAGGGAGTCGAAATAAGGTGTGAAACCTGCTGAAGTGGAAATTAGTATCTCAAAAGCACGTTTAGGGTGAAACTGTAGACCTCACTTGAGGTTTTCTCAACCTCATAGGAGAATTCAAATTTAGAAAATGTAAACAAAAGAATACAGAACGCGTAGTTTCTCAATTTACAATACAAGATACGTTTTTTTCTTCTTCTGCTTTCCTTTCACAAATAAAGAAAGATGCCTTGCCAACCATGTAGATATATCCGTGTCCAAACGGTCATTCCACCACTGCCTGCAAATAGGTTTTATGCTGGTATTAAAAAGAAAAGAGGCCCAAAGCGAAAACCTTTGAGTAAGCTTCTTCAAGCACCAAAGCAGGGGGTGGAAAACCCACATAGGTCGTATACCGTGAGCTTTAAGCTTCGGGTACTCTCTAACTGGGCTGCCGCCCAAATATCCTGTGGTCCCACAAAGGTTCGTGAGCCAACGCGAATTGAGGTGGCAAAGAGGTTTAGAATTCCAGCAACAAACCTTACACATTGGAGGAGAGAGGAGGAGCAAGGAAAGTTTACAGAAATGAGAAGAGGTCAGAGGAGGACAGTTGGGGGTGGGAGGAATAGGCAGTGGCCGGGTATGGAGCGGGAACTTTTTGAAAAGTTTCGAGAGCGGAGAGCTTTAGGGCGGCCGGTACGAAGAAGATGGTTTCGTAGAGTCAGCAAAGAGTTATTCCACAAACACTATCCGAGTGAATGGGATACTTCCAGTTCCTTCCGATTCTCCAATTGTTGGTTCCGAAGCTATTTATCCTGGCACCAAATTAGCCTTCGACAAATCATGAATAAAGCCAGTCAGCTTCCAGCGGATTTTGCTAGTGCAATTATCAGCTGGCTACAATTCAATCGCCGTAACTCTGAAATCGGCTCAGAAGATAACCATATAAGGGAGGGAGAACTCACCTTTCCCTATGTTGGCCGATACCGATTACAGAATATCTGTAATATGGACCAGACACCGGTCCCTTTCGAATACCTAGAAGGCAAAACCTATAATCAGATAGATGAGAAGACTGTCTGGCTGCAATCGAGCCGTTCAGGGTGGGACAAACGACAGGGGACGATTCAACTTACCATTTTTGCGGATCGAATACCGCGAGTGAGACCCATACTCTTCTTCCGGGGGCAAGGAAGTGGGCCCACAATCCAGGCTGAAAGACGGCAATATGACGATCGGGTTGTCGTTAAGTTCAACCTGACCGCCTATGCCAACTCAAGCAACATGCTCAAGTGGCTTGATAAGCAGTTAGTCCCTGCTCTCAAAGGTCAGCCTACTCTTCTGGCAATTGACCTCTTTTCAGACCACAAGACGGAAGAGGTACTTGATACCTTTCAGGCCCACGATATTACACCAAGTGTAATACCGGAAGGCTGCACTGGATTAGTGCAGCCTCTTGACGTATCTATTAATCCTCCTTTTAAGGACATATTGAAGGTTAGTCAAATCACGTCAAGTTAATTAAGGGAAGGAGTTACTTATCGAGGGTTGTATAATAGGAGAAGATGGAGGAGCGGCTTGGAGAATTAGAGGAGAAGGAGGAACAAATTTTGATGGGAGGGGGAAGACTGACTGGCAGCATGATTGGTCATCGGCGTATTGCTCTCACATGGGCAGTAGGAGAAGCATGGACATGCTTTTCCACCGAAAGGGCCGAAGTTGTACGTCGGGCCTTTCATATCGTTGGCCTCTCACTTCCAATCGATGGAAGTGAGGATTATGCGATATCTATAAAAGGGTTAGCAAGTGACCTCTTAGCAGAGCATTTGAAGGATTGGGAAGTAGAGGGGAGGGATGGCTTAGGTCATGAGGTTGCGGATAGTCACCCTTCGGACAATCAAGAAAGTACTGCTTCAGAGGAAGAGGAGGAAATAAATTTTTGCTATGAGTAAATGCCAAGAGTTAGTGAGACTTATATGTTTGATTTCCATGCTGATCCCTTGGCAAAACATACCTTAATTTAACCGTCTGGCACAAGGGCCAATTATTCGAGTTTTTACGGTAGCTGGCCTAGTTATTGACCAAGTTATTCTACATTTCCCCACCAGAAATTATCTTGCAAAAGTTATTCTTCAATCATCTTTATAGCTGATTATTAGTTAGACAAAGGAAGGTAGTCTGAGGACCAGCTTGTATAAATTTATGATTGCAGATTAGAGTAGAGGTATCAAAACTATGAAGTGCCTAAAAGGTAATATAGAAGTTAGGTGTATTGAAGGCATGAGTTTTGTGAAGGACAATAGGAAAGTGTGCTTCTTGTTCAACTTCATAGGTATAAGCAGAATTCTAAAGTGTCATATATTTCTCTATTTCTCTCAGGATATATATAATAAGAGAAATTAGTTGAGATGTATCCTGAGTGTAGTTTACTCTTCTCAGCTGGAAACTCAAGTATCTGGGATCCTTCTTTAATGGTGTTGTCCTTATTCTTGTTGTGCTATTCAAAAAAGAATAGATATCTCAATATGAGATTGAAAGTTATTAACAATCTCGGTATGTGACTTCTTCATCAAATTTCATTCAAACTCAAATAATAACACACCCTGATAGTTCTTATCATTGATGAGTTTGAATGGCTTATTTTTGAATCAATAATTTAAGTATTGATTCAATCAAATGGATTGCCATATTGCCCAACAGTAAACCCTCTCACCACAACTGAACCTGTATTATTCCCATGTAATCCTAATTGTTACTAGCACAATTTTGGGATCCAGTATTTTGCAGTCAAGATATATATAGTATCATATTATGAATACCTAGCATCCATACAAGGATGGAATGTTGGTTGAGAGCAGGTAGATATATATATATAGAGATGTGAGAAAAGAAGTTGTTTGTCTGTAGAAGTTCTCAGCAGTGAGATGGTCTATATTTATAGACATATGTGAAGTGTGTTGGTTGTTCGACTCAGAGGTATTATACAATGTTCAGAGAAAGGAACGCAACTGAGAGTAAATACAGTTTGCGGTGGCCACTCGCACCGTGGGCCCACTACCACACAAACCCCTGAAAAGCCAGTCACCCTCGACGCGGCGAAAGTCCCACTCCCACCAGTATGGCTTAACCCTATATACCACGATGAGGTTACCCCATTACCGATAACCCTCCCGCCCCTTCAAGGGTGCTTGGTAGTCCCCCCCTATGGGCGCTACTGGGCCGCCCATGGACGGTTGAGAGACCTGCATGAGGTATGATATGATACCTAGGCCAACTAGTTAGGTGCTTGATAAACCTAGGAAATACACCTGTTCGGGAGGCGGATAACCCCCAGGTTTGAAGGGGGGAACTCGTGATTCTTACAAATCCCACGGTTTTGAAAATAACAATATCATAGAAGTGTCGTGCATCAAACTAAAATCATGCCTACAGCATTTAGAAACCCGAAAATGACACCCAAAACTGAGGCTTGATATTCCACCTTCGGGGGTAAAAAAATCGAGCAAGCCCCTTATTCCTTCCTACAAAGTCATAAGTTTCATACTAGTGTCAATATCACCAACCAGCCAACCACTGATCTGCGTAATCACAGTGACAACAATTAAAGGGACCCTCACTCAATTTTACCTCCCTCCCCAGAACATACTCCAAGATCCATTCTATCCATAGCTTGCCTCTCTATCTACCACGACGGCCAGTTGTGCCTAAGTTTTGGAAATCCTCGCTGGATCTGATCACAGCCCCAACAATAACCCTAGATTCGCCCCCTCCTTGGAGGACGGAACATAGCCAACTAGGAATGTCATATATAATACGCAACCCACCACCAGAGACGCCCGCTGCGCAGAAAGCTTTCCCTCAATCTCCTATTCATGGAACCTGCATACGGGCGATATCCATAACCAGCTAATCTACCATAGGGGCACTAACCTCACAAATCCCAAGACCGCTCCCCCCCCCCTCAATTCCCATGAAGAAACAATAGTAAAAGCCATTGGGAAAGCTCACTAACCAACTCCCCCTCATCCATCCCCGTAACTCTCATCATATCTTCTCAACCCCCTTCTATCTCTCCCCCTCGTCCCCCACCCTACCTTACCCCTCCCGAGGCGATCCCAACAAATACAGAAAAAACCATTTATCACACCGAATCACTCGGCATATAATCACTTCTCCAACTTTCTACCAAAAAAAGCCATCGTCAGCTAACCACCTTCAGAAAGTCAGCCAGCGGGGGGGGGGGGGGGGGGGGGGGGGGGGGGGGGCGGGGGGGGGGGGGGGGGGGGGGGGGGGGGGGGGGGGGGGCGGGGGGGGGGGGGGGGGGGGGGGGGGGGGGGGGGGG
>Ga0307509_10008717_pt1 | contig 12836 bp, 18 predicted proteins | sample 10_EM_MG_FD_202245 | JGI IMG/M metagenome (GOLD analysis project Ga0307509, IMG submission 202245) | Populus trichocarpa ectomycorrhiza microbial communities from riparian zone in the Pacific Northwest, United States - 10_EM | ecosystem: Host-associated > Plants > Roots > Unclassified | place...
TCGTACTGACACGTGCTTCCAGCACTGATCCTAGGGGGAGATTTCTACACAGGCTCGGTCCTTTCTTCCGCGATTACCAAACTCGTTATTCGTTGTGCCGAGATTTCTCAAGACAAACAAGAGGTGAATTCTCTCAAGGCCGAGGCCATGTTGATCATGGTTTCCGTCATCCGTGTTGGCCAATCGAAATTCGTGACTGTACCGATTGACGAAGACTCCAACGAGCGGATTATGAACTGCATCCAAACATTGAGCGACCTCGGCAAGCAAAAGGCTGTGCAGGAGATCTTCTTGAAGGATACCAAGGCCGCTTACTCCAAGATGATCGTCGCCCAAGAGGTTCGCGGTTCTCACTGATCATGGTGACAAACTGACCCTGGGTTCTTCTGTAGAAAAAGGCTGCCGAGAAGAAAGCGGCAGAGGCAGCGAAAAAGACCGTGATCCAGGTCGACGACTTGTTGACATTCCGTCAGTTCTCGAAAAAGGCAGCCGACGACATAATCGACGTAGGTCGACATCTTTTGCGCTTGCACCGATCACTTAATCCACCACCAGGAACTCGAGGACGTCAGCAAGGCTACCGGTGCCGGGGAGGTTCACGAGGACTTCATCTCGAATCTCAGCAGGATCTCTCAGCTGACTGGTTTCTCGGATCCCATTTACGCCGAGGCTTATGTCAAGGTCCATGGCTTTGATATCCTCCTTGGTATGTATATCGGTGTGGGTGCGGTTATCGGTGCTGACCCCTCAACAGATGTCCTTCTGGTCAATCAAACTGCGGATACTCTACAAAGCCTATGTTTAGACTTCGCAACATTGGGCGATCTGAAGCTCGTGGAGCGACCTTCTGTCTATACCATTGCTCCGCACAGCTTCCAGAGCATCAAGGCGACCATCAAAGTTTCATCGACAGAAACTGGTGTTATTTTTGGAAGCATTCTGTGGGAGGGGCCAGGGATGGCTGAGCAGTGTGTCATCTTGAACGACATCCACATTGACATCATGGACTACATCAAACCGGCGTATTGCACCGAGGCTCAGGTATGTCGGTCCTGCGATAAGTTAGCGTCTGCGCGTTGACCGCCTACGCCAGTTCCGAAGTATGTGGACTGAGTTCGAGTGGGAGAATAGGGTTAATGTGACGACCACTGTGACGTACGCCCATTGTACCTTTTCTCCCGAGCTCTCTTTGATGCTGAGATCTCTTTACAGGGATCCACGGGAGTACCTCTCACATGTAATGAAGGTTACAAACATGTCCTGCCTCACCCCAGAGGGTGCGCTATCAGGAGACTGCGACTTCCTATCTGCGAACATGTATGCTCGGAGTCTATTCGGTGTGTATCGTTTGGCAACTGTTGTGAGGTTTGTGTCTCAACAAGGCGTTAGGCGAGGACGCATTGGCCAACTTGAGTATCGAGAAAACCGAACCTGGGAACATCATTGGTCATGTGCGGATACGAAGCAAAACGCAGGGCATTGCTTTATCTTTGGGAGATCGCATTACAACATCTCAAAAGGACGGAAAGCCTCCTGTCTAATGGGATGCGTTGATACATACGAGTACTACACTATAGACCAAATGTGCACATCATTCATCACGCGCTCGCGCTCAGGCCATCCTGTGGGGGCGTTTTCCAGGCTCCCGTTGAGCCGTCGCCTCGACAACGATCGAGCGTTCCGGTTCCCCATCGTGATCACGTACTGCCCCGGTGCGCGGTGGCAAAAGCTCAAAATAACGAACCTCTGCTCTTGACGAGCACCCAACAGGTTACTTTGAGAGTAACTCCCAAGCAAGAGCCTCCTTTCACAAGATGACTTCTATCCCGTTGAGGGCCGTCAGTTCAGCCCGCCCCGATGTGGATGGCCTGGTACCTCGGACACCTCGTTCCCGGTCTGGTCGGTTCGACGAAGCCGACTTAGGGATACCGACGGACACTGGCGAGGACGCGGATAGTGACGGGCAATCGGATTCGGACCCTCTTTTGGGGAACGACAACGGCGCGGGGGAACCGCCCGACTCGCCCCTCCAGTCCACCACATTTGACCCGCTCACCAGCGGCACGCGCTTCTCAATTGTCGGGGTGGCGGTCATGGTTTTCCTCGTCTTCCTCGCCGGCGTCGTGTATCGCAAACTCGACGAAAAGGAAGCGGCGTACGACCATGGGGTGCACGGTGGACACTCGAGCTATAGCTTGATTTCGTACGAAAACTACACCAAGTTTCCGTTGACTGCAAAGCAATACCGGGCGGAGTGTAGGAAGATCCACGAAGGGGGGATGCGCCACATGGCGTATTGGACGGATATGATGATGGATGTTCTGCACCCACCTTTTGCTCCGGGCTCGGACGAGGGGGTTTGCACCAGGTCGGTCACGTACATGTTGGGATCGGAGGTCGGGTTGATGGGAGATTTGGCTTTGTTGGCTCAGGTGGCTGCTCTTGCGGATTCGGTGAGTTCCTGGATGCTGCAGGGTTTAGAGACCGGTCTAACGGTGTTCGGCATGACCAGCAACAACGAACGTTTTTCATTGATGATTCCCAATGGAACCGTGGCAAGTGGGTGTATTATGTGCTCGATCTATGCGCTCGGTTGTCTAAGATCTCTTGTGGCAGGTGGTCGGACTACTTCTCCGACATCCGGTCACTACGTCCCGGACCGGAGCCAGGGTGTAAACCTCCTCCACCCTCGGGTAAGTTTTACCTCAACCTGTGCGCCTCAGCGATTTTGACCCCGAAACAGAACTCGCCGCTTGTCCCAGATCCGCAAGGTGACAGATAGTTACCTTTCGGATACACGAAAGCTGACCACAATCTTACAGGCATTGGGTATGCAGGCAAACTGGAGTATCGCTGCCAGACTCACCCGTTCTCAGGTTGTAACTTCGCAAACCGCACGGTACCACTTGGGGCATCCGTTCTCCGAAGAATTCGAGGACCCGTAGGCTCTCAATCTTTTACAACGTCCGCCAGGGGCGCTAACCTTCCACTAGTTATTCAATTCGACTGGGACGCCTAAAGCCGATCTACGCGATGGCCCTCTCATCTTTCCTGCAGATCATCCTGCCCTCTCCTACGATGGCCACCCTCATCCACAGGGCTAGAGACGGGCTTATGTCTGACGCAGAGAACGAGTCCGCAGAGTACTTGAGCGTACACATTCGGCGCGGGGATCGCCTAGGCCTCACGTGGAAGTACCACAGGACGCACCTGCCGACCAGCCTCTACGTCGACGCCGCGCTTGAAACATGGCAACGGCTGAACTTGACGAGCCACGACAGTCCTCTGTTCTACGTCGCATCTGATTCGCCCTCAGCATCGGAGGATTTTGTCGACCAGCTCCCGACCCACGCTCGCGCGTTCTCGTTGGTATGGAGCGCTGACGAAGAACTCAGGGAGATTGCCAGCCCTCGTTCTTACGTGCAAGAGGAGTTTAGCACACTGAGCGAGGAGGAGAGGATCCGGTTGACGAAGGGGATGGTAGTGGATTTTGCTTTGCTCACCGGGCTCTGGGTGAATGAGGGGGACCCAGATGTACGACTATCCGCCACTGTTTGTGGCTTGAGGTACGGGGGTGTTTTACTTCGTCGGTCAAGGCACTGATCGATGGTATGCAGTTCTACTGTCTGCAGGCTCTCTGCCCTCGGGTTCGGTTGGGATGGAGCATTCGGCACCCTGGCGAGTGAGATAGATAATACGGCGAAACGCTGGGTGGAGATTGATAATGCGGGCACCTTAGCGCCTCCATGGGAGGCTTTCGAGCTTTTTGAATGAGATCTTGTAATTCTCTACACGCTTCATCATCTATATATCGTACCGTACCGCAACACCTGTTTTAGATTACTGTGCGAAGTCTCCTTCGAGTCGCAAATCGTAGATTGTGATTCGGCCAAAGAAGTCAGAACCCTCTTCGAACATCAGCTTCAGTTTTTCGACACCGCCGTCTAAGGCGCCCGGTGTATTTGGCGTTAGGGTAAAATTCTGCGGCCGGTTGTTGTCCTCGGGGAATAATTTGGTGACGAGCTCCCATTCACCAGACACAGGTGACGGGGCGTGGACTGAACAGCGAGTTCCGACGAAACCACCCTGAAAGGTGATCGAAACAAATTTCGGTATCACCGAGCGAGGAAACAGGAGCTGTATTGTCTGCGGCAGACCCTAGAATAATAGGGGAAGAAAGGGGGGAAGTGAGTAATGGCACTGCGGGCGGAAGGGTGGGGATGATCAACTTGTTGTGACGTCCAGCATGTTTCAGGACTCCCGTCGGTAAGATATTTCTTGCCGACGGATTTGTTCAGTGTCGAACTGACTCTGCAAAAATGGTTTTAGAAATGGGGTATCGCCCTTGGGTAGGGGGGCTCACTTGATCTGGGTATCTGAGGTTATCAGGTTTTGCATTCTACCGGCAAACAATTCGCTCGGTGGTGCCGATCGTGTGACTTTCAAAAGCCTGACTTCGGATGTCGTGGGTGGCTCATCCGGGGCGCCTGGTTTCCATCATCAGGCATCCGGCGGGGAGAAAATCAGCCGTGCCAATATCTCAACGGTCGACAAAACACTTCGCGTCATCCTTTGATCAAGGTTACGAGCAGCGTCGACCACCCGACCATCCCAGGTGGGCAAAGCGTCGGTTTTGAAGTTTGAGATCGGACCGCTCACACTCCTTCTCGGCAACAGGAAACGCTCACTCTGTCAATCACACAGAACGATGGTCCCAGCTTGGCTTCAACGCGCTCAATCGGTCGACTACCTTAACGAAGTTCTGAACACGCTCGATGCGCGAGAGCAGCTCCGAGCGGAATGTCGGAGGGCTTCGAAGCCATTCGATCCGGACTATTACCACCCCCCACCCGAGCCGGATGCACCACAAACGGACAAGTTTCTTGCCGAGTTCTATTCGGTGTCCGTCGGGGGGAGCACAGCTCATCGGGTTTCCAACCGTTACGCGGACATCGAACCTTACGATCGGACTCGATTTGACCCTGGTGGCCGTTATCTGAACGCCAATTGGATTCGGGAACTCCATGGGAAGAAGTGGTGGATCGCCACGCAGGCGCCCTTGGTCAACACTGCGTACACGTTCCTGAGCGTCCTGCTCGAACCCGTTTCGCCGCCCGGCCTTCCCACCAGCGGAGTTCGCACGGTCGTGCAACTCACCAAGGACGTTGAAGGAGGGCGGAGGAAGGCTCATCCGTATTTCCCCCCCACGGTTGGTTCCTCGACGGTGATACGCGAAGCTCAAGGGCAGGGCGCCTCTGAAAAGTCGTTCCAAGTGACATTGGTGGCGAGGAATTTCATCGAGGACGCACACTGCACGCAAAGTACGGTGGCCATCACTCCTCAGTTTCGGGATACGGCTCAGGGTCCGCCTGTCCTCTTCAACCATCTGCTATATACGGCGTGGCCCGACCACGGTGTACCCGAACCTGGTGATCATCAGGCTTTGATCAACTTCATCGTACATGTGGACAAGACCAATAGGACACAGGTATCGCCGATGGACGACCGTGATCCACCAATCATGGTAAACTGTTCGGCCGGTATCGGTCGCACGGGTGCCTTCATCGCACTCTCCTCCCTGCTGAGATCGCACTCCCGCCTCCCACCCGTACAGAACCAAACTCAACCGCAGCCGCCTCTACCACCATCACCGCTCGGGCCGCTCCCACCCGAACTATCGGAGGATCTGATCATCCAGGAGATCGACTCATGTCGCGACCAACGGTCGGGGATGGTTCAGACCGACGTTCAGGTGGTATTTGTGTATCAGATGCTCGGGAAGGCGTTGTCTTCTGGGTAGAAATAGGTTTGTAGTACATATGGGGAGTTGTCGTAGTTTCGTGATATGAACGGCTTATGAGCCTGGATTCGGTAAGGCTGGATTGGGCGTGTAGCTTGGGCCGGGAATCAGACCTTCATGGTTATTAAGCTGGATTCGGAGAGAGTATTGGAGGCGGGTTTCTGGAGGTTCTCCGCGATATCCTCCTCTGGAATGCGCGGTACGAAATAAGTCGACGGTCTGAGAGCAAGCAGCTCGGAGTTTGAGCCTAGAGCGTGACGCCACCAGCAGTACGCCATGCTGTACCAGGTGCGATCAGTTTTGACATTACAAGCACCGGTCTTCCTTCCCTTACACTCGCTTACCTCCCCCCCAACCTATCCATAAAACCCGAGATACCTTCTTTTCCTCCTTTCCTCCCACCTATTTTCAACCCGCCTGCCTTTTGTTCTTCCGCCCCCGCACATGGACGCACCCGCACTCACTCCGAACACAGCATCACTCTCCGTACATCAATCCGGCCTCCCATCCTCTTCCTCGACCACCCCGGAGTTGGCCCCCTCCGCAACCGAACGCGAACGTACTTCGACCGAAACCTGCATTTTCTCCATCTACTCAATGTACGGAGAAGAGGAAAGCACCTGGACAATCCCCGCCTCAACGGCCAATTACCAAAGTCGTCATCTTCAGGTCGAACAGCAAGGGCGAAAACCCTACATACGGGCCAGCAAGCTCAGTTTAGAAGACAGTGGATATTCCGAATCCTCTTATGACCCGCGTTTTAGCAAGCATCTGCTCCAAATGGATCCAAGCCGAGAATCCAACGGCACCGCACTCCTCGCATATGCAGACGATGACCATCGTACAAGCTACCATTCTGTTGATCAGGAAAAGCTTCCCTCCCGTCCTCAGTCTCAACGGCTCTCCACCGTGTCCCAACAAACCACTACCGTATTCTCACCCACCCCATTCCCCACCGGAGTGGAGCCATCAAGTCTGACAGACTCCAGCGACTCCTCCACAGATCAGCCCTTTCATACACCTCCGACCCCGGAACCTTCGCCCTCCGAAACAATCTCGCAAGCCAATTCTCCACGAGTATCAGCGGTACTCCCGCCACCGTCGCTACGCGAATCTTTTCCGCCATCGTCTCCGCATCTGTCCCAGATCGTTGTAACACTTCACGAAGGCGAGGACGAGGACGCTTTCCACGTGCGGCGAACGTACGCTGAGCTGGAAGTGGTCGGTGTCAGGGGGGACGGCTATGCAGAGGGGGTGGAAAGGACCCGGGCGAGGGTTGGTTCAAACCGTGAAAGCGGAATTAGGGCTTTAGAGGCGTTGGGGGACATCGCAGAAAAGAAACGGGACCTTACACCTCGGGAAATTGAGATCCTCGCAAGTTTAGATCGGTAAGTCCGCCTCCTTACCACCCACGCCTACGTTTTTCTGAACGGTTTCACAGTTACGGTTTCTTCTCATCTCCCTCACATGACCGCTTGCTTTTACTCTCCTCTGCCCCACTGTCCAAGCGCCTGTCGCGGACATGTGCAACCACAAAATCTTCTCCGAATGCGCCTCCGCTTAAAGAGCAGGTGGTTCCTCCAACCTCAGAAAAGGAAATTGAGAGGGCTCTGAAATGGGCCCGCATGATGGAGCCTACCGCTCGTGACTCTGGTGGAAACGTTCTTCGGTGGGGGGTGAAGGCTTCCAAACGGCGCAAGCTCCGTGAGCGTGTGTACAAGGGCATTCCCGACTGCTGGCGGAGCGCAGCTTGGGAACTGATGATCAACGATATGAGCGGGGCTGGTCAACCTGAACTGGACAGGCTATCACAGGAGTACGAGGATCACTTACAGCAGCCCTCAACTTATGACATCCAGATCGACCTCGATGTCCCAAGGACGATCAGTGGTCATGTGATGTTCCGGACCAGATATGGCCAAGGGTACGTAACGACGTGTCTGCGCATTCGACGCATCGCTGATCCAGCCTTAGGCAACGATCGCTATTCAGCGTACTGCACTCGTTCTCTTTGCAGTGCGATGATTGTGGGTATTGCCAGGGTATGGGACCTATCGCTGCAACCCTGTTATGTTACCTGGACCCGAAGAGGGTCTATCCTGCCCTTGTACACATCCACGACTCGTACACGATGCACCCTATTTTCAAGCCCGGGTTTCCAGGGTTGTTGGAAGCCATTTATATCCAGGAACGGATTACCGAACAGATGATGCCTGGGGTCTACGAAGCATTCAAGCAGCACATGATCTCCACCACCTCGTATGCGACCAAGTGGTATATCACCCTGTTCGCCAACTCCGTTCCCTTTCATACCCAACTTCGTTTGTGGGACGCCTTTTTTCTGGAGGGGTCCGACCTTTTCATCGTGGTCGCTGTTGCGATCGTCTGGGTACATAAAGGCGAGTTGGCCAAACTCTCCGGTGCGGTCAACTGGGCCTTTATCTAACAAAAGCTCCAACAGATTACATCACATCGAGCTCCGCGAACTTTGAGACGATCCTGTCCTTGCTTTCCTCGTTCTTTGTCCCAGAAGATGACAACGCGCTCCTTGGATGGGTCGAAAAGGTGATGAGCGACAAGAAGACAAGGGCCAGCATGCAGGAGTGGCGAGCAGACTGGCGCCAGTTAGTCGCTACCGGTCAAGACGGAAAGGCGTTGTTGTAGTTCCGGACACCTTCAAGCTCAAGTTCGTTCACGTTTGCCGTTTATTTGCTTTCCAGAATGCTCTCCGTAATCCGCTTTGTTTCACGTCTGCTACTTACCACCCCCATCTCCCCCGTATGTTCTGAACATATCTCACTTCTCACCCCGTGATTTACTTCTCCCCCTCACTCACGTATCCCCCTTCTCTATCTCATACCACGCAATTCAAGCATGAGCGCCAGATAACGCGGTTTTTTTTGCTCCCTTCTTTATGATCCCGGGGTTCCCTTTCATTGTACGCATCATACGCATTGAGGAAACGACACAGAGCCATTTATCAATATCGGATCCACAACGTCAAAGTGCCGTGTGCGGGCGACGCCTTTAGGGCGGATTTGGGAGAAAGGCGCAGCGTGCGGGATGAAAGGCGCTTGGCCGGGCGCGGGTCTCCTATTTTGGGAATGCCTTTGTCCGGATAAGGAAGGGATATGCGGTTTCCAAAGGCGGGACAAAGGGAGAGTTGGATGGAGGGGAACAGGTTGAGGGGGCCGGCCATTCGAAGCAGGGGAAGTGGAAGGATACAAAAAGGAGAACAATAACGCGAACCACTTCATTCTCCAGCCCTCCTCAGACAAAGGAGAACCGGAGTCTTCCCCATCTCTTCATATCCCGACGACGGCAGTGGGCGCAGTGACCGGGTCCAGTTCACCACACGGTACACACACTCTACTCACACCCACACCCAAACCCCAATAACCTACCACTACAACAACTAATACCACCCCACCAACCCCAATGTCTCCATACACCTACGAGCCATCTTCTCCCAAGGTCGGATTCTTCCCGACCGGTCCTACATCACCGAACGCCTTTGCTGGGTTCCACCAGTCGGCTCCTCCGATTAGCTCAATGCTGGGGAGGGTCCTCATGCCGTCTTCGTCGCAGAATATTATGCCGAATACCTCCAACTATGGCGGAACGTTCACCTTGAGGAACGTCCTTGGGAAGAAGAATTAATACCCTCCCACCAACTCCCTTCCGCCCACGCTCATACCATCCACACCGCTCTTTCCATGCACACTGTCTTATACCATCCCCATGATTTCCATTCCTTTATCTCATGTACACCGGGTTTTATGATGTTCTGTCCTCTCGTACCCCTGTATCCGTGACGCGGTCGTATACCTAGATAACCTGTAGCAACTAGCACCGTACTTTCTATCCCAACCCAGCTCATCGAGCGCGACGATCTGCTATCACCCGGGCCGAGCGGTTGAACATTCCAAATACGGAAGGGCATTCACGTGACTTTACGAGATGGAAACCGAAAATCGGACACCGGAGATCCCTGCCGCTTCCGTGAGCCACATACTCGCTATGGCTGATCCAGCAACGGCCCACTCGTTAGCCCTCCTCGCAGAGTATACGCATTCGCTCGATTCCCTCCCTCTCGACCTCTCCAGGAACTTTGCCGACCTTCGCGAGCTCGATGCGGTCCTCTCGTCCTCCATGTCTCTCATCACCGCCAAAATTAACCAGCTCACGAAGATGATTGAAGACCGGACAGCCTCCCCGGAAGACAGGCTTTGGCTCCTCACAGAGATTGGGGATGAAGCTAACAGACTCAAACTTGGCGGAGAAGACAAGATTCGCGTCGCGAGCGCTGCCGCCGACAACTTGCGCAACCACAAGAACCACCTCATCGACTTGTTGCACTATCTTCCAAACTTTGATCCCTCTGTCCTCAACAGGACGACTTATTACCCTCATGTCACTTCCAAGTCTTATCCGCCCCAAAACGTCGAGACCGGGAGGAGGCAACGCAGGGGAGGCAATCTGACCAGCAATCGGAACGAAAATAACAACTACTACGCGAACGATCCTAGCTCGCAAAAGAAGAAACGAGGCGGTGGAAGGGACGACGATATCGAAGCTGGACCGAGTAGGACGCCAAGGAAGGACAGGGTCGTTGATATTTTCAACGGGAGACCGCGAAACAATGGACGCGGGGGCGGAGGGGGAAGACGGTACGTCAGGCATGGGGTTTGTTCATCCCAACATGACTGAGCGTTCTATTAGTGCCGCATCGCCAGCGGAATCGCTCGTGTCCGTTGCTTCACACGTCCAACCGAATCAGTCATCGCGACAGCCACAGGGTGGCCCTCGTAACGGGGCATTCCCCCCTGCGAACGGTAGCAAACGATCAAGGCTCGTCACCGTTCCCTCCGGCCCCGCAGACCAATATGAGCTCTCTCGAGGCTCTCGGGACATGTACATGAACCAGCCGCCGAACTCGTCTTCCACGCACCCTTCGCTACCATTGCCGTATGCGAATGGTCACCATCCTCTCCCTGCAGCAGAGTGGACGGTGAACAGCAACCAGTTGGAGGGACCTGGAATGCCAGTTGCCAGAGGCAGCTCGAATCCGATCCCAGTTCAAAACCTGAGCATACCGACAGCGTCTACGCCTGTCGATCAGCAAGCCGACAGCACCACGGGTGGGGGAGACGAGGGGGAGGTCGAAGACGAACGAAAGTACTGTTTCTGTGACCGTGTCAGCTATGGAGAAATGATTGGATGTGATGATCCACAATGCGAGAGGGAATGGGTACGGATTCTCTCGAACTTTCTCCAGGTATCGCTTATGCTGATGATGCGATCCTGTGCCTAGTTCCACATACCGTGCCTCGGCCTCACAACCCCTCCCCAGGGTACCTGGTATTGCGAGCCGTGTAAGACGAAGCGCAACAAGGCAAAAACCAACCGAGGGGGAAAACGCAAGACTGGTGGCGGAAGAAATAACGCTAAAGCATGATCCGTTTCCTTTTTCCTCCGTGTCTACCTTGTGTTCTTGCTGTATTCTCTACCCACCGTACCCACATTCGTCCGCGTTTCCCTGCTGATGCCACGCGTCGTCTGGCCGATACGGCCGTAACTCACTACTCATGACTGCCGAGAGCCGATTGGAGATCGAGATCGTCTATCACCGCAGCGCGTAGCACCTGTTCAGTTCAGGTGCTGCCGAAAGGACGCGTAACATCTCATATGCCGTCTCGGGTGTCGCTGTCGTCGTTTCCCTCCCTATGACAAAGCGAATCGAGCGAGGTGCTTACCGAGCATTGAAGCGCCGTGGGAGGCTTACCTCATGTGTCTTACAACCGAGGCGACGAATTCCATCTGATATTCTACCCGCGGGGGGTATAAAAGCTTTGGGTCTGGGAACGTAAGTCGCCATCTCGCATCTACATCGCAACATGTCTGATTCCATTACTCTCCCCGCTCAGTACGTAGATCTTGGGGTTTACTGCCGCGGTGGGATCACGGACTGACTCACATTTTTTACCTTCTTAGGTTTGGTTGGGTCGTTGCCGCCGCCGCCACGTCAGCTTGGCTCGGGCTTTGGCAGTCAAGTAGGGTCGCGGTGGCTCGTAGGGCAGCTAAGATTCCATATCCTCAGAGTGGGTTTTTGTTTTTGTTTATGGTGTTTTGTTGGAACTAACGCGTTGGCCGTCCTCTCTAGCGTATGCCGAGCAGGCTGAAGTTGAAAAGTCGGAGGCTGCTCTCCGTTTCAACTGCGCTCAACGTAGGTTTCTGTTTGCTCGCGTAGTTGTTCAGAAGCTGACGCGTCGTTCCTAGGTGCCCATGCGAATACCCTTGAGAGCACCCCATACATCCTCACGATGTCAGTCTTCTCGCTTGAATGGTCCGTTTCTTGTGTCCTGACGTTTCTCGCATCGTAGGGCGATGATCTGGGGTCTCAAGCAGCCCGTCTACTCGGCCGCTGCTCTCGAGCTTTGGGTGCTCAGCAAGATTTGGTATACGTACGGCTATATCAATTACGGTCCCAAAGGGGTGCGTACACCTCATTACCATAGGTCGGATCTCCTCACTCACACCCCTCTTCGTCTTTCTTTTCCAGAGGCTTGCTGGCGGAAGGCTCACAGCGGCTGCTTCGATCGGTAAGTTGTTTTGTTTTCCGTATTAGAAGTGGATTCAGGTGTGCTGACAATGCCTTTGAAGCTATGTTGGGAGGTGGGAGTTGGGCAGCGTTCAAATTCGTCACGGCCTTGTGTTGAACGTCCGGTTACCCTGTGTACTGGTTGCTAGATGAATCGACATCGTGAACGTTAATCGTTGGCTTTTTGAATACCCCACACCCTCGATTTGGCCGCCGCAGCGTCGTGCACCGTGGGTTGTGGATTGTGGGCTCTCTATTTCCGTTCTTCCACGAGATTATCCCCCCTCGTGCATTTCAGGATCTACGCGGAAATGTTATATCCATTTATTCGATTTCCACCGGAAGTAAGACTGGAAAGCCACAGTTTCGTCCGGGCCCCGTTGATCCCACCGCGCCATGGGACAAACCTGCAGAAGTGATTTTACGTCCCGACCG
>Ga0307509_10008718_pt1 | contig 12836 bp, 11 predicted proteins | sample 10_EM_MG_FD_202245 | JGI IMG/M metagenome (GOLD analysis project Ga0307509, IMG submission 202245) | Populus trichocarpa ectomycorrhiza microbial communities from riparian zone in the Pacific Northwest, United States - 10_EM | ecosystem: Host-associated > Plants > Roots > Unclassified | place...
CACACTCATCGGGGTGGATGTAGAGCATCCGGTTGCCCTCGTAGATGCAGTCGACCGGGCACTCCTCGATGCATGCCTTGTCGAGCACATCGACGCAGGGCTCAGCGATGATGTAGGTCACGGGTCTTTCCCTCCAAAGCCACGCCGCGGGAACCGCCGGCGACAAATACAAAGCCTAGTATCTCCGCCGGAGGAGGTGACACGTGCTCCGTCGGCAGGATGTGGGACACCGGGTGGTAGTACGCCGGATTGTAGGCGTCTCCCACGAGAGAACGCTGTATTCCGATGCGCTGGGAGAGCTGGTCGACCTCACCGAGACGGATCTCACGATCGCCACCGAGAAAGGGACCTTGCGGGTGCCCCTCGAGGAGGTGCACCGGGCCAAGCGGGTCCCGGCCGCCCGCCGCCCACCGGCCGCCGGCGTGGTCGCCCTCGAGCTCGCGGCCAACGATGCCTGGCCCGCGCCGATCCAGTCCCGCCTGGGCAGTTGGATCCTGCGGGCGGCCGGCAACTGGACCGGCCGGGCGAACTCGGCGCTGGCCGTCGGCGATCCGGACCGCACGCTCGAGTCCGCGATCGACGCCGTGGTGGAGTGGTACGGAGCACACGGCCAGCAGCCGCTGATCAACGCGCCGATGCCGCTGGCCGCCCCGGTCAACGCGGCCCTGGACGGGCGCGGCTGGACCGCCCGCCCGCTCACCCTGGTGCAGACCACCCCGCTGTCCGCCCTGCTCGGCGCGATCCCGCCGCGCGGCGACCTGCCCCCGGTCGAGCTGGCCGATGCCCCCAGCGACGACTGGTTCGCCATGGTCGCCGAGCACAAGGGCACGTTGCCGCCGACCGCGGTGCGCGTTCTCACCGGCGTACCGGATGCGGTTTTTGCTCATGTGCACGATGCCGACGGCTCGCTGGTCGCCGTGGCGCGCGGCACGGTCACCGGCCCGGACCGCTGGCTCGGCATCTCGCTGCTGCAGACCGCGCCCGCCGCCCGGCGACGCGGCATCGCTCAGCAGGTGATGGGCGGCATCGCGCACTGGGCGGCGCAGCGCGGCAGCGCCCGCGCCTATCTGCAGGTGGAGGAGCGGAACACGGCCGCGGTCACGCTGTACGGCCGGCTGGGCTTCGGCACCCACCACACCTATCTGACCCGGGAAGCCCCGGTCCCTTAACGGCGGACGACCTTGCGCGGTTTCGCGGCGCGGGTCTCGGTGAACGCCTTGAGCGAGCGGGACCGGAAGTCGCGGCCGAACATCATGGCGACCCAGTAGCCGAGCAGCGTGCCGCCGATCGCGAAGCCGCCGTAGAGCCAGACCTGGAAGAAGAAGTCGCCGGCGCCGTTCTTGAATGGCTCCCCGCCGCTGATGAACGGTCCGACCAGGACGGTCAGCAGCAGGCCGCCGGCCGCGCCGAAGACCGTGTCGGGCAGCAGCCACTCACTTGGGCGTTTGCGCTGGCAGGCCACGAACGTCCAGACCGCGAGGGTCAGGCCGATCAGCCCGAACATGATGACCGTGGCCGCGTTCTCCGCCGAGTCGTTGCCGTCGAAGAAGAAGCGGATGACCAGACGGGCCACGACGTTGATCGCGAACAAGCCGATCGCCAGCGCCGCGGGCGCGAACCAGCGCTGCTGCCTCATGTGTCCTCCCCGAAACCGCTATCCGTGGCACGGGATCGTAACGCCAAGTGAACTTCCGGCGCTCGACCTCGGAGGCCATCTTTGCGGATGACGCGCCACGAGTCCTCGGTGAAACCTGAGAGTCGGCTGCGAGTTACCCCTGTTTCGGCTAACGCGGCGGGAGCTTCTGCAAGATCATCCGGTACGAGTAGACGGCGAAGGTCAGGCTGCCGGCCAGGATCATCGCGAGCCCGATCCAGTCGTTGCCGGCCAGCAGGTAGTCGCCCTCGTTCGTGCGCACCCCGGCGGCCAGCAGCATCATCAGCGTCCAGAGCGCCCACGGCGGGCCGAGCGCCCAGCGGCGGCCGCCGGTGGTGCTGACCGCGAACCAGGCGATCGCGTAGTTGCCGACCACGGCCAGCAGGATCGAGAGGCCGAGCAGCGGGCCGTTGCCGGAGCCGATCGCGTCGCCGCGCCAGATCGTGGTCAGGTCGCCCCAGCGCAACGGGGTGAGGAACAGCTCCAGAACGCCGGAGAGGAAGGCGGCCAGGACCGCCACCACCAGGCCGCCCACCAGGATCAGCCGATCGAGGCCCGCCCGCCCGGGAGCCGGCTCGACCGGTGTCTCTTCCTTTTGCTGCGAGTCCTCTTGTTGCGAGCTCACGGTCATCGCCTGGCCGCGTCCGCTCTCACCGGCTCGTCGATCCGCAGACCGCTGAACAAGTCGCTCTCCCAGTTGTGCGGGCCCTCGCCCGGACCGCGCTCGCCCTTGGCCAGCAGGAAGTACTCGACGCCCATGAACTCGCCGCCGAAGTCGCCGGCGATGCCGTACAGCCAGGAATTGTCCGGAATCTGGGTGGCGTGCGCGCGCATCGCCGCCACCTTCTGCTGGTAGTAGTCGGTGCCGTCCATCCGGGCGGCGATCTCCTCGTCGGTGTGCCCGAACGGCAGGTCCTCCACCTTCTCCACGTCGGCGAAGGGGTTGTCGTCGAGGCCGCGGAACGCCTCCATGCCGTCGCGCAGGACGCTGAGCGGCATGGCCGTCCAGTAGATCTTCTGCGGGCCGTCCGGCCCGGCCAGCTCGGCGGCGCGCATCGCGACCCGGTGCGCCTGGATGTGATCGGGATGGCCGTAGAAGCCGTTCTCGTCGTACGTGATCATGACCTGCGGGCGGACCTCGCGGATCACCTCGAGCAGCAGGGCGGCGGCCTCGTCGACGTCGGCGCCCCAGAAGGCGCGCGGATGGTCGTTGGTCGGCAGGCCCATCATCCCCGAGTCGCGGTAGTGGCCGGCCCCGCCCAGGAAGCGTTGATCGGTCACGCCCAGCGCCGCGCAGGCCCGGCTCAGCTCGACCAGGCGGTACCCGCCGAGCTGGTCGGCCTGCTTCGCCTCGAGCTCGGCCAACTCGGGCACATGGATCTCGCCCTCCTCGCCGAGGGTGCAGGTCACGAGCGTCACGTGGGCACCCGCGGCGGCGTAGTGAGCCATCGTCGCGCCGGTGCCGGTGACCTCGTCGTCCGGGTGGGCGTGCACCAGCAGCAGGCGGCGCGCGGGCAGGGCGTCAGTCACGGGCGCAACTCTACGCGGGGGCACACCGGGCTTTTCGGAGCCGGGCTGCGAGTTTGCACGGCGGAGTGCGCCCTTGATCAGCGATGCTGGACGCGTGGACTACCCCGCGCTCGCCGATCGCACCGGTCACTTCCGCTACGGCTCGCCGCACGCCGTGTCGATCGGCGCCGACGGCGCGCGGGTGGCCTTCCTGCGCTCGGCCGGTCCGGAGGATCCGGCGGCGGCGCTCTGGACGCTGACCGTGGCCACCGGCGAGGAGAAGCAGGTGGCGGAGGGACCGATTGCCGCGTACGCGGTGGATCGGGACGCCCGGACGGCGGCGTTCGCGCACGACGGCCGTCTCTTCCGCGCCGACCTGATGACGTTCACGGTCGCCGAGGTGCCGGTCGCCGGGCCGGTCGAGGATCCGCGGCTCGACCCGACCGGGCGGCACATCGGGTACGTGACCGTGGCCGGCGGGTCCGCGTCGCTGCGCGTCGTCGGGCCGGGCGGCGACCGGCTGCTGGCCGGCGAGCCCGGCACGGCCTGGCGCGAGCACGGCGGCCTGATCTTGTGGGGCGTGCCCGACCCGGCCGCCGTCCAGTTCGGCCGGCGGCGCGGCTGGTGGTGGTCGCCGGACGGCCACCAGATCCTGGCCACCCGCACCGCCGGGGCGACCAGCCTGCACCTGCTCGACCTCGACGAGGGCTGGGTGGACGTGCATTGGGACCGGGAGACCTACCCGTACGTGGTGAACGTGCGCTGGGCCGACGGCGGCGGCCCGTTGATCACCGTGCTGCGCCGGATGCAGCAGCACGGGCTGGTGCTGGCGATCGATCCGCGGACCGGGGAGACGCAGGTGCACGCCGAGCTGGCCGACGCGCGGTGGGTGGAGCCGGTGGCCGGCACGCCGCGGCACCTGCCGGACGGCCGGGTGCTGGTCGGCGGCGAGCTCGCGCACGACGGCTTCGACGCGCGCTGCCTGTTCGCCGACGGCAGCCTGCTCACCCCGCCGGGCCTCTACGTGCGGCGGGTGGTCGGCACGCTGCCCCGAGCGGACGCCCCGAGCGGGGCGCCCGACCTGGTTGTCGAGGGGACCGACGGCGACCCGTCGGCGCAGTCGGTGTTCCGCGTGCGTACATCCGTGGGCGGCGGCGGCGCGGAGGCGCGGAAGATCAGCATGACGCCCGGCTGGCATCGCGCCGAGGCCAACGGCGACGTGCTGGTCCTCGACGACACGGTGTGGCGGGGCGAGGCCCGGGTGGCCACGCTGCGCAACCTGGCGGCGCCGCTGCCCTATCACCCGAGCCCGATCCTGGAACGGGTCACCGACCGGCGGCTGCCGGCCGCGGTGCTGTACCCGGCCGGTTTCGTGGGCGGCGCGAAGATCCCGGTGCTGGTCACGCTGGGCGATGGCACCGGTCATCAACAGGTGGTGACCGATCCGTTGGCGTGGCAGGAGCGGCAGTGGTGGGCCGACGCGGGGTTCGCGGTGGTGAGTGTCGATTCCCGGGGTACGCCGGGGGTGGCCCCCAGCTTCGAGAAGGTGGTGCATCGCCGGCTCGGCGACGTGGCGCTGACCGATCAGGTGGACGCGCTGCACTCGCTGGTCGGCAAGCACCCCGACCTGGACCTGACGGCGGTGTCGGTCCGCGGCTCGGGGCTGGGCGGCTGGCTGGCGGCGATGGCGGTGCTGCGCCGGCCGGACGTCTTCCATCGGGCGGTGGCCCGCGATCCGGTCACCGACTGGCACCACCTGCCGGCGCCGTTCGCCGAGCGCTACCTGGGCGACCGCGGGGACGCGGCGGACGTCTACGCCCACCACAGCCTGGCCGAGGCGGCGGCGCAGTCGGACCGGTCCCGCCCGCTGCTGCTGATCGGCGCGAGCCTGCCCGGCTTCACCGCCGTCCCGGCCGCAACCTTGGCCGAAGAGTTAGCCTTCCTGCGAGGGCCCCTCGAACAGTAGTCGCGAGGAGAGTTGGCATGAGACTAGTCTTCGTGAGAGAGTCAGAGCTCGATCGCAAGGGAGACGCCATGACGACCGCCATCTTCCGCGACGGGCGCCCGATGTCAGAGCAGGAGTTCCTCGACATCGGCGAAACGCCTGAGCGCATCGAGCTCTTCGACGGGAGCCTCCACGTGACTCCGTCCGCCACCCCCGACCATCAACGAGTCTCGCGCCGCCTGGCCAACACCTTCGACCTCGGCGCCAACGCCGTCGGCCTCGAGGTGTGGGAGGCGCTCAACGTTCGCTTACGCCCTGGCAGAGTGCCGATTCCTGATGTGGTTGTCGCATCTGGCATCGACGGGAAGAACCCGATCGTCGACGCCGCCGACGTCAGCCTTGTCTGTGAGATCACGTCACCCTCGAACGCTTCCACAGACAAGGTCCTGAAGATGCATTACTACGCGACCGGCGGTATCCCCTGGTACCTGCTGATTGATGTGCAGGCTAGGTCGATGCATCTCTACCGCCTGGTCGACAGCGCCTACATCGAGCACGCCGTCAGCAAGGCGGGTGAGGTCCTGCAGATGACCGATCCCTTTGTCGCGACTCTCGACCCGGCGGTGTTGCTGCCGCCGGTCTGAGAATTGTCGTACCGGTCCCCTAGGGTCGGTGCATGAGCCACTTCGATGAGGCGTATTCGGCGGTTCAGGCCGCTCTGGACGCCGGCGCGCGCTACGCCGACGCACGCATCATGGTGCGCCGCACCGAGTCGATGACCGCCCGCGACAGCGATGTCGAGGATCTCAGCTCCGACGAGAGCGCCGGCCTCGGCGTCCGTGCCCTGGTCGGGTCCGGCTGGGGCTTCTATGCCGTGCCCGACCTCTCCGACGCCGCCGCCCGCGCGGCCGGCCGGCATGCCGTGCAGATCGCCGCGGCCAGCGCGACCGTTCCGGGGCCGCCGATCGACCTGGTCCCGGCCGGGGCCGGCGAGGCGAGCTGGGCCAGCGACTGCGCGGTCGACCCGCTCTCGGTGCCGCTCTCGACCAAGGGCGACCTGCTGGTCGGGGCCACCGCCGCGGCCAAGGCGGCCGGCGCCGACATCGCCGAGGCTCTGTATCGGATCTGGGATACCCGCAAGTGGTTCGTCTCCAGCGACGGCCACCGCATCGACCAGCACATCCGCGAGTGCGGCGCGGGCGTCTGGGCGAGCGCGATCGGCGACGGCGAGGTGCAGCGCCGGTCCTGGCCGTCGTACGGCGGTCAGTTCGGCACCCGAGGCTGGGAGCTGATCGAGGAGCTCGACCTGATCGCCAACGCCCCGCGGATGGCCGAGGAGGCGCGTGCCCTGGTCACCGCGCCGCTCTGCCCGGCCGGCGAGACCGCGCTGATCCTCGGCGGCGAGCAGTTGGCCCTGCAGATCCACGAGTCGGTCGGGCACGCCATCGAGCTCGACCGCATCCTCGGGTGGGAGGCGGCGTTCGCCGGCACCAGCTGGCTCGACCTGGAAAAGCTCGGCTCGCTGCGATACGGCTCCGAGCTGATGAACATCACCATCGACCCGCGCATCCCCGGCGCGCTCGGCAGCTTCGGGTATGACGACGAGGGCACCCCGGCCACCAAGCGCGACGCGGTCCGCAACGGCATCTGGGTGGGCGTGCTCGCCGGGCGCGACTCGGCGGCCGTGGCCGGGCTCGACTACGCCGGCAGCGTCCGCTCCGACGGCTGGGCCCGGCTGCCGATGGTCCGGATGACCAACGTGGGCCTCGAGCCGGGGCCGCACACTCTCGACGAGATCGTCGCGGCCACCGACGACGGCGTCCTCATGGAGACCAACCGGTCCTGGTCGATCGACGACCGGCGGCTCAACTTCCAGTTCGGCTGCGAGATCGGGTACGAGGTGAAGAACGGCAGACGCGGCCGCCTGCTACGCAACCCGACCTACACCGGGATCGGCCCCAAGTTCTGGCAGTCGATGGACATGCTCTCCTCGGAAACGATCGCCTGGGGCACGCCGAACTGCGGGAAGGGCCAGCCGGGCCAGGTCGGGCACACCGGCCACCCGGCGGCGCCGGCCCGCTTCACCAACGTACGGGTGGGGGTGCACGGATGAGCGTCGAGCTGGAACTCGCCGGCCGGGTCGTCGGGCTGGTCCGCGCCGCCTTGGGCTCGGCGGCGCACGCCGAGGTCCTGGTGGAGCACAACGCCGAGGCCCTGACCAGGTTCGCGAACTCGGCCATCCACCAGAACGTGGCCGAGGCGACCACGACCGTACGGCTGCGGCTGCACCTGGACGGCCGCAGCTCGGCCGGCGCCACCACGATCACCACGGCGGACGGCTTGCGCACCCTGGTCGACCGCACCGTCGCGGCGGCCCGGCTGAGCCCGCCCGACCCGACCTGGCCTGGCCTGACCCCGCCCACGCCGCTGCACGTCTCGGCCGGTCACCCCGGCTCGGGCGAGCACTCGGGGCTCGACTTCGGCTTCGACGAGGCGACCGCGCGGGCCGATCCGGGCGAGCGGGCCGCGCGCGTCCGCGATTTCGTCCGCGCGGCCGGTGGGCTGGAGACGGCCGGCTTCTGCCGCACGGTGTACGCGTCGGCCGCCTTCGCCAACAGCGACGGCCACGCCGTCGAGGGCCGCACGGCGGAGGCCGCGATGGACGGCATCGCCCGGGTCGACGGTTCGGACGGCGTGGCCCGGCTGGCCAGCGGCCGGCTCGGCGACATCGACGGCGCGGCGCTGGGCGCGCGGGCCGCGGCCAAGGCCCGGGCCGCCCGCAACCCGATGGAGCTGCCGCCGGGGCGCTACGAGGTGGTGCTGGAACCCGAGGCGGTCGCCGACATGCTGGGCAACCTCGCGTTCTTCGGCTTCAACGGCAAGCTGTTCAACCAGCGGCAGTCGTTCGCCGAGCTGGACGTCGAGCAGTTCGACCCGTCGGTGACCATTGTGGATGATCCGCTGGGCAGCCGCGGCGAGCCGGCGCCGGGCCTGCCGTTCGACGGCGAGGGCACCCCGCGTCGCACGCTCGTGCTGGTCCGCGACGGGGTCACCAAGGCGGTGGCGCACGACCGTCGCTCGGCGGCCGAGGCGGGCACCGACTCGACCGGGCACGCCTGGGAGGAGTCCCGCGTCTGGGGGCCGATCGCGACCAGCACGCGGCTGGAGGCGGCGCCCGCCGCGACCGAGCCGGCGCTGCCGCCGGCCACCGAGCCGGGCCCGACCGCCGAGTCGGCCCGCCCGCTGGTGGCGCACGTCGAGCGCGGTCTGCTGATCACCGATTTCTGGTACACCCGGGTGCTCGACCCGAAAAGCCTGGTGATCACCGGCCTGACCCGGAACGGGGTGTGGCTGGTGGAGGACGGCGAGGTCACCTCGGCGGTGGGCAACATGCGGTTCACCCAGTCCTATCCGCAGGCGCTCGGCATCGGGATGGTCCGCGGCATCGGCAGCGAGTCGGTGCTGCTGCCCGATCGGTGGTCGGGCGTCCGGTTCGCCGCCCCGGCGGTGCACCTGGCCAGCTGGAACTTCACCGGCAACGCCTCCGGATGATCCGCCCGCGCATTGACCGGCGTGCTTCACTGAGCCGGTGAGCGACACGCCCCGCGACCCGGATGACGACGAGGCCCCGACCGGCGAGATCTCGATCGGCCGGGGCCCGGGCGAGTCCACCGACGAGCTGGCGGCCGGCGACGCGACAGGGACGCTCGCGGGCGGCGTGACCGCGGCGCGCGCGAGCTCGGGCGACGCAAGCGGGTCGGGCTCGGGCGACGCAGACGGGTCGGGCTCGGCAGACGCAGACGGGTCGGGCTCGGCAGACGCAGACGGGTCGGGCTCGGCAGACGCAGACGGGTCGGGCTCGGCAGACGCAGACGGGCCGAGCTCGGCGGGCGCAGGCGGGCCGGGTTCGGGCGGCGCGGCTACGACCACCGCCGGGCGAACGACGGGCCGGCGGGGGTTGCTCAGCTTCGGGCCGTTGCCGGCCAATCCCGGCGATCCCCATGAGCGTCGCCGGCGGCGCTGGTTCGTCACCGGCTTGGCCGTCGCCGCCGTGATCGTGGTCGCCGCCCTCTGCGCCGGCGCGCTCTCCGTCGTCTCGGCCGTCAACGGCGTGCGCGACCGGGCCGCCGACGCCCGCGAGGCGCGGACCGTGCGCGAGAACGACTGCCTCGACCTGGAGTCGCGGCTCAACCGCCTGATCCCACCGGGCTCGACGACCGGCCCGGCCGCGCGCGCCACCGCGATCCGGGACGAGAACGCGGCCGTACGCATCTACGTCGACCAGCTGGGCACGCAGCGGGACGAGGACGCCTGGCGGCAGCTGCTCGACGCCCGGACCGTCTTCGCCGACGCGCTGGATCGCCAGGCCAAATCCCGTACGCCCGCGTTTTATGTCGCTCCGCGTACCGACAACGGCCTCGCCGTGGCCGATCAGCTGATGCAATGGTCTCCGGCGCAATGCGCCGGAGCGATCCGGCGGCTGGCCGCGCCCGAGCTCTGAGGAGGCCGATTCACAAGATCGACTAGCCCGTTCGCCCAGGTCGATATGAGCGGGGCTCGAATTTGTGACATAGACATCATCCCTGCGCCGGAAAGTGTCTTACCCCAGGCGTAACGTGTGCCACACATCACGGACGTATGGCGGCTGTGGGGCTCCTACGCCCGTTAACAGCCGGGTCACTTGGACAGGGCACATCAGGAGATCGAATGACGACGACGGCAACGAGGCCGACGGGGCCGGCCGATGATCGGGCGGGCCGCACGCGCGCAGCGATCGCGGCGAAAACGTTGCGTACCGACCGATGGTGGTTCCCCCCACTTGTCACCTTCGTGGGTCTCGCGGCTTGGGTCATCTACGCGACCGTCCGCGTCTTCATGCACAAGTGGTATTTCGTTTCGGATTACCACTACCTGACGCCGTTCTACTCACCGTGTCTGACCGACCGGTGCGTCGAGGGCTCGGCCGAGTTCGGCACGCCGCTGCCGAGCGCCTGGTTCATCCCCGAGGCCGCCTTCACGCTGCCGTTCCTGCTGCTGTTCCGGCTGACCTGCTACTACTACCGGAAGGCGTATTACCGCGCCTTCTGGCTGTCGCCGCCGGCCTGCGCGGTGCCTGACGGGCACCAGAAATACTCCGGCGAGACGCGCTTCCCGCTGATCTTCCAGAACGTCCACCGGTACGCGTTCTACGCCGCCGGGATCATCTCGCTGATCAACACGTGGGACGCGATCCGCGCCTTCCACAGCCCGACCGGGTTCGGCTTCGGCCTGGGCAACGTCGTCCTGGTCGTCAACGTGGTGATGCTCTGGGCGTACACGTTGTCCTGCCACTCCTGCCGGCACATCGCCGGCGGCCGGCTCAAGCACTTCTCCCAACACCCGCTGCGTTACCGGTTCTGGACCTTCGTGTCGAAGCTCAACACCCGGCACATGCTGCTGGCCTGGACCACCCTGGGCACCCTCGCGCTGACTGACTTCTACGTCATGGCGGTCTCCGCCCACTGGTTCTCCGACCTGCGATTCATCGGCTGACGGGGCGACGACGATGACCACCCGAATCGAACGGCACCACTACGACGTCGTCGTGATCGGCGCCGGCGGCGCCGGCCTGCGTGCGGCGATCGAGGCCCGGCTGGCCGGGAAGAAGACCGCGATCATCTCGAAATCGCTCTTCGGCAAGGCGCACACGGTCATGGCCGAGGGCGGCGCGGCCGCCGCCATGGGCAACGTGAACAGCAAAGACAACTGGATGGTGCACTTCCGCGACACCATGCGCGGCGGCAAGTTCCTGAACAACTTCCGGATGGCCGAGCTGCACGCCAAGGAGGCGCCGGAGCGGATCTGGGAGCTGGAGACCTACGGCGCGCTCTTCGACCGCACCAAGGACGGGAAGATCTCGCAGCGGAACTTCGGCGGCCACGAGTACCCGCGCCTCGCCCACGTCGGCGACCGCACCGGCCTCGAGCTGATCCGCACGCTGCAGCAGAAGATCGTGTCGCTGCAGCAGGAGGACTACGCCGAGACCGGCAGCTACGAGTCGAAGATCCGCGTCTTCGCCGAGACCACGATCACCGAGCTGATGCTCGACGGCGACAAGGTCGCCGGCGCCTTCGGCTACTACCGCGAGAGCGGCGAGTTCCTCCTGCTGGAAGCGCCGGCCGTGGTGCTCGCGACCGGCGGCGTCGGCCGCAGCTACAAGGTGACGTCGAATTCATGGGAGTACACCGGCGACGGCCACGCCCTCGCCCTGCGCGCCGGCGCCACGCTGATCAACATGGAGTTCCTCCAGTTCCACCCGACCGGCATGGTCTGGCCGCCCAGCGTCAAGGGCATCCTGGTCACCGAGTCGGTCCGGGGCGACGGCGGCGTGCTGCGCAACTCCGAGGGCAAGCGGTTCATGTTCAACTACGTCCCCGACGTGTTCCGCAAGCAGTACGCGGACACCGAGGAGGAGGCCGACCGCTGGTACACCGACCCGGACAACAACCGCCGCCCGCCGGAGCTGCTGCCCCGTGACGAGGTGGCCCGGGCGATCAACAGCGAGGTCAAGGCGGGCCGCGGCTCCCCGGCCGGCGGCGTCTACCTGGACGTCTCCACCCGGATGCCGGCCGAGACCATCATCAAGCGCCTGCCGTCGATGCACCACCAGTTCAAGGAACTGGCCGACGTCGACATCACCAAGGAGCCGATGGAGGTCGGGCCGACCTGTCACTACGTGATGGGCGGTGTCGAGGTCGACCCGGACTCGGCGGCCGCGTCCGGCACGGTGACCGGCCTGTTCGCGGCCGGCGAGGTGTCCGGCGGCATGCACGGGTCCAACCGGCTCGGCGGCAACTCGCTCTCCGACCTGCTGGTCTTCGGCAAGCGGGCCGGCGAGCACGCGGCGGCGTACGTCGACGCGCTGGCCAAGCGGCCCAAGGTCGACACGTCCGACGTCGAGTCCGCCGTCGACGTGGCGCTCGCCCCGCTGAACCGCGCGAGCGGCGAAAACCCGTACACCTTGCAGCAAGATCTTCAGGCGGTGATGGGCGACCTGGTCGGCATCATCCGGCGGGCCGGCGAGCTGACCGACGCGGCCAAGCGCCTGCAGGAGCTCAAGGCGCGGGTGGCCAACGTGGGCGCGACCGGCGGCCGGCGCTACAACCCCGGCTGGCACTTGGCCCTCGACCTGCGCAACATGCTGGTCGTCTCGGAGTGCACGGCGAAAGCGGCGCTCGAGCGGGAGGAGTCGCGCGGCGGCCACACGCGGGAGGACTTCCCGGCGATGAGCCCCGAGTGGCGCAAGGTCAACCTCGTCTGCTCGGTCGACGACTCCGGCGACGTGCACCTGGAGCGCAAGCCGCTGCCGAAGATGCGCGGGGAGCTGATCACCCTGTTCGACCACGCCGAGCTGTCGAAATACCTGACCGACACGGAACTGGACGAGTTCGACGCACTGCCCGGCGCGGGCAAGACGGAGGCGAAGTAATGGGCACCAAGCGCCACTTCCGCGTCTGGCGCGGCGACTCGTCCGGCGGCGAGATCCAGGACTTCGACGTCGAGGTCAACGAGGGCGAGGTCGTCCTCGACATCATCCACCGGCTGCAGGCCACCCAGACGCCCGACCTGGCTTGCCGGTGGAACTGCAAGGCCGGCAAGTGCGGCTCCTGCTCGATGGAGATCAACGGCATGCCCCGGCTGGGCTGCATGACGCGGATGTCCACCTTCGAGGAGGAGGAAACCGTCACG
>Ga0307509_10008719_pt1 | contig 12835 bp, 6 predicted proteins | sample 10_EM_MG_FD_202245 | JGI IMG/M metagenome (GOLD analysis project Ga0307509, IMG submission 202245) | Populus trichocarpa ectomycorrhiza microbial communities from riparian zone in the Pacific Northwest, United States - 10_EM | ecosystem: Host-associated > Plants > Roots > Unclassified | place...
AGCAGAAAGCGTTCGAGGAATTCTTCTGGTTTTCAACACACACCCCTTAGTGCGTGCGCTATTCCTAATATCGTCGTTAGCTTTGTCAGCCCTGTGTTCGCGGACTAGCCCTGGTATCCGAGTACCTAAAGTAGACTAACTTCAAAAAGAAAATGGATACCAAAGTCAGATAGTAGATGCTCCGTGCTTATTCGGGGAAAAGAAGAAATAAATGGGGGGCCTAATTGTGAAATACCGGTACTAACCGAGGAAGGAACAAGAATGGTGGGACGACAGATGCAATACTCGAGTATATTGCAACAGCACAACATGTAATTTAGGAACCCATTTACATTTTCCCTCGGACAGTATGAGCAGCAGATATTCTCTATTTGGCTATGGTATCCATTTTCCTTTCGAAGTTAGTCTGCTTTGGATATTAGGAAATAATACGCTGCTTTTTTGTCTGTCTTTTAAGAAAAATGGAATTAATATTCATGGTGCCATGTCGAGCAGGGCGTAAAATAAATAAATAAGAAAAGCGTGCAAGTATCATGGCTTGGTTGGGAACACAACGTGCTCTATCCTAACATATGGGAAAAAATGTCTTCCCTCAAACCCCCGCGTGCTCATTCCACTTGCCTTCCCAACTCTTATCAGGCTTTACCACCTCCACCGCATATCTACGTCCTTCTTCCAACTACTCTTCCTGTGTGGGTTGTAGGATGAGTGGACAGTTCCTTCCTCCTTCCACCCTAAGACACTGCCGCATATCACCCATACGAACCCCCTCCCACTCTTTCCTCCTTGCACAATCCCATCGCCATATATCCTATAGCTTCTTTTTGTTTTTTTCAGGCGCTGGGTTTTCAGGCGCTGTGTATGGTGGCGGTTGAGCATCGTGCGTGTCGGATGGGCCACTCTGGCTTTCAACACTATTTGAAGCAGGGTCAGTGTAGGCAATACGAGGCACTGTTTGGGAGAGATGCTCACCCGTTGATTCTGTCGCTTAGCGCGTTTAATGCCGCTAATTGACTCGGGCACTGCACCCCATTCGCCCTGAAATCGTTGTCGTCTAGAGCCCGGCCCTGGAAGAGTTGAATGGCACTGATCGCCATTCCTGTCCTCCCATCTCCATACCCACAGTAGACGATCGTAACTCCTGCCTTGTCATAGGCCTTCCAAATCTGATCAAATTGCTCCTGGGTGACTGCGGTGTACTCTAAAGCCTTGATGTGCGAATACGAGATTCCGGCGGCACGAAGCCTGCCCTTCTGGCGTGACGACAGCTCTATGGAATTCAAACTAATAATGTTCTTTACCCCATAGTTTTTAAGGAACTCAATTGAGCCGTCATTGATGCTCTCATCAGAATCTTCGCCATCGTAGTATGGCGCGGATGACCGTGCAAGGCGACCAGGAATCACCCACTCGAACCGTCTGAATATCGAGTTCCCGACCTTGTGTAGGCCGAACTGGGTGCATGCTTCGGAAATCTTTAGATACGGGCTCCCACCGGCGACACGTTCCAATGGCCTGAGTTTTTCAGCACCCCAAGGGTTCACCATTATGGAATACCCGCCCAGGCCAAGCCGGTTGAAAGTAAGCCACTCCCAAGCGAGGTTATTCCAGGCGAGGCATCTAGGTTGGTCGTTTTCCCTCCAGCCCAGAAAGCGCTTGGTTTGTCTATTGCGCATACCAATTCGACAGTCCCAAGTGATTTCACAGATCCACATTTGGTTGTGATGACCCTCCTGATATTCCCAGAGGCAAAGGTCTTCTCCTACTGCCGTAAGCATTTCGTTCGTGCCGAACACGCTAATCAGATATATGTCGCCTGTGTCCAGCTTGTCGTTACCGCGTCCGGGTGGGAACATAGTGCTAAGGTATGGATGTTAGATTTTAAGTGTTAAGAGAGGAACGCTGGGGCACTTAATACGTCAGGGGATTATAAGTGTCTTGGCCGGAGGCTTTGGAGGCTCAATATGGGCACAGGCGTGCAGTGGGAGCAGTAGGGGCTCTTATATATTCTGGATTTTCATGCGGGGACTGCACCTCAAGTTAAATATTAAAGCCCTCCCTGGCATACTAGCATAAAAAGAAACGCCTTTTTTTAAATAAAAAAGGGGGGAGAACAAAAACAGCATATTTCCTAATATTTAAAGTAGCCTTAACCCCAAAGAGAAAATGGGTGCCATAGTTAGATAGTAAACGCTCTTCAGCTCATTCTGTGATACTGTAGGGAGAAATAAATGGGAGGCCTAATTGTGAAATACCATACCTGTGCGCAAATCGCCGGCAGGAACCAGAATAATTGGACCTCAGGCTAAGGCGTCTAGAATTCCCTCCTTTGATTAGGGGGGAGCACACCGCAAAAGAGCTATCTTGCAGCCCTCCGCTGAGACAAATCCCTTCGTTCGTTTTCAAGCACTCACGCTAAGTGCGGGTTGTGAAAGTGATTGGGGTGAAGTAGCTAAAGGGAGCAAAGTGAAGAATAATTGTGACAACTATAAAGAAAACAAGTAACTTTACTAGGAAAGGCAACTCCAAGCTCCTAGTTCGAGGCCCAATTTTACAGTTTTTACTAGATGCCAGTGTGCTAGCAATACCCCGAATATATTGTCTACTCCAGCATCCCGAGATTCTGGCATTGTGAGTACAAGTACAGAAGTGGGGCGCCATAAAGAAATCTAGGCTATTCACACCGCAAGAAATTTGACAATTCCCCTGGCCCCGGGACGGATGGCATTGTTCCTGATTATCACGCCAGTTGAAATGGCAAGGAAAAAAAACAATACCTGCGCCCATCCTGCTTTGTGGCAAGTCCCAAAATCTCAATGTTTTTAATAAGTTGCGGATGTCGGCCGTGAATTAAATTCTCAGGTTCGGGGGTAGAACAGCCCTGAGGAACACCTAACTCTTGTTCTATGATAACCTTTCGAGTATAATAACTATTTGTATTCCCCCAGGCGACCCCTCAGTAAAAATTCGGGGCATAAGTTGTGGTGCGGATCATTATGTAGAAGAAACATCAAAATCGGAGGCCCATTGCACCATGACTTAGTTTACTCCCCAGTATGGTGGGAAAGCTGACGCAATGTATTGCAACATCACAATTTTACTTGCTGCTCAACATGTAGGTATCCATTTACATTTTTCTTTGGACAGTATGAGTGGAAGAGTATCTTCTATTGGACTATAGTATTCATTTTCTTTTTGAAGGGTCTCCGCTTTAGATATTAGGAAATATGCTGGGATTTTTTATATATAAAAGAAATGGCATCAATATTTACGGCAGCATGTCGAGCAGGGCTCAATAAAAAGGGAAAAATATACAAGCAGCTTGATTGGCAGCGCAGCGTACTCTATCTTAATACAGAGCATTCGGTCACCCTTTTATGATCAAAAATATCTTTCTTCAATCCTCAGCGTGCTCATTCCACTCGCCCTCCCAACTCCCATCGGGTTTTACCACCCCCCCACAAGGCACTTCTTCCCACTCTTCCCTCCCTGCATAATCCCATCGCCGTGCATTCTATTGCTTTTTTCGCTCTGGTGCTGCGCTTTCGGGCCCTGTGTATGGTGGCGGTTGAGTATCGAGGGTGTCGGATGGGCCACTACGGCTTTCAACACTATTCGAAGTAGGGTCAACGTAGGTAATGCGAGGAACTATCTAGAAGAAATACTCACCCGTTGATTCTGTCGCTCAGCGCGTTTAATGCGGCTAATTGACTGGAACACTGCACGCCATTCGCTCTGAAATCGTTGTCGTCTAGTGCCCGGCCCAGGAAGAGTTGAATGGCACTGATAGCCATCCCTGTCCTCCCATCTCCATACCCACAGTAGACAATCGTAACTCCCGCCTCATCATAGGCGTTCCAGATCTCATCAAATTGCTCCTGTGTCACTGCGGTGCACTCCACGGCCTTGATGTGTGAATACGATATTTTAGCGGCACGAAGTCTGCCCTTCTGGCGCGGTGATAGTTCTATAGAGTTCAAACTGATGATGTTCTTTATCTCGTAGTTGTTAAGGAACTCAATCGAGGTTTGGTTAATGGCTTCATCGGCATCTTCGCCATCGTAGTATGGCGCAGACGACCGTGCAAGGCGACCAGGAATCACCCACTCGAACCGCCTGAACACTGAGTCCTTGATCTTGTGTAGGCCGAACTGACTGCACACATCCCCAATCTTCAAATGTGGACTGCTACCTTCAACACGTCGTAGTGACCTGAGCTTAGGACTAGCTTCAGGGCTTACCCTTAATGAGTACCCGCCCAGACCAAGTCGCCTGAAAGTAAGTCTTTCCCAACCGGAGAACACGCGCACAGCACATCTAATTTTGTCCTGTTTCCACCAGCCTAGATAACGCCCAGTGTTTCTATTGCGCATGCCAATTCGCTGGTCTGAGTCCATTTCGGAGGTCCACATTTGGTCATGGTGACCCTCCTGATATTCCCGGAAACAAATGTCTTCCCCGACTGCTGTGAGCATTTCGTTCGTACCGAACACGCTAATCAAGTACATGCCCCCTGGGTCTATACTATCATTACCGCGCCCAGGTGGGAACATGTTGTCGGTGTTAAGGGTTAAGTGTTAAGAGAATGTGGTGGTACTTTGTATGTTCGGGGATTAACTTATAAGAGTATTGGCTGTGGGTTGGTGAAGCTCAATCGAGATCCAAGCTGGCAGTGGGAGCAGTAGGGACTTTTATGTTCTGGATTTTTGCACGTGGGAGCTGCATTCCAAGTTGATGATTAGGCTAGTGTCCTACCCCGCAAACTACTCTAAAAATAAATGTCGCTTTTTTTTTATTACATAAAAAAACAACAAAACAGCATCCCGTAGAAGGCCAGTAAATCAGCCACCGGTATTGGGGATCGGGCCCTGTGCTTTCGCAACCCAAGACAAAACACTTGGAAAAGAAATACTGTTTTCCTGACAAGGCATAGCTTGGTTGAGGGTGAGCTCGCTACATATTAACCGATCTTCGTTATTTTGTTAGACTAATCTTCTGAGTATATTATGGTTTTACCACCATCTAGTTGAGATCCCCATAGCTGATTTAATGAGTTTTCACAGTACTTCCTAATATCTAAAGTAGAGCAGCTTGAAAGTGAAAAGGGATACAATAGCCGGATAGTAGATGCTCAGTGCTTATTTGGTGAAAAGAAGAAATAATGGGAGGCCTAATTGTGAAATACCGGAACTGTACAGTACAAGAGTTGTGGGGCGACAGTCGCAACATTATAATTTCACTTGCGGCTTAACATGTAATATAGGTATTATATCCATTCACATTTTCTCTGGATAGTATGAGTGGAAGAGTGTTTTCTATTGATCCATTTTGTTTTTGAAGTTAATCTGCGTTAGATATTAGTTTTTTTATATAAAAAAATGTTATCAACTTGTACGGCAGCATGTTGAGCAGGGCCTAAAAAAATGAGAAAAACATGCAAGTATGATAATATGGCTTGATTGGCAGCGCAGCATGCCCTATCTTAATAATATGTATGATAGTAAAAAATGTCTTTCTTCAACCCCCCGCGCGCTCATTCCCAACTCTTATCAGGCTTTACCACTTTTACCGTACCTCTCTATCCTCCTTCCAACCGCTCTTCCCGTGTGGGTAGGATGGCCGCACAATTCCCTCCTCCTAACACCACCTCAAAACACCGCTGCATATCACCCATACAGACTTCCTCCCACTCTTCCCACCCTGCCTAGCCCCATCGCCATGCATTTTATCACTTCTTTTTGCTTTTTTCAGGCCCTGTGTATGGTGGTGGTGGTTGAGTATCGTGGGTGTCGGATGGGCCACCACGGCTCTCAACACTATTCGAAGTAGGATCAGCCTAGGCAATGCGAAGCACTGTCTAGAAGAGATACTCACCCATTGATTCTGTCGCTTAATGCGTTTAATGCTGCTAACTGACTCGGGCACTGCACGCCATTCGCCCTAAAATCGTTGTCGTCTAGAGCCCGGCCCTGGAAGAGTTGAATGGCACTAATAGCCATCCCTGTCCTCCCATCTCCATACCCACAGTAGACGATCGTAACTCCTGCCTTGTCGTAGGCCTTCTGGATCTGATAAAATTGCTCCTGGGTGATTGCGGTGTACTCTAAAGCCTTGATGTGTGAATACGAGATTCCAGCGGCACGGAGCCTGCCCTTCTGGCGTGACGACAGCTCTATGGAATTCAAACTAATGATGTTCTTTATCCCATAGTTTTTAAGGAACTCAATTGAGTCGTCGTTGATGCTCTCATCAGAATCTTCGCCATCGTAGTATGGGGCGGATGACCGTGCAAGACGACTAGGAATCACCCACTCGAACCGTCTGAACACCGGGTTCTTGATCTTGTGTAGGCCGAACTGGGTGCATACTTCCGAAGTCTTTAAATATGGGCTCCCGCCACTGACACGTTCTAATGGCCTGAGTTTTTCAGTACCCCAAGGGTTCACCATTATTGAATACCCGCCCAGGCCAAGCCGGTTGAAAGTAAGCCACTCCCAAGCGAGGTTATTCCATGCTAGGCATCTAGGTTGGCCGTTTTCCCTCCAGCCCAGAAAGCGCTTGGTTTGTCTATTGCGCATACCAATTCGATTGCTTGAGTTCTTCTCGCAGATCCACATCTGATCCCAGTGACCCTCCTGGTATTCTCGGAGGCAAAGGTCTTCCCCGACTGCTGTGAGCATTTCGTTCGTACCGAAAACGCTAATCAGATATATGTCGCCTGCGTCTAGGTTGTCGTTACCGCGCCCGGGTGGGAACATCGTACCGAGGTGTTGGTGTTAAGTGCCAAATGTCAAGTGTTAAGAGAAGAATGCGGGTGTAGTCTGTACGTTGCAGGTTATAAGAGTCTTGGTTGTAGGCTTGCAAGGCTCGATATAGACTCGGGCCTACAGTGGGAGCAGTAGGGACTCTTATATTCTGTATTTTCATGGGACTGTACTAGTACTGGTGCTTAGAGTTAAAGATTAAAGCCCTGCCTCATACCGCTATAAAAATCAATGCTCACTTTCTTTATTGAAAAAAAAAAAGAACCTAATAGCCAAAGTAGGCTAACTTCAAAAATGGATACCATAGCCGGATACCAGATGCTCTTCTGCCTATTCTGTAAAAATGGTAAATAAATGGGAGGCCTAATAGTGGCGGTGTAAGGCAACTTGTGATTTTGTGAAATACGGGTATGGTGGGACAACAGATACAATAGGTCACAACATTACTGTTCTACTTGCCGCTTAACGTAGACAGTATGAGTGGAAGAGCATCTGCTACCGTAAAAACTTGAATAATTGGACGGTGTGCTATCTCCTTGACTGGTGCGACAGTGGAAAATGTTGTACCGCCCCTGTCAGTGTCTGAGACACTGGTTAATAAGCAAAATTTGTTAATTACTACAAATTCGCAGATGTGCAAACTTGAGACCATGGCTAATATTAACAGTATGACCAGACCAACGCGCATCATCACTGAAGAATACTGAAGCAGGTGCCTTAGTCAGCAGTGTCTTAAACATGACAGGGGCGGTTAATTCCATATATTTATACTAGTTCCACCTATCCGGCATATAACTAGTCAAAACAACAAAACAAAAAAAAAAAAATAATAATAAAAAAAAATAAAAAAATAAAAAAATAAACAAAAACAATCAAACAAAAACAATCAATCAATATCAAACTAAATCCACAATACCTAAAACCTTCAACACAATCAATTTAGCATCCTCATCATCCCCAACCGCATCACAATCTGCAAAAAACTTAATCCACACCGCCGACCAACAACCCTCATGTAAAACCACACGCAAATGCCTGCTCAACAAACTACCACTATCGCAGTACGATGCCTGACACCCTGGACATTGTACCCTGCCACTCGCGGCTGGATAAAGCCATTTCACGGCGAGCATAACCTTCTCCGCCGGGGAAAAGCGGTCCCAAAGTAGTTTAACCCCATGCCAAAACAACCTTTGACCAACTTCCCTACACGGGGTATTCATTCCAAAGTGGCGATTCCGTTGACGTTGGCCATCACCCACGGTCAAGGAGCATACAGGACACGTGGTGCAATCCTTAGCAACGAAATACAAAACACTATCCATTCGGAATGCCGGAAGTGGACATGCAGCCGTTGCATGAACCAGGCCACAGTCATCGCACCTATACGTAGGGGATGCCACATCCACCGTGATATATCGCCCGTCCCTGATGATGCAGGCTGTCCCATCGAAAGGGTTACCGTATGCCACAACCACATTGCCATGACGCTGTGTGTTCGAAGGAATGCCTAGACCGAGCATGTCGTGATGTCTGATCCACTTAATCCAAGGAGCAATCTTCGAATTGTCGTGTAGTGTATCTCTCGCAGGCCGCATCGTCAAGAACTTGTTGCAGCTCGTCCAGTGGTGTCTGTCCTCCCTGCCAATGCAACCATCATGTCCAACCAGCCCAGTTCCGGACCGTATACGAACCAGAGCATAAAAGTCCAACCTAGAGAGTAATCTCAAATGCCTGAAGTCCCTGGGAAGCCCTTTGTAATAGTCATGCCCCTCATTAGCATGCCAATTCCGCCATCCAGCTAGCCGTCGTTCACCAATCCGGGCGTAACCGCCAAACCCGAAGTTAATATGAGCAAATCTGCCGGGTTCGAGGGCCAGTGCACAGGCCCTTTTGGCCATACGATCCCTAATCTCGTTACCAAGGATGCCAACATGCCCAGGTATCCATCTGAGCACAGTATCAGGAAAGTGTGACAGCAGTGGCGCAAACGCATGCCATACACCACTCGTCAAACCAATGTTCTGCATGTCCCTGATAGTTCGCACAGCTATTTGGCTATCGGAAAAAATAACCAGCGAACGGGGGGCTAACGGCAGTAGGTTACGAAGAAGTGACAAGATGGCGAACAGCTCGCAGGAGTTGATGTCCCACATAACCGGTAGGCTGTAGGAACCTTGTCTTAGCACGGAACAACCCGCGTAGGCGATCCATGCACATCCACATCCCGTGCCTCCTTTGCTACCATCCACAAAGCCGACCACCGTGGACGTACGGGATAGCGAATCAACAATCCTCCGACCCTCTGCTTCACCCGTAACCTTATCCGGCGGAATGTGACATCTCGGAAGCAAGTCTAGTGTCTCGTCCGAATCCATTCGTGACTCCACTATACCTGGCATAACCCAGTCGGACCGAATCGCCCCGTGCCATGGGAAGTTCGAACAGTATCCATGGTCGAGGAACCGTTGTGCGAACCGTCCACGGTAATAGTCAGCCCTAATGGAGCTCGGGGGAATGCCGCACTCTGAGTGGAGGATGTTGTTGGCCAATCGGGGAGGCATCCTGAATAGCGATCGTAGGCAATCCCTGACCACAACCTCAATCCTGTGGAGCGCAGCCTTATCATCGGCAACAAACTCCAACCCATATTCCACAACCGGCAAAAAGGCCCCCTGAACCAGTCTCATCACTTCCCACGCACCAATACCTCCCGCCCCACCAAACCTGCGTGAAATCGCACTAATCCTACCCCTAACTGCCAGTGCCCGCTCAATCCAATAATCTACATGTTTCCCAAACCTGCCGTCAACAGCAAAACGCATACCCAAAACACGTAAATCATCAACAGAAAAAACATTATTCCCATCAAAAGAACATGCGCCCCAATCATGATTACCGAAACCAATCCACTCGGTCTTCAGACCACTAAATCCCATCCCCCTGCCCCGTGCAACCTCAGAGCACTCACCAAACACCTCTTCCAGTCTGTTTTTGACCACACGTACCGACTCTCCAGCAACAACCACACCCCCGTCATCCACATAGCTAACCGTAACCGATCGAACAGAAGGAGAATAACGCAGCCGAGGGCGAAATATGTCAGCCACATATGCCCCAAATAGCAGGGGGGACAGTGGTGAACCCTGTGGAATACCACGACTCAAATAGTAGGACCGTGAGATCCGGCCGTTAAACCTAAACCTTATTGTCCTCTGCGAAGCCCAGTGTCTAATCCAATTGACCAGGGCGGACGGGCAGCTCCTGGCTACCAAAAAGTTAGCCAGCAAGTCGATATCGATCCGATCGAAGCCGCCTTCAACATCCATTGATAGAAGCGCAGTCGCATATCCCTTGTGGTGTTTCAGGAACTCATAGATAACCGCACATGCATCATGTGTACCACGCTTGCGACGGCTCCCAAATTGAGTGTCTTCAAGCTCCAGATGTTTCGTGACCTCCAGCAGGACCATGCGTTCGGCAATCTTTGTCAACACCGGAAGGAGGTGTATCATGCGCCAACCCTTGACGATGTCATACCGAGGCTTATTGGCTTCAAGTTTTTGTATTAGGACCACTTCACCCTGATGCCAATCTTCATTGCCCAAACGGATAGACTGTTCCAGGCACTGCATTAGGGAGCTTCTCGCTTTCCGAGACCAAAATCGAACAAAAGGGTAGCTCATGTCAACAAATGAAGTGGCCGTATTGCTCGGTGACATCCTGAGCGCGTCGTCGAAATGGCCTGCAACGGAGTCCCATATCACGCTGTCATCATCCTGCCATGGAACCGGGTTCACGGGAGCCAGCTGTGCCGCAATCAAGTCACTGATGGCCTCGTGGGTGTCATGAAATCGACCAGATCCATCGTCCATGGCAGGGAGCGTCCTCGACGTATCCAACGCTTGAACAAACTTGTATATTTCCGGATCTGTGGCAGTTGCAAGACCGGAGCCAAGGCTATCATACCTAGCCTGTATGTCTGCTGCCTTATAGACCTTCCTTGCGAGAATAAAGTCCCGTCGGCGATCGCGATCCATCACCGAAATCCGACGTAGCCGCCTCGTATCGTCACGGATACGTTCCAGATCGTCTGTCCACCACCTGCATCGATCGCGACCATGGCTTTTGCGTGCAATATCGTCCACGATCGCCCTGGCCTTATGCCATATGTCATGGCTCTCCGCATTGATGGCATTCAGTGAGGTAGCAATATGGTCCCATTTGGCTTTCTTGAAGTTCAGTTTCAGGGGCGGGAGTCGGTCCATGTCCGCCGCAATCTTAACTATCTGTGCCGCGTGGGGTAATCCAGCCCTGAGCGACAAGCAATATTTATGCGGTGTCCACCTGAATGCGCATAAATCAATAACTGAAATGCCATCATGCGTGGGGATTGACGGGACCATAAAGTCCATATCAGCCAACATCCGGTGTAGGACCCTTCCATGACTGTTGTGGCCACCAACGTCCGCAACATGACCCCATCTGTCGTGCCTAGCGTTCATGTCCCCAGCCAAAATATGACAGCAAACATAAGGGGCAACCGCATTCTCCACATCAGCCACACTCATCGTAGGCCTCAAATAAATCCCACCGATCCGTCTAACTTCGCCCTCAGCACGCAATTCCAAAATCATGCCCCTCGCATCTGCCCACACCACATCAAACAATCCCAACAAACTCCTCCTAATATATACATGTACATCACATAAACCATCACCCCCAGAAACAAAAACAAAATCACCCACATCCCCATGAACACAGTTGCCATGTCCATTCACCGGAGGATCAACAACAAAAAATACATCGACATAAGAAAACACATCACACACCAAGGACCTATTTCCAACGCTGGCCCCCATGTTAATAAAGCATATGTTGAGCAACATATTTACCACGCTGATAGGATACCGCTACCACCAGCCCGCGACACATCAGCCGGAGCAGATGGTGACCTCGCAATACCTTTGCCCTTATCAAGGCGGGGAACAACAACCACACGAGAATGATTAGCGGGGTCGGGATTGACTTCCGACCGTGTCATCACACGAGTAAGGCCCTTGCTGGAAACACCCTTAGCAATCATGTGGGGGGCCAGGGGGGTACCGGGACGCCCAGCAGCCTTTCTCCTCAACCGTCTACGACTCTCATCCGATACACCAACAACTGAGGTGTGATCAGCAACCACCGGCGTAGCCGGACCCAAAACAGGACGGGAAGAGGAACTTCCACGAAGGGCAGAACATACACGGTGACCAGTAAAGTGATCCACCGAGTGGCATAAAATGCACATTCTCTGCACATGTGCACAAGCTGTACCGACCTTCTTACAGGATAAAACAGGGCAAACGTGACGGGCTGTCAGATGCCCCCCATGGCAAAAGGCGCAAACTGGAAGGTTTCTGCATTCGCCGACACGATGACCGACAGTTTGGCATTGCGAGCACACCACGGTGGGGTTATCCTCACGCCAAGTACGGCACACCCTCGGTCTACCAGCCACAATTAACCTAGGACTTGCAGCCGCCATCATCGCCCTAACCTCCGCACTCATTTCCAAGACGAGGATGAGGCCAGCACTGTTGGCCCTCCGCTCCTTCAACTTGTGTAGCCTACAGGCCCACGATGGGCGAGCGGCAATGAGAACACCCGGGTTGCTCTGTTCAATGTCTGCGGCCAACCTGTCAAACGCCGACACTCCTTCCCACTCAGAAGGCTGCCATCCACCACCCAATTGTGAAAGGGAAACCATCCCCACAAACACCTTAACCCTCTCCGTATCCCTCGCAAACGTAAAGTTTTCTAACCCCAAGCCTTCCAACGCTTCGCGTAATGCCGGATAATACCCGGAGATCTCTTCCACGGCATGTGTCGCCAAAGTCAGCAATACATCTCCCCACTTACCCGACGAGGCCAGCGAAAAATATGCCGCGCAGTTCAACCCAGAAAGGGTCTTATTCAACTCGTTCCTAATACCCCCAATCGTAACACCAGCCGGGAGAACATACTTCTCATCCCTAGCTCTGGCAAACTTGACCGACAAGTGTCTGGCCCTGACCGGAATGTGAGTG
>Ga0307509_10008720_pt1 | contig 12834 bp, 14 predicted proteins | sample 10_EM_MG_FD_202245 | JGI IMG/M metagenome (GOLD analysis project Ga0307509, IMG submission 202245) | Populus trichocarpa ectomycorrhiza microbial communities from riparian zone in the Pacific Northwest, United States - 10_EM | ecosystem: Host-associated > Plants > Roots > Unclassified | place...
TCATCCTTGCCTACGACGCCATCCCGTACGGCCTTGCCTGACGCGATCCCACCGTGCAGACCTCACCTCCGGCCAAATCTGCCTGTTCCACCGTTAAGCACAAAAGCGAAAGATGTACAATAATGTTATGTAGTCAATAAACTAAGAAGATTCAGATTTCTGGTGGAGCAGATAAGTTAGTAGGTACATGGGGAAACCTAGAAAATAAATCATGATGGTACAGAGAACCATGGCATGGCTTGAAATCAAAAAGTAGCTCACCTAGCGAGGTGAGCCATGTCAAACTCATATTAATAGGGATTAATGGGTCATTGGAATCATTCAAAATGAAAGCATTTAGATCTGCATACTCGCCGGAGAGCGGCCTGGTTTTTTTGTAGTCTGATTGAGGTACAGATAGTCGAAGGTAACTCGCCATAATAAACTTGTAGGAAAGGTATACCTTCTTTCAGGATCATACTAGACGAGGCTCATTACAGCGCGGAACACAATGTTGGGGGTTGCATTGTCAATCCCGGTGTAATTACTGCGAGTCCAAAGACAGGATGTGGTGGGGTGTCAAGAAGAGCCATTAGGAAGAACATACGAGATGTGCACCTTCCATTCGCTGCAGACGAGGAGCTAGTTGCGCACTAACTCTCTTCTTATTGGGAATATTACTGCGAGGGATAAGACCTTGCATATTTTTTAACTTGTTACGGCATGCGGATCAGTTCACTGACTTCTTATATTCGCCTGCTTTGGCCATGAAGGCTAGCAGACTGTTGTCATAAAGCACAAAAATCGGTAGGCCCCGGGTTCCGTTTTTAATCCTTTATGGTTCAAACACACTTTGGCGAAGGATGGGTAATGGCTGAGCGTTAATTGCCTACATTACAGGGATCGAATACAAAGAAAGAGGGCTTGAGAGAGAAGCTAGGATTGGAGCTTGGGGCTTGGAATGGGATTCGGATTCACGAAGTAAGGCTGTTTATCAGCTTGTATTTACACACTCTCGTTATTTCTTTTGGCGTGGCTCGACTACTAAAGCGGAAATTCACAAGGATCGCCACATGAGAGTTCAGAGGGGGGGCTGCTGAAATAAATAGTCTAAAGGTTTGATATCAGTTTGGACAGCCGGCTTGAGGGAATCAGACTCCCAGTCTAGCCTTGGTTGCGGCTGCCCAAAGGATTCTCAACGGGAAGGCTTGAACAGAGTGTCAGATGAAGTTGTGACTACGTCAGCAAGGAAACTCACAGAGACCGAAGAAGAACAAAAATGATCTATAAGTGGCGTTTCGAATATGAGTGCACAAAAAGAAGTAGGGAGGACTGACCGAATCCACCCTTTCGCAACATCATTATAATATATGTAAACAGTGTTATAAGCAATCCGGGTGGCGACACTGTCGAAATCATTGACACAACACGCATTAAGTACAAGAAATGCAGGCTCACTATGAGGCAGCTAGTCTATTGAGGTAACGATGATCCAGGCCAACAAGGTTTCCTGTGATCTTAACAACGCCTCAGCTGAATGTGAGGGATTTACGGTCATGCACTTACTACAGCGGCAAACCAGAGGGGCATGGCCTCGTTGCCGTTCATGTGGGCTCCTTCCATACGTGCAAGACGCAGGAAAAGAGCTGGCGAGACCTTATTTTCCATGGACTTTGCATTGCTCGACCTCGGGAGGGTGCTATAGATAGCGCCGACGTCTCAATGATTGATGCTGGGCATGAAAAAAGAAACACGATCACTTGTTATAACCGACGGTTTTTTCGATTGTGAGATACTAATATTCGTCATCAGTACCAAGAATGCTCTCAGAGTGATTCGGCGCTCACCTTCAAGGTATGGGGAAAGAAACCAGTAAACCATATCACAGGAATAGAATACAGAGACAATGGACTGGCCAAGTCAACAGAGGGGAAGAGAAAGCCCATGGAGGGTGTGATTGATTGTGTGAAAGGGTGGTTTGTATCCAAGATATTGCTGGCCAACTATTTATAAGAAAGAAAACAAAATTCCCATGGGTCGCTTTGGGTGATAGTGGTTCAGGAAAGTTGTATATCTCCCACAATATTCGGAGGCTTGAAAAGCGAGTTGACAAAAATCGCACTGGCCAAAGGAAATCTAATTGGCGCGGGACAGGTCGGAAAAGTCATGACTAGGGACAGTCAATACCTTGGAGCCTACGGACGTGTCCAGTTTCGGTTGGCCATGGAGAAGCTAAGGAAATCTAATTGGCACGGGACAGGTCGGAAAAGTCATGACTAGACACAGTCAATACCTTGGAGCATATGTACGTGTCCAGTTTCGGCTGGCCATGGAGAAGCTGTCGAACTTGAAGAAGTTCAGTGATAGAATCTCCCATTTGTGGAGTCCGAGAACAGAAATTCAAAGTTTCGAAGAGCTTGATATCTTGACACCACAACGTCGGGGGAGGTCATAGAGTGAAAGGAAGTCAGTCACATAGAACTAGAACTAGAATATGTGTGTCAAGTCCCAAGGCATGTCTGAAATTTTGCGAAACCTCCGCTGATAAGCCGATGTTGTGTGCGGAATTCCCTGAGCGCAGTAAAACCAGAATAACTTCAATCTGTATCGGGTCTGCCATGTCAATATAACTATCAGCCAGGACAGTTATAGTGAAACACATAGTCGGAATAACCCAAATAAAAATCCACACCTTAATAAGCTGCGCCCAAACGCTGCCAAAACTGGCAACAACGACAATAAAGAAAATAGTTTGGAGATGCTGACCGTTTCTCCTTATCTTTCGGACCAACAAACGAAGCACCCCAACCTTAACTTTGTTGCCAAGCGGATGACAGTCATTCAAGTCACGAAGGCGTTTCCCATACACGTGATACAAAATATGTATGTTATTCCAGAATGAAAAAGGTCCGTGGTGCCTACTCCATCTCCCGACACCCTGATATGCCCTCACTAAAACCGAAAATCCTCTCTGTATTTTACCTGCAAGTTGGCTCTTAGCTACCTGGACACATAAACCATAGCCCAGTATGTTACATTTTCTGTCCGCCTCGGTACTTAGCTTGCTTTTAGCAAGTTAACCCTGAATCTTTTAAATAAAAAAATGACTGTTAGTAAGTAGCATCCATGGCCAGAATGAGAACGATGTTTATCACTGATACATATCAGTGATTGAAATTCTCAGGCTCGAGCTCTGACCGTCTTCACTCTCCCCGATGGCAACGACTTTTGTCCAATCTTCTTGTCACTGTGGTCTAAACACCTTCAATGTCGCATTTCTCACATCCTCACTCCCTATCTCAACTGATATGTGTCATTGCAACACATGCCGCCATAACACAGGACAAATGTTCGTGCACGGTGCCACCATCCATGGCGATCCTCTCTCAGTCGATGCAGAAACTCACACCATTGCGGATCTACGGCATTTAATGGTGTATAATGTGTCGAAGAGTTTCAGAAGATTTTTCTGCTCCAGATGCTCCGCCTATATGTTTGGCCAAGACCTTTTCGAAGGCGGTCGTTCGCAATGGATTGTATCGACGGGGGTGCTCGCAAGGGTTGAAGGTATATTGGAGGTGAAGCACCACTCCTTCCTCAAGGACACGCACGATGGTGGAATAGCCGACCAATACCGGGAAGTCAATGGGATCAGCTTACCACGTTATAGTTTGAGCTCGCGTGATGAGGAAACCGTGCCATTGGGGTGGAAATCGGACCTATTGTTGCAGACGCAGAAGGCCCAACCACTTACAGACTCCTCGACACTCTCTGCATACTGCCACTGCCGATCCATCAGCCTTTTACTTACCAGGGTCACAGAAATCACAGATCCGGAGAAAGAGTGGTGGTTCGTCCCCAGCACGATTAAGTATCCCTACGTTCGATGTACCGGGCTGCACTGCGCATGCAATAGCTGCCGGCTTACCAGCGGATCCCTCATCCAAAGCTGGGTATATCTTCCTCACGCTAACATCATCGACACGCGTACCTCCTCACCAGTCATCCTCAATCCTGAACACGGCGAATCCAAAATGGAGGGGTTATTGGTATATGAATCAAGTCCAGGAGTGTTCCGTGGGTCCTGTGGGAAGTGCGGGGCGGCCATATTTTATTGGAATTCTTCGAGGGGAGCAGATGTTATAGATGTCGCCGCTGGTCTTATCAACGAGGAGCAAGAGGGTGCAAGAGCAGAGCGCTGGTTTGGCTGGGCTACAAAGATTTGGTGTGCAGAGGACGCACTGGATAAGGCTGGGTGTTCTGCTCTCGAAGTGGGACTAACAAGTTGGAACTGTGATTAAGGGAAGCGATGTATATATTGTGTATTACCTGTTGAAATATTGAAGGCTCGGACAGTCTTTGGCACTTTTCAGTCGTCCCAATGTGATGCCTAGTTTTCTCATCAAAACACGACGCATATCGATAAACATCCGTTCGTCTTATACAGTTGCAGGGCCTACCCCAACCTTTGACATTTTTACCCAGTTTCTTGGTAACTTTCTGATGGTATGCACAGTTGACACAATGCTAGCGCTCGCGACGAGATAACAATTCCCTCTTTGAAGATTTATTGCACCCTCGGCACAGTTTTCTACTCTGGAAAATTCCCGGTTGCTTCAATTACTATACCCCAGCAATCTTCGACGCCTCCGATATTCCTTGGAGATCATCCTACGCAGTAGGAACAGTGACCGGGACATGGTTTTTGAAATCAGGTGCATCGCGGTTCCTAACCAGTCCATTCCTAATCCGTTTCCGTTGAATAGGAATTCGTGCGCTGGGCGTCAGGAGAAGACTAACGCGCTCATCAACGTGTCAGTAGCCATAGAAGCCTGTCAACTCATCGTTGTTGTGGGTGCGAATGGAAGTGGAAAGTCCACCCTTGTCCGTATCCTAGTACGCTTACTCGTATACGACTCAACCACCAGCCAAATTCTAATTGATGGACGACCATCGAACGAATACCGCGTCAAGAACTTGCATCGTTTCAGGCCTTTGACGAAGCGTGTAGATCAAATCATGTGGGTTGTTTCTGCTTTCATTTTCATTTCTATGGTGCTGACAACCGAATTACAGATGCAAGAAAGGATGAAACGATCCCCGAGACAGGAACTCACGAAATCCCGATGAGGAGGAGCAAATAGGCGAAACTTTTACAAGTTCAAGTTATCGCATTTGAGCACAATGATGGATGGGAAACCTGTTCTTCACAATTAACAGTTACGAAGACTTTTGTCCGATGATGGATGCGGATTTGATGAAAAGATAGAATGGGAAAGCTAGATGCAGATACAGTCAATTTCCATCGCAACGTGGCCACATCTCGCAAATAATGACGCACCCAAAGAGGTTATCCAAATTAAACTCCTGAGAAAGGGAGAACGTATTATTACTATTAGTGAATATATCCATGAAATGGTAGGTATAAGATCATACCGCACAGCTGCCTGTTTCTCAGTATTTTGCTTGATGTAGATGTAGTTATAGGCCAATCGCGACATAAGACTGTAAAACTGTTTAAAGGGTGAACCGATCCTGCAAAATTCGAAGGCAACTTACTAGAGAGCGGACACGACATTGAGCGTACGATCATCGATGCCAGCAAGGTTTCCTGCTAGGACGGCAAGACCGAAGAAAGGCATATTCTCCAGGCCATTCTACCAAGAATGGCGAGGGTATGAGGATAATGACCAGGTTATTCGTGTTTAGAAAGAAAGACAGACCACGTGCGCTCCTTCGAGACGTTGAATCTTCGCTGCCAGCTTGGGGGGGATATTTTTCTTCTCCGAGAGGCCTGGTACGTTGCTACGAGGCTGGACACTGAGATGCGATGAAACGTCAGGATGGTACTTGGGGGGTAATATACATCTCCTACTTGTTGAACGCGCCAAACTTCCTCATAATCGCGGACTACCAAAATAGCGGTATCAAAAAATGGGGGTAAGTTTGAAGGACTGCATAGCTTACTCTTGCAGAGACTGGGTAATAACTAATAACCCACATTGCAGGGATGGCATAGAGAGAAAGAGGACTTGAGAGCGAGAGCGTATTCATTTGGATTAGATGAGGTGATGTGGTAGTATGTGGGCTTCTGTCGAGCCGAAGGTATTAGGTGGCCCTCTTTAAGTACCTGGTCCATCACTCAATGACACTCATGGGCCGGTATGCATGACCGCTTGTGGTAAAAGAACTTGGGGGAAGAGACGTGGATGGATCGGCACCGGCACAGTCTAACGCCGACCAGCAAGATCCTCGGTGATAATAATATCCTAGAAACACCGGGATCAAATTGTGGGTGACGCGGCACTGACGCGTCTCTTAAGCTTGGGCACTTCCAGCTGTGCATCCGCTGCGAAAAATGGCTAGCAGTTTGGCAAAAATAGATTCCAAATAAAGTTCCACGCCCATGGGAATTCTTCAAAGTTTCAGAGTAGATACTACTATATTCGCGCTTGTTCATGTTATCGTCAATATATGTGTTAATTATAAGCATCACTGGTCGTCACCATTGAAGATGGTCTTGGCATTTTTCAGACGCGTCCATGTGATGCTAATTTTTCTCATTACATAAGATTGGACGCGACGCGTGAACATTTCGACCTTTGGGAATTCGCCCTCGATGGAAGAGTCATTAGCAAGCCACTGACCTTAGTGTCATTTCATGACTTATGCAACACCTGTGGATATTCTATTTGGTGGCTCAACACTGGAGGCAAGTGTTCAATTATTGCGGCCACTGGTCTACCTTTGATAAAGATCACTCAATTGAATTACTTATGTAGGATAACGATCACACCTCTCTTACTTAAAAGAAGGGACAAAGCCCTCCAAGGCACGCAATTCTGATTTCGATCAACCCGCTCCTCACCCCTCTTGGAAGATTTATATAAGACCACAACTTCAAGGATTCCCCCAGAGTGACTTTAGCCCTCTTAAGCACTTCCCCACTCGAATTGACATGTATGCTACCCTCACCTATGTGAAAGCTTCCTGCCATTGCGGTGCCAACACCTTTCAGATCCCCTTCCTAACGTCCAAATTGCCACAAGCTAGTGACTTCTGCCACTGCAACGCCTGCCGTCATATCACTGGCACACTCGCGGTCCATTGCGCGGTCCTCGAGGGGAAACCCTTGTCCGCTGATTCGGGTGTCGGTGACCACAGGCCAGCCGATCTTTCTAATCTCACAAAGTACAACGCCAGCGAGAATATAACGCGATATTTCTGTTCCACTTGCTCTGCCTATCTCCTCTTCGAGACCAAAGGCATCGACCCGCACTGGAGCGTGTCCACCGGAGCATTGGAGCGGACCGAGGGCATAGTCAAAGTTGGTTACCATGCGTTCCTCGCCGACACTCTCGACGGTGGTTTGGCCCATCATTACCGAGAATTGAATGGCGTGGAGATCCCAAGGTATGAATTCGACGAGGGCGGGAAAACTTTACCCCTGGGATGGAAGGCGAAGAGTCTCTTGAATAAAGAAGAGCCACCCAAGGCTGGTGGCGAAGACGAGGAACGTTTGAACGCGTACTGTCATTGCAAGAACATTTCCATCTACTTCACACGCGCGAAACAAGAAGCAGCCGAGGACCCGTCGAAATGGTGGCTCGTCAAAGGGAAGGACGATGACCCGACCTCGCGCGTGCGCTTCATGAGCGGCCATTGTCTGTGCACAAGCTGCCGAACCACCAGCGGTTCCCTCATCCAATCTTGGGTTATTTTACCCCGCGTGAACGCGATCGATGCCCGGACCTCGCTCCCAGTCACCTTTGCCTTCCCCAAAGACGCCAACGAACCGAGCAAAAGGCCACAAGGGCTGAAGCAGTATCGAAGCTCTGAAGAAACGTTCCGTGAGTTTTGTGGAATTTGCGGTGCCTCCGCTTTTTACTGGACCAAGAACGCAAAGAATGGTCGCGTTACTGATAGTTCGAGTGAGGACCCTGAAGTGATTAATGTAGGTGCTGGGTTATTGGACCAGGAGGAGATGGGATCGAGGGCTGAAGGGTGGTGCTTCTGGTTTGACAAAGTTATTTTCGGTGAGCAGGGCACCGATAAGGCGGGAATGCAAGCACTCGAAGCAGGTGTCAAGGCGGCCACATCTGAAGCTCCTCCAAGGGCTTGAAAATAAGGAATTCTCTAGCCAAATCCCCTCGGATCCACGCCACTACCAATTAGTGTATTACGAATAAAATGTATGCCTACCAAGGACACCTATGAAAGCCTACAAAATGCATCTCGCTGTTGGGAGCGGGTGGTTAGCAAATCGATCAACGGATCAATGCCTACGCAAAGAGCCAACTTCATCATGATATGGCTGGAAGTACTGTCGTCACCGACCAAGTCGCGATCTAGTCATGAGCTCTCATTCCTTGAACGTATCGTGAAGCCGGGCACTTGAGGGGGAACCACGTTGAAACAGTATATTTCGAGCCCCGAAGGATATAGAATTGCGGATGTTTTCTTGGAAGCCGGGTATGCCATATTTGGTAGGTATTTTCGAATTCTTGGATGAAGGGCACAGCGAAAACCTAGATCGAGCAGTGGTATAAATGCGTGTACCTACTACCAGCTTTATAGAAAGCTCAGAGAGCCGACCTATACTAGTAGCAGAAGGGCTAGAGGAAACTTGTCGAAAAAACGAGGAGTGAGACGAATAAGGCCAATGTCTCAGCAGTGTATATAATATATATATTCAACATTCGTACCATGTTTCTTCGAATCGCATCTCCACAATTCCCTCCACCCAAGCCCCATGAACATAACCTACGTGAGTGTAAAATGCCATTGCGGTGTCAATAGCTTCCAAGTTGGATTCGACAATGCGATCATCCCGTTCGACGTCTACCTGTGCCATTGCAACATTTGTCGCCATGTCTCCGGCCAAATGGCCTTTTATCACGTTCCTATCATCGGTGAACCTTTCGTCGGATCCATCTGTCCACGCCCTGTGAATCCGAAGAAGGACCTGACTGGGTACCGCACCTCACCTAATTCTGTCCGGTATTTCTGCGCCTATTGCTCTGCCAGTATGTTGCGACACACAGATAACACCAACTGGTTTGTTGCGGGTGGGGCACTCGAGAGAAAGGAAGGCATCGTTCGTTTGGCGGGCCATAAGCATATTGCAGATACAATGGACGGAGGCCTAGCAGACCAGCTTCGCATTGTCGCTGGAAAGCGCCTTCCCCGGTTCTCGCACGGGGAAGGTAGCGAGGAAATACCGGACACCTGGCGTTCTAAAGAGATTAAGAGCAGAGAAGAGGCGAAGAAAGACGAAAAACTCCATGCGTATTGCCACTGTCGCTCCCTCGACTTCTATATCACCCGGCCAAACGAACTCTCTGCACTCCCCTACGCGCCATATCCTGATGCTATATATCCTATCATCCAAACACGATTGGCAACGCTTCGTAACCGAAAGGACGAGAAGTGGTGGTTGTCACCCTCCATGCGCGCAGATGACTCAGGCAACCTAGTCAGTTTGGACAGTGGAGAGGCAGTCCTCCCCGACGCCCACACCAAATATCTCTCTGGGCATTGCGTATGCCCTTATTGTCGCCTGGGATCTGGGTTCGAAGTGCAGTCGTGGTCATTCGTGAGCCGGGCGAATGTATTTGAGAAAGGATCGGACGAACCCCTTGAACTCATGCACGAACCTGATCGTCCAGCCTGTCTCAAGCAACATCTTCCCAGTCCAGGAAAGTACCTAGAATTTTGTGGTACATGTGGCGCAACGTGTTTCTGGTGGCAGGTTGGGCGTCCGGACGTCATCAACATTTCAATCGGACTTCTCGATGAGCGTGATGATGGGGTTCGCGCTGAGGACTGGTTAAAGTGGCACAAGAAGAGAGTGAGTTTCATCGAAAAGGTGAAATGGAGCAGGGAAGTTGCCCAAGGGCTTGTTGAGGGCATGGCGTCGTATCAGGACCCCGAGGAACAAACTAGTTGACCCCCTATTGTGTCGCGTGTTTTCCTGTACTTTTAATTCGAGGACGACTTTTCTCTTGTAACTTGTTGTGGCAAGCACCATATACTCAAGGGACGGTTGCAATTTGGAAAGCAGGATTGTTCCGGACATCGTTGTATCACGTGGCTTACCAAACAGGCGCTTAGCGCCCAAACTCATTACTGAAAACGGTAACAAAGTACTAATAGTTAGTACAAGCATATGAGGAAGAAGAAAAAAACAAGAAAAAAGATCCTTCAGAGCTTCTCGTCGTAAATTCCTACATGACCCGTAGCCAAGTTGTTGAGCTCGTCTTCTTTGGCATCAAGGTCGCTGACAGACCACCAGAAAACGGCCCCTGTCACAAGGGCAAGGACACCCATCACGCCGTAGTTCCATACAAGTAAGGGATCAGCAGAAAGGGCTGCAAGAGAAGGGGCCGTTTAGCGATGTTAAATAGGCGAAGGTCATAACTACGCACAAACGAAGGCCTCGCCGAGGGCAGAGGACACTGCCGACATAAACAAGAAGATGGACATGACGAGGGAACGCATGTTCTTGGGTGCCTTCGTGAAAGCATATTCCAGACCAGTGATGGATGCGAAGACCTCACTGATAGCAATGAGGATGTAGCTAAGAAGGACGGTTATGTAAGACGCCTGATCAAGAAATGATAAATTTCTCTTACGATCCGGATTGAATCCAAACGTTGAGGGGAGAAACATCAGCGCAATCAGATGCTTGGTTGCCGCATGGGTTGGTCTAGGAAATTACCGTTATCATTTGGACTAAAGGATCATTTTTGATAGAGGTACCTTGTAGATGTAGTGTTGGACGACTGTGATTTGTGTCATAGGTTATCGAGGGTTCAGATATACATTTGGACTTTAATTACCTGCAGCCCAAATCATGGCGGCGGCGCCTGTCATGAAACCGGCAGTGATCTTCTTCAAAGCGCTGAAGTTGATACCCATGCGACGGAGGAAGGGATAGAACTAAATCTCTCTCAATCTCCGAACTTTATTTTCTTCTGAAATTTCGAAAACTTACGAACAAATCGCAAATAGGGATCAAGATGATCAAGGCGAAGGGGTCAAGATTCGACAGGACATCGTTCGGAATGCCGTTAAGGGTCATTGTAGCAGCTTGCGAGGTCAAATTGTTGTTAAGTTGATTATAGGTCAACCCTGTGTAACGGTGAATCAGCGCCGAACAGTAGAATATTTGGGAGAGCCCACGAACAGTAAATGGGGAACCACAAGAAGACACCGCAGGCCTTGATTCCACGTTGCACCTCATCGACCCATTGATCATCAAAGTTCATCCAAGCCGGCTTCTCGCCGACCTGCTTGCTAGGTTTAGCGTTCTCCCAGAATCCAGGGGCAGTCAAGTTCTTGTAAGTCGTGACGGGGTTAAGGCTCCATTTACCCCGAGCAGCGTGTCGCCAGAGCCGGATAGCGGTGGCAAGAACCGAGCCGGTGGGCGGACTGCGTGCGTAGCGATTGCGTCCGAAAAAGAGGATGAACGGGCAGAGTAAGAATACAACAGTTGGAAGGGTGTATGCGAGGTAGAATCCAACAAACTTTTGATGGAAACGATGAGATTCAGGTCCAACTGGCCGCCGGCCTGTCCCCCCCAAAAAAAGAATGCCCTACCTTCTCTGAGTATGTCATTCCTATCTGGCCAACTAGAGCTCCGATGTTAACGAGGAGATAGAAGTACTAGATGCAACATGGGCATCAGGATAAATTTGGACCATTATCGTTGATAGACTTACCATGTAAACTCTCAGGATTGTCAAAGATGGATCTACGATGACTCGCTCCCCACTGGAGGTTGTAACGACGAATAGCTTGCTACGCTTGTATTGTTCCGCGACCAGAGGAGAGATGTTTGACTTGAACATTCCCGTTCCTGCTTTCTTTAGCTTCACCTAAAATGGAATGAGATGATGACGAACCGAAACCCATAACTATCAATGCGATAACAAAAGGGCCGATTGCACTCTTTTTCTCGATGACACCAGGGACCGCGGGGATGATGAGAATGATGTGCCCGATGAAAGTAATGGCGAGACCCCAGCAAATAGTTTTGAAACGACCCCAGTGGGCATCGGCGATGTAGGCACCAAACAAGGGGGTAACATAACACCTGATTCGAAGCATTGGCAAACCGCGTGCACAGGACCTAATTTTAGGCTCACCAAAACTGGTAGAATGTAGTGAGACCTGTTGAAGCGCGCTGGCCCATTCCCAAAGCACCCGCCTGGCCATGAAGACCAGCAGAACCCGTGTGCGACCCCGGTGGTAGCGGTCGCTGAATGAAGTTGGTCTATATGTTTAATTAGCATCGGTGGTCAATGATGTGGTCATCATAACTTACGAAGACCACGCTTGAGCCATAGAACTTCATAGATCGTTAATTGGACAATCGAAGGAGCAAATAGGATAAGAGGAATGCACCGTGAAGCGTTCCGCAAACTCAACAATGCAGATCACTGTTGTAAGTTAATAAAGGCGAAGTGGTAAGAAACAAATCTCACCCACAGTAAGCGTTCCATGGAACGGAATCTGGGACACGGCGAAGTGTGGCTTTCTCCTCTTCAGTCGGAAACTCGAGGCCGTCATGAATTTCGTCAAGCTCGTGTTCTTTCTCCAAACTCTTTTGGAGAGAATCAGAGTCGCTTTTCTTCTCAGGAACTGCTGTGTTGTCCTTCGGGATTTCACTGGTCATGACAAAGGTAAAATTTGCCTGAGGACGGCGTTGATAGAGAGGATAAAGCTACTTGGGTGACTGACGAAAAGAAGCTCCGTTGGATGGCTGCCTTGCTTCTTTACTGTCTATAATCGGGTACTCTGCCACCTAACGCCGTTTTAGCTGCTGCTCGTGTAAAACTGCATGGATATCCA
>Ga0307509_10008721_pt1 | contig 12833 bp, 14 predicted proteins | sample 10_EM_MG_FD_202245 | JGI IMG/M metagenome (GOLD analysis project Ga0307509, IMG submission 202245) | Populus trichocarpa ectomycorrhiza microbial communities from riparian zone in the Pacific Northwest, United States - 10_EM | ecosystem: Host-associated > Plants > Roots > Unclassified | place...
CCTGAGGGAAACGAGCTCAGATGGCGGCGCCCAGGAAGATGTCTAGAGTTGTAACTACTCACGATGAGCCGCGCGCACTGGCGTTCTGAGTAACAATTCTGCCAATGAAGTTCCTTTCGGGGTTGAACCTATGAAACTGTTTAGCACTGGGTTCCGAAATCAACGCATGGACTCTTAACTGTTTCCCAAGAAAATTCGTCTCTTTGGAAGGGGCTCTGTAAAATGTTAACTGACCAGAGTGGAGCGCCAGGAATATATTTGACGAGTGAATGTCCAACTAGAGCAATCCCGCACAGAACGAAGCCGCCTAAGATAACCACACGAGCGCTCTGGCGTAGCATCGTTGAAGTGAAGGCTGTGGTTCAATTGAAACAAGCATCCGGAAGATCAAGGCTCCATTTATGTTCACCATGTGAACCGCGAAATGGGCATGTGTAGTCATCAAAAGGACTCTGTGCCGCCCCTGTTGCCCGGTCCGGCTTACCGTGCCAATGATGCCGGTTTTTTGCAACGGCTATTTTTTTTCAACACTTACTGATCGCAAGTATGCCACCAGCGGCGACGAAACCTGCGACACAAAGGAAAAGGATAAGGAAGCGCAAGAGAAGGGCAGTTTCCTCGAGCTCGTCATCAGACTCATCCTCGGACTCCAGCGACGACGAAACACCGACGACAACCACAAAAATCACTGAACCAACGACGAAAACCCTGCCTGAACATTCATCTTCGCCGTCGTCGTCGTCGTCTTCTGAGTCATCAGAATCTAGCTCATCTGAGGAGGAAGGAGAAGCAGTGAAAGTCAATTCGTCGCGAGGAAGGCAGCAGGAAAAGAGTGCACCACGGCAATTTTCTCCATCTCCATCCCCACCTCCTGCAACGATACCTTCTTTTATACCACCCAAGGGTGGCACAGAGCCTCCTTCAGTACAAGAGCAACAGTTGAAGGATAGATTCAGGCAATTTTGGATGTCCGCGATTGCGGACGGATTCAAGGACGATCTCGAGGAAATTCGCAAGGTATGCGTTGAGATGATTTGTCTCTTGGAATCGTCTAATGCACACTCTTCTTTCCAGGAACCTAACCTCGGGCCTTCGCGTCTTGCTCTCCTCATCGACTCATTAGCTGCAGGCGCGGAAGTCTTTTCTTCGTCAAATGATGATACAACGATTAATGAAATGGATGTTATATTGAATTAATGGTCGTCTCCATATTCCAACCCCTCAACCTGTTATTTGATGTTATGCATGCCCCATGTTAGACATCATCAGGCTTGGTGTCCACGAATTCATCAAGCATACGATATTTTTTCCAATTTCAGGGCAACATTATCTTCCTCATCCAATCCACCACGGCTTGGGGGCTAGGCGGCAATATCCAAATTTTCGTCTTCGAAACCTTTAGTGTCCCTTCTTCAATTCCTCCTTCGCGCAGAGGAGGAACGTAACGATAGGAGACCGAAGAGAGTTGAATACGCCGGTGCATTCCCTCCATGGTTCGAATACGCGCAGATGCTACTCGCCCGCCAAAATTTATGCTCATGGTTTGCGCGATTTATGATCAACTCAGGCTACTTGGACAATGGAATATAGCGTTGGTACTGGTCTCTCATAAACATACTGCGATACAAGTGATTTTTATGCATGTCTTGTAAGTACGTCGCTACCTGGGCAAGGAACGGAAACAAAGTATCAAATGCTGCCCGGCTGATGGAAGTTTCGGCAAACTTGGCTTGGAATTCGACTGATGATAAGAACACTTGCCCGAACCGTGACACTGATCAACGGGGTATAAGACTATCCATACTGCTGCACTCATAAGTAAGAAAAGATGTGACTGCACCTTCAACTACGTATATGTCATCAGTCGACCTTCAAGCCAAGTTTCTCAAAGTAGTCCAACCTAGAGACCACATCACACAGAGTTTCCTCCAGATGGTCATTTTCTGCCAAGAACATCACCATCGATGTGGTCTATGACAATCCACCATGCATCGCATGTCGATTTAGATGGTTCTTTGGATAAGATCCGCCGGGCTTTGGGAACTGTAACAGGAACGGATGTGTGTGAAGAGACATACGATATTTGACGACGGCAAATTGATGATAGTCACCTTCACATTCGAACCCCCAACCTGGTATTACATGTTATATAGTGTATCATGCGTGCCCATGTTAGATATCATCAGGGCTGGTGTCCACGAAATCACCAAGCATACTTTTTTCCAATTTCCGAGCATCATTCTCCTCTTTTTCCTCATCCAGCCCACCATGACGCTCGCGGTCATCGTCAAACTTGGATTTCTGCGCATTTTCTAAATCGGCAGAAACTGATTTTTGGACATCAGCCACATGAATTAGCCGCCGGTTGACAGACCCAGATCTTTCCTCCATCGACTCGCGAACAACCAAGAGTGTCTTACGCTGGTCAACCGTATCCGTCGTGATCGGTTTCGCATCCTCCTCGTCAGCATCAGCTTTATCTGCCAGAGCTCTTGCCTCAACTGCCGTCTTTCCTTCTTTCACCCTCGATTCCACCATCGTAGCAAAAGTGTTGAGCTCCCAAATCACCTTCGTCCGCCTCTTCTTTCTTTCTGATGGGAGGATTTCCTCGATAATTGCGCGCAATTTCGGGATCTCCTTGTCCAATTCATCAGTTATCGCCTTATCATAACGACGACGATCGGTATCAACGTCAACATTGCTCGGGGAAATTTCATCCGGGGTTTGAGACAATGCCTCAAATACAGCTTGCAGACGTTCGTTGAGGTCTGGCAGCGACGCGATCTCGAGAATTGTACTGCCGACACCGTCCTCCATATGCAACGCCTCCGGACCCACGGCACCTAAGAGAATTTTGGTGATATCAGGGTACCCTGCTCGGACTGCAGCGTGTAGAGTGGTGGAGCCGTTGACGTCGTGAAGGAGAACGGAATCAGTACTATAGTCAACGATTAGTTTGACAATGTCCTTTGCACCAGCATGGACTGCGAGATGAAGTGGCTGGAATAATAGAGGATACTTTAGCATGGGACAATATGGAGGATGCAACATACCGTGTTGAACCGATTTTTGGACCGCTGGAGAAGGAGAGCTTCATTTAAGTCTCTCGGCAATACTTTGAGTAGATGTTCAAACAGAGCAACGAAATTCTGGTGGCAGATCCAATGATAGACATTCCAGCTTGAAGCAATCGCGAGTCAATATTTTCACACAGCGAAAGAGAGAATCCAAGCACCCTTTTATGTGATCGGTCTCAGCGGGGGAGACCGATTTTGCAAGCAGGAAATCCACAACTTTCTTTGCCTTGTCGGGCTCAGAACCTTGACGGACAGCCAACATCAATGGATTATACCCGACCAGCTTGACTCTGTATCAAGGTTCCAGTAAGTAAGCAATCTTCGACGTGGACAATTAACTCACTTTTGCTCAAGCGCATCTTCCATGAGCTGATTGGGAGCCTTTTCGAAAAGCCACTGCAGAGTTTCAACATTATTTCCAAGAATAGCCACCGTGAGCGGGTTCTGCCCAAGTGAATCCGTAGTCCAACCCAACCACACAGGCAAGTGCTCCTCAAGGCCCACAACCCTCCCAAGCCACAACGCCCGCTCGTCAGTATGTGTTTCAGCATAGCGGCGATAAGCGCCCAGTGGGCGTGGACCGACGAGATAGCTGATGATCCCTTTTGCAGACTTCTTGGCCGCACGCCAAATCAGGGGAATGAAGGTACCACTCGGGGACTTTGCATCTGGGTCATTCTGCGTCGCCAAGTCTGCTCGCTTCTTCCCGTGCACGTTGAGCCCAAGATAAACCCTGTTCTTGTCGTTGACTGCCTTTGGTCCTGGGGTGTCTCCAATATGTTTTTGGGCGACGTGCATATCAATTCCAAGACCCGTACGCGCTATGAACTCATCCAGTATTTCAGGTCGATCGTGGGATATGATGGCCGAGAGAACCTCCTCTGACATCTCGAGGGGCTGCGGTAAGGATTTGTATAGGTTGGCCATGTGGATGAACACAGCGAAATCATCGTCGACAATTGCTTTCATTAACAGGTCGTGCGGCTTCCGTTCGTCCTTTTTGTTGATACCGTAGCCAAAAGACGTTTTCAGGAGGACATGAGGGTTGATCTGCGACCTGATGGTAGACGGTCTGGTGGCAATATCGACGAATGTGACCTCTTTTTTCGTCTCAGTCATGTCAGAGTCAGTGTCGGAGCATTCGTCGTCGTCGTCATCATCATCATCATTATCTAAAACCATTAATAACCAATATTCAATCAAATGACTGCCGACTCACCAAATTTAAGATCAGAAGTTTTGAATGTCTTTTCCTTTGGATCTTTCGGATGGTACTGGGCGTATGCAATTGAAAGGATCAGTTTCGCGGTTGCCCATTTTCCTGCAACCACAGCAGCAAATAAAGGCGTGAATCCTGGAATGTGCCATATGAGTGGAGGCCCAGCGAATCCGTTTCTTTTTTCTTACCAGCTTTGCTATAAGGACCAAACATTTTGTCATGGATAAAAACGGAGATATTCAAGAGACGTTTCTTGTCCTTATCCTTATCACCAGCACCTTCCGCCGGGAGACACAGTTTCTGGATTTTGGCATCATCTCCTGCATAACATGCTTCGTACAGCTCGTCGTAATCGCTGACCATGTGCTGAGGCACGAACTGGCGCGAATATTCCGTCGTGATGTACAGATAAGAAGTTTCTTCAGATTTCTTCTCGTCGTCATGATCCGAGTCGGAATCAGATTCATAATCGCCCGAATGGTTGGGCTTCGCGGTGCTTTCAACATCTGGGTATACGTCGTTCCACGTCTTCGCGCCTCGGGCTTTTAAAAGCCGCCGGACTTCCTCAAGATAGGTTTTAGCATCCTTGAATGCCCCCAGTTTCCGAAGATCTTCCCTCTTTGCCTTGTTCTCCTGCCATTGGGTATCTTTGGAATCGACTTGAGATTTTTGCCAATTCTTTAAAAAAGCTTTGAAAGACTTTTTGCGCGACTTTTTGTCGACATCCATACGCGATGTCGCCTTCGACGTCTCGAGTTTTTGGATTTGCTTGGTGACGTAGTTGATAGCATATTCGACCCGGTCAAGGATGGTCCTCCGACCCCGGCTTTCAACATACTTGCCCAACGATGATTTCAAGGCGATGTTGGGAGGAGCTCCGAGCGCCAGTAAGAGTTGCACAACGTCGTCGTTGACTTGGATCGCGGTTTCGAGGGTTTGATACGCCATCTGGGTATAGTTCTTTACATCGCTATTCCCAATGCGAGAAGAGGATGGGCTAAGTATAACATTAGTAAAAATCCTGGGTAAAGAAGAATTGCTTACGCAGCCTCCTGTGCACGAGTAATATCGGCTTCATCAAATTCCAACTTCGCTTCGTTGGAAACGAGAACTGCCAAGCTCGCGTACTTTCGTTTCGAAATGGCGGTTACAATGGGGAAAGTGACACTGTTCCAATTGAAAGTAGGGAAATTGACCATGGTTTTCGCGTGCTCGTCGCATCTCAAAATCGTCGCAAGCAATCTAGCCCTGCCAGAACTGACCACCGAGTGGAAGATGGTCCACATTTTGTGGTTCGCAGTGGTGGAGGTCGCCCCTGCGGCGATGAGACACTCGGCGACTCTGCAAGCGTCTTCTTCGTCCTCGCGAAGGATAGTTAACGTAAGAGGGTGTAAGGGCGTCGAGCTGTGGTGTGATATTATCTTGGTAGGCAACTTTATATCTGCACCAGCTCCAATGAGGGCCTGAATTAGGGGCACTGAAGCGAATACGACGGCGTAGGACAGTGCACTGAAGCCGAAATCCCAATCGTGAAGGTTAGAATCGATGATGTCAGGCAGATCATCCTCTTCAGGGATGTCGCCTGTGGGTTGACCGACTTCAGGCCCAAAGTGCGCCTCGTCGTCGTTGCTATCCACATCATCGTCATCTTCATCATTTTCACTTTCCTTGGCATCATCCTTTTCATTGCTGTCACCATCCTCTTCGTCCCCGTCGTCGTCGTCGTCCCCTTCACCCCCTTCATCATCCTCGTCATCCTCGTCAGCGTCGTCGTTATCTCCATCTTCCACATCTGCAGCATCCACCATCTCAATATCCTCATCAGAATGCGAGCTCCAGTCATCCTCAGAAGACGGTTTCTCCGAATCAGGAGGCGGTTGAGGAATTTTCGCGTCCTCCTCCTTTTTCGGGTTCTTAATTTCTTCCTCTGCGACATTCAACGCATTCTTCTCGAACAGTTTCTTGACAACAGGAAGTTGGTCATACTGCGACGCCAAATGCAATGGTGTTCTACCATCGACGAGTCTCGCAGTAATTCTGGCGCCGCCTTCGATTAGATCGCACGCAATGTCCGTGGCTTTCGCCAGAATGGCGACGTGAAGAGAAGTCCGGCCAACATGGTCTCGCTGGTTAAGGTCGATTCCGTCCTTGACCAGTTTCTGCACTGTGGTTCTGTCGTGTGCAGCGATAGCGATGAAGAGTTGTTGTGTTGGCTTAAGATAGACTTGTTCACTCCATTCACCGACGTCAATGGGGTTGAAACTCCCAGAGATTGTTTGACGACCGGGATTTTCCTCGATGAACCTATATATGCAAAACTGGTGAGGAGCATTTTCGGTGAGGGTACTAGTATGCTGACTTGATGCGGCCTCGAATATACTTTTCGTCTTCATCCGTCTGCAATTTACGCTCGTCGTCGTCGATTGGTTCCGGGCAGGTCTGGGGATAATCATTAGGATATCGAACCGATCTAGTAGAAAGTAGTTAGTCATACCTCACAACAATCTTCAGTGCATTCCTCGATCGTCCCAAAAAAAGCAGGATGCCGGTGTAAACGTCGTCCCTTATTCTTGGGATTGAACGTAGCTAGATGTAACGCAAATTAGAGCCAAAGAGTACAAGAGTACGCTAGAAATTAATCGTACAATTCATTCCCAAATCCTGAAAGCCCATGTCACTAAAGGTAGATGCAGAAAACACAAAGCGAAAACATACCGTTTGATATACCAATTTATCGATCCGTCGCGCATCCCAACCAGGTCCATAAGGAATATGGAGAGTCGCAACATCGTAGTCGTTTGCCTCTAAACCTGCGATCGTTTCATTGGCTTTCAGATCGCCCTTGAGTTTTTTGTTCCATCGGTTATATCGACCAAGAGGATTTGGACGACCGCGAAGCGTGCGTCTGGACTCCAAGAACGCGTATCGTATATCGGTATCCGTCAATTTTTCAAGGACCAGAAGTCGAGCCAAGCCTTCCATTTTGGCAATGGAACGCTCGTAGATCTGAAGTTTCGTGGTTAGAGGTATAATAAGTTGGATGGCCTAAATTGTTCACCGTTGGGTCAATATCCTCCCGTTTGAGATTAGGGACGTAAACTTCAAAACCGCGACTGGAATATTTTGCAAGTCGAACTTCATACGAAGGCGATCTTCGCGACATGTCGACAGTGTTACACTGTCGAATCATCGCAGCAATGGCGCGCGGATTTGCCCATACCCTGGTACCTAAAAATAAAGTCAGTCAGGTAAAAACAGGGAGAGGCAAACCAGGTACTGACCGTCGTAAGCACAACAAGGCGCATCGATATCAAATCCAGCCAAGATTTCTGCTGGGGATTGATAGAGCCGAAGGACAATCTGGATAGATCGATAGGGGTATTGGGCTGGTTACTCTCGGTCGTCAATTTATCTCAAATACAAGGCGGATAACGCTGACAATGAATGGAAACGGTGTGCTTGGTGCGAATGCAAGTCACATCCCAGGGAATAGAATCGCGAACAGCTGAGTAGATTGACTTTATTTTGACCTCGGCCTAATAAAAAAAATCAATTGAACGATAAGCCAACGATGCAAAAACAAATACCTGTTCAGGAGTCAGACCCCAGAGGAAGAGATCGATATCGGAGGTTGGATACGCCTTGGAATGATAGTGCTTTCGAATGGATCGTTTGGATACTTTCGCCGCGTCGTCAAGGGGCAGCAAGCATGCGAGAACTGAACCGCCAGCTGCAACAACGTTGTTCCAGTCGATGAGCTGGGATAGAGATCCCTCGGTGAAGATGCCCCAATTCTTCTTGAACTCCTCCAAGCTCGCAACCATACATGGCGCGCCCTCCTTCCTCCTCTTCGCCGCATCCAAGGGCATGACATACCGCGCTGAGAGGTCATCTGGTCCTTGAACGATTCTGGCACGGGTCGTCCTGATTACATCTGGAGCATCGAACACACCAACAAGGCCGACATGGGGGTCCGCAAGTCGGTCGTGTTGTCTTTCTGTCGCGAAGAGTTTGCGAAGTTCTGTTTCGTCATCTAGAGCTGGCTGTAGAACGTCGTCGAGTGATACTCCCGGCCCCGATGGTAATGCTTGCAAACGTGAAATAAACTCTTGAACTGCAGGAATCGGCGCCATGGGTTATCTTTTTCAGGAACGTCTCACCGTTACTCCAATAGTTAAAGTACTGATCTCCTAATCAAAACGTGCCATTGCCAACACTACAAAGAGTGATGGTGTCAATCAAGTGGCTGTCGGCAATGTCCGATCAATCAACCATAATGTCACATGACCTCATTTTAGACCTGCTCTTCGACCCGAAATTCTGACCTCGACTGGATTCAGCACGTATGCTAGATACGTTCATGTCAGACCAAGTTCCATTGCAATTCCTGCCTCTACCGCACCATGAGTTTGACAGTCTGCCAGCTGGCTTCGAATATGAACATGAAATCTCAGAAACGTCCAACACGACCGCTTTTGACATGAGGATCGACTCCCGAGACCTTCGCCGTTCTGTGGTATGCGGAAGGAGGTCGGCAGGAGGACCACATCCAGGCGTAACACGGGCACATGTTATCGGACCAACAGAAGATATATTGGTAAGAGATTACCATTTCAACTGAACTAGTCAATTCCGCGTAGTGGGCCTTCCTGAAGACGAGAGGCTTTGTTCCTTCTTTCGCTAAAAGCGTGGAGCACGAGCCGCGAAACGGCATCAATTTATGTGATATACATCATAGTGACTTCGATGGCTATCGCTTTTTCATACGTTGGGTTCCCTCGGTGAGTCTCAATTCTGAAATGACGGCAGTCTTTTCTTACTACCAACAGGTCCGCATCTTTATATTCGTCAACTTTTCCTGGAATGAAGACCTGGAGCAATTTCATGGGAAGTCGGTCGTACTTGATGCTGACCACCACCACAGCCCGTTCCCTGTTCCATTCCTGATCCAGGAGATGCGTACAAGGGGATTTTACCCTTGGTGCACTGACCGACCAATCCCCCATCCACGATCTACCACCTATAATCTTGGCAACAATCATGGGGGCAGTGTGGCAAATTTGGGAGGTGGAAGTCATACTGGGGTCGGTTTGGGTGGAAGTGGTGGAGCGACGAGTTCTAGTAGCGAACCCCCATCCACAGGAATCAACCAGCAATATCTTGTTCTCGGCAATCCTTTTCGGGATCCAGAACTGCTCGAATCCATGCGCCGCCAATGGCAACAACTCCCGAATTGGAAATCTGCAACAGTCGAAGGATTGACCTGGGAAGGGACAGCGGAAGAGAACGCCAGGAAATACGCCGATCTTGTTGGCGTCAGTACTCACTAACTTCACAAAAAAACTGTATTAAAACTCATCCAACATCATGGCTTTCATCGTTTTCTTGCATACTCTTGGCCCTGGACACCTGCCCTCATACTGTGGTCCCGGTGTTCTCACTACGAAGGTTTGCTGCAACTCGGTGAAAAGAAATGAAGGAACGCAGCTAGAGTTCTTGGCAGTGGCCTCGGTGAAGAATATAATTCTTACCCTTGACGGACGATCTTTGTCAGGGCAGTACCCCTTCAAGTTCCTGGAGAGCCCATAGACAAGATGGTGCAAGGCAACTTCGCGAACGGGGACTATTTCATCGACTCCCTCGGTATTTCACAGTATGCTTGTCGAGCCATCGTCTGGTTCTTAAACGATTCTGGCACGGGTCGTCCTGATTACATCTGGAGCATCAAACACACCAACAATGCCAACATGGGGATCTGTAAGTCGGTCGTGGTGTCTTTCTGTTGCGAAGAGTTTACGAGGTTCTGTTTCATCACCGAGAGCTGGTTATAGAACGTTGTCGAGTGATGCTTCGGAGCTTCCGCCCCCGTAATCCTTGCAGACGTGAAATAAACTCCTGAACTGCTTGCAAGTATCGGCACCATGGTTTATCAGGAACATCCCATCGCTACGCCAATTGGAATGACATCTCAGCAATTTCACGGAGATTTCGAAGGGCAAGAATGGCGTCAATCAGGTGTCAAATTCAGATCATTGCGTTCAATCTTACTTACCAAAATCTTGGAAGGTACGTTCTTTTTGCGATTACTTATAGCGCCAGGTCAACGTAAGCGATAGGTGATGCAGCAAATTCCGGACATTAATATCATCCCGCGGCCTTAAATTCTGTAATAGCTCTCGTCTGCGTGGCTGAGGTAGGGATTTACAGTAGGCTGTCAGGTTAGTTCGAGAGGTAAAGATAGGTAAGTATATAGTATTGTAGGACTTGTAGAGCCAGCGGCTCCGAGAAATAATAGAAGCAATGGTTGTACTTAGATTATGGTGTCCTAAATATTACTATAGGCAGAGAAGGACTAAGGTGGGATCGAGGGGCTGAGGCGGGGACCCTTAATGTCTTGAATCTCGTCCGGGTCGTGTCCTGACGCAGAGGTTGGGAAGTTGAATCGTTGAGGCACAGATGGAACTTTCGTCGGGTTGAGACGGAGGTTGGAGCTGTGATAGAACAATCGGTGAGTCTCCCCTTGGATTGAAGGGTTGAACCCCCCCAAAAACATGCCCGGCGGCGGCTGTCCTGGATGCTTACCAACCACAGGCGGCAGTGTCGCATCCGCCTGCGGTGCACCATAACCTGGTGGAGATGAAGAGGGTTCCGCAGTCGTTGAAATGAACAGACGTCGGGGAGTTGGGTCAAAGGAGGAACTTGTACGATAAGAGTCGGGTTTTAACCCAGAGTAAGGCCCGTTGTGTTTAGGCGGAGCCTGAGCGGGCATTGAGGGATCGGACATAGGGGCACATCGGAGAGATGGGATTCCAATATAGGGAACGCAAGACCTCTGTTGGGCAGAGATGGGACTTTCAAAATGCAAGTTGTGTTCTAACACAGAATAGGGACTGAAGGGTTGAGACGGATGTTGGAGCGTTGAGGCATGGGTGGAGCTGGAATACGGGTACCGGTTGCCCTGGAAAACCCTAGGGTGACCCATGCCATCCCGTAGATCATCTAGACGTTGGTGGACCGGGCTGGGAGTAGGTGAAATATAAATCTCGCCTATTTCGTTTCCTTGGTCTCGGTTCCAAGGCCGACGGCTGTTCGTCTCTGTATTGGCAGGCATTCTCCTCTTATGGGTTAGTCGATGCAAGAACGAAGGTTGAGACATAGGGTGAGGATCCTCATTCAATTTCGTGAGCATTCTTTGGGTAGATCCAGACGCCCTTTGTGCAGATGCCGTAGACACTCGTTGCGCAGGTGGCGTCGATGCTCTTTTGACTTTCGTTCCCTTGTTGGCTGCCCTCCAAGTCTCGTTGGCCAACTTCTCTACCTCCTCCTTCGACTTCCCAGAAGTTTTCAGCGAGTCCGAGTTTGTGGTCTTGAGCTGTGGAGTTGATGTTAGATTGTTCTCTCCTTGTTGGTTCTTCGCCTCCTCGTTGGCCAACTTCTCTTCTTCCTCTTCCTCTTTTCCAGAAGTTTCCAACGAAGCCGAGTCCGTAGGATTGGGTCGTGGAGCTGACGCTAACTTCGCCTTGTCGATCTCTCCTAGTTGGTCCTTCATCTCCATACGAGTCTTCTCTTCCTCTTGCCACTTCAGTTGTTCCTCAGCTTCGACGTGGGCTCCCTCCTCGCGTCTGCATTCGCTATCCTGGTTCTCATCGGCGTGATCCTTTTCCTCGGCTGCGCGGATGGCCAGTCTGGGGTCAGCAATGGCGATAAACATGTTGGTAAGTTGAGCTCACTCTTCGTGCTATTGTCATTATTAATATCCGATGCGCTGAAGCTGGAGATATTGCCACTATTGACATTGTTGATGGTGGTCACAGGGAAGAACGATGGTGGGTATAGAGGTTGTTCGTGGTAGCCAGTGTGGGTACTCGTTACCGGAGGTCTAAAGGTGTTCAAAGGATCATAGGGAACGAGGGGTTGATATGGATTCATGGGTGAGAGTTGGGCCATTGTCGGAGGCATTGAAATAGGGCTAGGTGTAGGTGTAGGTGTAGGCCTCGTAATCATGTTCGCGAACGCGCTTTCCACAGATGGTGTGGGCTCGCAATTAACTTTCGTTTTGTTCCTCCCCTTCTTGTTGGCCGCCCTCCGAGCCTCTGTGAGCCGTGCAGCCTTCAGCGCGGCTTCATCATCTGATTCCCCTTCCGACTCCTCTTCTTCCTCTTCAGGCACATCGACGACCTGTTGCTCATCATCATCTTCGAATCGCTTCGGATTCTTCTTGATCTCGGCGGGGGGATCGCTTGATATTTTCACCTCGGCTTGAGCAATCCAGTCAGCCTCCACCTTACGGCGCTGGTCCGCAGGAAGAATATCCCTCATCCGCTTTACCTTCCCGCGTCGAGACTTTTCCCCGTGGTCAACAATAGGAACCCTCTCCTCCTCTAGGTGCTTCGCTTGTTCCTGAGCTTCAACGCGAGCTCTCTCCTCCTCTCGGTGTTGCGGCTCGCTTTCCTTCTCAGCAACGATGTAATCAATCTCCTCTTTTCGCATGCACTTATGCTCCTTTTCTTTTTCCTCGGCTACGCGGACGGCCTGGT
>Ga0307509_10008722_pt1 | contig 12829 bp, 12 predicted proteins | sample 10_EM_MG_FD_202245 | JGI IMG/M metagenome (GOLD analysis project Ga0307509, IMG submission 202245) | Populus trichocarpa ectomycorrhiza microbial communities from riparian zone in the Pacific Northwest, United States - 10_EM | ecosystem: Host-associated > Plants > Roots > Unclassified | place...
TAGGGTAACTTTGCCCTGTAAATCCTTACGGGGAGTCCGTGCGCCTAACACGAGCTCCCCTCTTCGAAGTTTTCGTCCCGAATACTCTATGTCTATTATACAATCTATCTTCCATCTCGAGCTCCACATAGTAGGGGTAAAAACCACCAGCGTTTACTTGTCCACTGATGGAAAACCTTTCTTATGTCACTCGACCTCTCCCGGGCCCGGCATCTCCGGGTTCTCTCTATGAAATCTTTCCACCTTTTCCTGCACGTTCATCATACCTTCGGGTGGCTCCCAAGTAGTCTCGTCCTCCGCGCAGCCTGTCCATTTCACAAAATACCGAGGCTCTTTCATCGGTTTATTGTTTCCTCGAACCTGTCGCGTGTAGGAAATGATTTCGCTTTTGACGATCCGTTCTATTTCCCACTTTAAATTTCCCTCGATGTCTTCAGGGTCTCGTGGGGGTTGTTCGCGATTTGGTCGGTTCGAGGCTCGGTAGGGTTCCAGCAGGGAAACATGAAACACAGGATGAATTTTCCACGGTGGCGAGATATCTAACTTGTAGGCCCGACATCCCTTCTTTTCAAACACTTTGAATGGGCCATACAGTTTCGGACTCAACTTCTTGGAGGGTCGTTTGGTAGGTATGTTTTTCGCATTCAACATTACCAAGTCGCCTACCCCGATGCCGGGTTGTTCCGTTGCATTGCGGTCGTAATATTCCTTCATCGATTCTCGTGTGTTTTCGAGAGTTTGTTTTGCCTGTCGATGTATGTCCTGCATCCAGTGAGCATACATTGTCGCCCCAGGGTTATGAGCTTCTCTCTCCTTCATCCACTCCGTCTGTGGGTGAAAACCGTAGTTGGCGAAGAATGGGGTCATTTTGTGTGCGTTGGTTGCCAAGTTGTTGTAGGCGTGTTCTGCTAACGGCAATAGTTGGTACCAATCGTCCTGATCGTAGTTGACAAATGTTCGTAAGTAACCTTCCAGCAGCTGGTTGGTCCTTTCCATTTGTCCGTCAGTTTGAGGGTGGTAAGCTGTCGACATGGGCCTCTTAAGTTCTAGCATCTCGCACAATGATTCCCAGAATTCGCCGGAAAACTTCGCGTCCATGTTCGATATAATTTCGGGGGGCAATCCGTGACGTTTCCAGACTTCCCGAAGGAAGCTATCCGCAACGTCTTTTGCGGTCGCTTTTTCGTGGAGGCCGATAAAATGAGCCATCTTTGTGAACCGGTCTACTACTACCATGATCTGGGTCTTACCCTGCGATTCCGGTACTTGGGTGATGAAGTCCATCGATATGGAGGACCAGGCGGCATAAGGTACTTCTAAAGGTTGAAGAAATCAGTACTTAGCATGCCGTGGGGATTTACTGTGTTGACATTCGTCACAGGATTGTACATAGTCTCTGATCCAATCTGCGAGTTTTTTCCAGTAAAAGTCCCTTGTTACTATCTCGATCGTTTTCTCCTGTCCGAAGTGCCCTGCTACTAATGAGTTGTGACAGCCTTGGGCACTCTCCTTTTGAAGGGCTTCGTCCTCGGGGATGTACAAACGATTTTTGTAATATAGTAACCCGTTCTTTTCTATCCATTCGTCCGACATCTTTTCCCCCCTTTCTCTTAACCTGACCAGTTCATGGCCTCGGTCCTGCCACTTCTCATCCTCCTTGCCAGCCATCATAATCTTGTCTAGAAATGAATCGTTCATTGTTCGCGTCAGGGCTGTATTGACGTGAGCGCTTGATAACATTTCTCTTTCTCTTGTCAACCGAGGGTGATGGTTGATGTCCGCCGCGCTAAAGAATTCGTTACTGTTTGAGGCTGCGTGAAGGAAATATATTTTGACTCCTTCTTCTTTAGCGGTAATCGATCGCTTGGGGTTCAGATCACTTGACCCAAAGTCCGCCTTCCCTGGCTCGGTTGTCCCCAGATCGTCTACTTCCAGGGCCTCGGGGTTGGCAACTGTCTCGATTATGTCTTGGGCTATCCGATCTCCTGCATTAAATACGCAGTCCACTTAGCCATGATTTCGAAGTATGACCTTGACTTCTCCGGTGTAATCTGCATCTATTACACCACCGCCTACTGCTATTCCCATCTTGCTAGCCATAACACTTCTTGTGGCTAGCCTTCCGTAGGTTCCTTCCGGCTATCCTATTGCAATACCCGTCTCAACCATTGTCTGTCCTTTTGCTGGTACCAGGCCGTCTGTTATGGCGTAGATGTCATGACCAGCCGCAAACCTTGATCCTTTCGTCGGGATTATAGCCTTGTTCGAAAGTTTCATTATCCTGAGGCTTGTAGGTTCACGTTTTTCTGGAACGTGGGCTGTCTCTGCGTTTCGTTTTTGTGGAATTACGGAAATTTGAAAATGTTCCGATTTCAAAATCGATTGTTCACTGTGACGAGCTCCCTCCTCAGGACGGTACAGCGGCCGTCTACTTAACGCGTCGGGTTTTCCGCCCCTGCTCCCCGGTCGATAGACTATTTTGAAGTTGTAGTTCGTCAACTCCTGTGCCCATCGAATCTGTCGCTGGTTCCAGCCGTTTTTGGTCAAAAAGGACTGTAGGTTTTGGTGGTCCGTGTATACCGTCACGGGTTCTTCTTCCCCCCATAGGTATCATTTCCACTCCTTGAACGCTTCCATTATTGCGAGTAATTCGTTGTGATGTATCTCGTAATTTCTCTCCGGGCTGTTCAACTTTCGAGAATGAAAAGCCACTGGGTGAAGCCGTCTCCCTTGGTACTGAGACAATACACATCCAAGCGCAAAGTCGCTTGCGTCTGTCTCAACCACCGTTTTCCTTCCTGGGTAAAAGTGGGATAAAATTGGTGCTGTTGTGAACCTCCTTTTCAACTCCTCAAATGCCTCTTCCTGCTCTCTTCCCCAGTGAAAATCCTTCGGGTTTCCCTTCAACGTCTCGGTTATTGGCTTGCAAACCTTTGAGAAGTCTTTAATGAATCGCCGGTAAAGGTTTGCGAATCCAATAAAGATTTAAACTTCTTTAACCGACCTTGGGTGTGCCCAGTTTTGGACGCTTTTCACTTTCCTATGACTCATGGTGACTCCGGTTGTCTTGACAATATATCCCAGGAATTCAACTTCCTCTTGGTGGAACACCGACTTTTTCAACGAAACGGCTAAGTCGTGTTGTTCGAGCCGGTCAAGGACTTTTGGAACTAATTTGATATGGTTGACCATATTTTCGGAGTATATTAGAATATCGTCTAGATAGACGACTACCCGTGGTCCAAGAATTCCTTTAGGATTTTGTTCATAATTGTCTGAAACGTTGCAGGAGCGTTAACGAGCCCGAAGGCATGACTTTGTATTCGTACTGTCCATATCTCGTACGAAAAGCAGTGTTGTGTTCATCGCCTTTCCTCATTCGAATAAGATGATATCCATCTTTTAGGTCGAGCTTCGTGAATACTTTCTCGCCTGCAACGCGATCTCGTAGTTCGTCCATAAGTGGTAGGGGATACTTATTCAGGATCGTCAACTTGTTGAGGTTCCTATAATCTACGCATAATCGCAGACTTCCATCTGGTTTTGGAACGAAGAGAATTGGAGCGCCGTAAGTGGATTCGCAGTCAGCTATTTTTCCCTCGGCCATCATTTTCTTGAGGTACTTATCCAGTTCATTCAACTGGTGCGCAGACATTAGATAGATCGGACCCCACAGGGGTTCGGCCCGCGGGGGTTCGGCCCCTTCTTTAAGGTTGATGGCGTGATCGAAGGTCCTTCGAGGCGCCAGCAATTTAGCTTTTTTCTCTTCAAAAAGCTCCTTGTACTGCCAATACGGTTTTGGCAGCGTCTCCAAATGTACTCCACCTTCCTCTTCTCGTTCTATCCTTCCTACGTACTGTGCTTCTTCATCGTAAGCCACAGTTTCATCCCATTCAAACATATCCGCCATCGCCTCATCCTCTACATCAGTGTGGCACTTTGCTTCCCCAAAGACCCATTTCTGTGGGTCCGCGATATTTTTAAGAGGGTGCTCGTTATGCCACCACCCAAAGGGTATGATTAAATGATATCTTCCTGCGTTCGCTATTTCACAGGATATCATGCTTCGGTGACCATTGGCACCGATTTTCAAGAGAATAGGGTGCGTATAGAATATTCCTCCGGTAGGTGCGGTTTCGCTATCAAAAGTTGTGATTTTTAACGGTGAATCCCTCGCTTCGGTCGGGATTTCGAGCCGTTGTGCGGTTTTTTGGTTCATAAGAAAGATGTTTGAACCGGAGTCCAAGAGTACGTTTATTGCGTGTTTTCGTCCTTTTAATTCAATAAATGCCTTCCCCTCAGGGCAGCCGTAACGCTTGGGTTTTTTTATGGGTCTAGAGCTCTCGCTCGGTTCTTGATGAAATCTTTTCATCGTCACGGTTACAAGTAATGTGGGGGTTTGTTACCGCCCCTGCGCAGTTTCGGCTCTTAAAGCCTCCTCAGACAAACATGGACAATAAGTGTCTAATATTTGGATATCGGGCAGCCCACTACTAGCGGTCTTGACCTCCTGCCGAGGAGTTCCCATATCACAGGAGTGGTGGTTCACTAGAGTACCTCTCGAGTTCGCGACTAGGATGCGCGGTCCTTTATCGTCGTCGTAGCCCTCATATGAGACTGTCCCTTGTGACGAGTCCACCGTACCTCCGCCTTCGAGTTTGGTCTCACTGCCGAGACCCCCACGGACACCATTCGTCGGGCATGAACCTTGTGCCCAATAGAGGCGCCCCCAGCTTCTATTTGCCCGGCTTTTTTACTCGGATAGAAAGTCAGTTTGCCCTGGATTTCGACACTCCTCACGCCTGTCGTGAAACTCAAGTTCCGTTCCGGCGAATGGTAATCTTCTTTTTCCCTTTTGGTCTCTTCGACCGCTTTCTTCACTTGTAGTTTTTTATGGCTCCCGTGGTAAGCACGGACTACCCAATTTTGGACGTAAATTGGCAACCGCGATCCTTTGGTCTTTTAGCCTTCCGGTGGGATCTCGTCACCGACTACGCCGCAGGTCTTTTGATTCGAGGCAGCAACCTTACTACCCGATCACCGTGGTTGTCGGTACCTGGATGACTTTTTATAAAATGTCGTCATCGTGAAAGGCCCATGCTGGGGGCCTTTGCACCGCTCCCTTTGGGCTTTCTCCCTTGCCATCAACGGCAACAGTGGCTACCTGGGGGCGTCGTTTTGGCGCGAATGCGGATGGTCGTTTGGGCTTTGATTGCCCTCGATACACCGCCGATACTTGTATTGGTTTTCGATAGTGTTTCCAAAGATGGTTCCTCATCCCGCATCGCGTGCATTCGTTGTCAGATTTCCGTCTATCGACAACCTTCTGATCGACGCCCTGGTGTGCTTCTGACCACACCGTATGTCTAACCTCCCCCGTCGGTGCCACCGACCCTTCTTTCTTCACCTTTCTTTCCCCAGCCTTTTTCTTCTGGTAGTCCGCCATTTCCTTAGCCGTGTACTGCTTTTTTACACGCTTTGCGGCAACCGTGGGTTTCGAATCCTCGAATTTCCGTTTTTCGCCGCGTGTTGCACCTGGGGGACTGCCTCCTCGAAGATCTTTTTTTTCCTTGAAATCTTCTTCTGCTCGGGTTACGGTCCTGAATGCTTCTAACCATTCCCCATCGTCGACATATTCTCTATGCGAGAGTCGTCGCAATGCTTCTATGGGAAGTTTGTCTTCGATCATTTTTCTCCAGGCTATCCCAGTGACGCTTGCATGGATGTTGAGATTTTCCATTTCCATCAAGAATTTGGCGACATCACCGCGATATTTGACCGATCCCATTTCTCCTAGGGATTTTTCCGCTTCATGGGTGGGTCCGAAGCGTCGCAGGGCTTGTTCCGCAAAAACGTGCCAGAACTCGTACCCTTCTTGTCTCGTATAACCTATTTCTCCTGTCATTTGTGGTCGGTAGGTTAACGCGAACGGTGCGACTTCTTTTCCGTCCATTCGGCTTATGGCGTATCGGATTCGTTGTGCCTCGTCTTCCCACTGCCAACTGTTTCGACCAAAGTACTCCGTGCATGTCATTAGCCACATGCGGATATCTTGGTGTTTCTCGTTCCTAAACATGGCAGGGGCTTCCGCAGGGACTCTCGTTCGTTGTCCCAAGACGTTGGCCATGACCCGTGAGAACAAGTTAAACTGTTCATTATTTTCGGCGTCATGGGTATCTTCTTCTGGCTGGGGTGCGGGTCTCTCGTCCCGTCTTCCCTTCCTTGTCTTGTCTGGTTTCCTACCAGACCCTTCTCCGTCGTCGTCGGGGTCTCCTCCCCCTCCTCCGCCTGGAGCTCCTGCCGCTCCGTGTCGTGGTGGTGGTGGTGGCGGTCGTCCTCCACCAGCCCCCGAAACCTCTGGTGTCGGATCTCACACCTTGCCTTTTCCTTTCACCTGTCCCAGCAACTGTTCCACAAGAGCCTTAAGCACCGCGATCTCACCATTTTGGGCTTCTCGAGACTCCTGTTGTCGGTACAACTCATCCCTTACGAGATTAATGCTCATCTCGTGCTTTTCCAGCTCCCGTTTGTGCTGCTCGTTCATCCGAACAATCTCCTGGTCTACGAGTAGGTCCCGGTGCATGGACTGCTGGCCAGTTCCTTGCACGGCTTCGTGGAGATGGGAGGTGACAGCCTCGTGTCTGGTTTGTCTCTCGTCTGTCTCCTCCAGCCGTTCCGCGACCTGGGTGGCGAAGCTTTCCTGGATCTTTTGAGACTCCGAGTCCAAAGGTTGCACTTGCTCGTCTATTCGGGTGAGTTCTCGACCTACTATCTGGACCCCGGCTTTCAACTGATGTTTGACGGTTACCAGTTCTTGGGCCATTAATAAGATGTTGGTGGGGAGGAAGCTGAACGCCAGATGTTCTCTATCTTGGCTTGTGGCGAGTTTTTGGTCAAACCGACCGAGGATTTGTTCTAATCTTCTGATCCGAACGGCCATGAGGGATTCGGTGGGTTCCGGTGTCCGGCGACGTCCTCTTGGAGCCTTTCCGCCATATTTCGCGATGAAGCCTAAGCCGACAGGGGATCGGGGTGTCCAATCTGCAGAACGTGATCGGACGAGGTGGGTGACGGTGGTTTCCACGCTTGGAGCTTGAACAGAGGAGAGCTCATCCCCTCCTTCCCTTCCTCCGTCTCCCTGTTCCTGTCGCCATTCCATGACTTCAGGCGCTTTGGGGTCAGAAGCCATCTGAGTGGTTTCTATAAGGGAACATATCTTTGTTTCCTCCCCAAACTATCGGTATCTCAAAACACTGACTTGAGTGTTGATCGTCCTTTGGGTACGGGGTGTACCAAATGGAGTTTGATTTCTCCGAGAGTGTGTGGTAGGCAAAGTTTTCTCCGTACTAGTATTGGTATAGTGCGGCGATATCTTCGAGGGTAACGGTGTTTGCTGGGTTTGTCCACCAGAAATACGATTCGTAGTAGGGCTCTTGAGACCCTAATTCGGGTGTAGGAGTGAGGACTTCGTCTATCGAGATACTCCTCAATGGTCTTGGTAAGAAAGGCTTTTCGGGTTTGGGAGTATGAGAGTCTCTGCCAAACATTCGTCTCGGTAACGATGAGAAATATCAATATACTGTTAGGTGGTAGCTTCGGCGTGAGGTATTCCGACAGCTAGGACCTTAATCGTGATTATATCGGAGAACTCGTTAAGAAGACACGAGTAATGTAGGCTAGATATAATATTCACTTCGGTGTCGATCATCGAAGTGTTGGTAACGATACAAAAGTGTAAATAAGTTATTATATTGATAAGATCTCTTCTCCGTGCTTGTTGATCTCTATCTACTCCGGGCTCCTGCCCACTTCTTATACCCTTTCCAGGGGTACATCTAACTATCATACTAGCGAAGTACCTTTGTCAACTTCTGCTAGTTTCCGTGAATGTGCGAACACCGTTTGACCCTGAGTTCTTGCACACCACTTGGGCTTTAATCATTACCCAAGTAATTGCGTCCAATTACTGGTTCTCGATTCTTATACCATATGAACTTGGTCTGTATATGCAGCCTGGCTCGCTATCATACCAGTCATTCCTTCCGGTCATGTTGTGATCAACATTTCTCATGCCGGGTAATCATATGCTTACGTCTTACATATCAGACTACATATGTCGGTCTGCATATCTTTGAAGCGCCATAACTTCTTATCCAACTGTTGGCACCTCGCCGTTCAACTTCTTACTGATAGAGAAATATTTCTTCTATAGTAATCGGCGAAAACCGCTCACTCGCATGGCTCATGCGCTTGCGTAGAGACTGATAACGATCCGTTGTGTAGTTGCAATAACTATGACGGGGGTGTGAGTCGAACAAGTGACCTTCTGAAAAAGGTCACGTGTTATTCCGACTGCGCTAGTTCGTGTGCGTCAAGGTAGGGTAACTTTGGCCTGTAAATCCTTATGGGGAGTCCGTGCGCCTAACACGTACGTCGCTTTTTTCTTAGTCTGCACCCTACTGTCATTTCCATAATTCGCTTAGTGTTCACAAGACGCCCGGCGCGGCCGCCATGCCGACCCCCTACTTTGGTTGGCTTCCCTTCCCACAGGAGCGCGTAGTTTCGCCTTAATCATCTGCACAACTCAGACGGCCGAGTTGAAGCCGGACACTTTGTACGGGAATCTCTTCGTTAAGTCGACGGCTTCAACTTGGCCGCCTATTCAATTCAATTTATTTAACACATTCCCTTAAACACCCACCGATCATGTAGGACTCCTGCGGCCGAGTTGAAGCTGGACACTCAATATGGGCACTGTTCTAGGCGCACAGACTCCCCGTAAGGATTTACAGGGCAAGGTTACCCTACCTTGATGCATGCCAACTTCGAAGGAAAAAGATAACAGTTCCCTCCAGCCCCGGCGTTGGGACGGCGCGTCATCACTGGCCGCCTGGGTAGTTGCGTCCCAACGCCAACGACCACTATCAGGGGAACACATCTTATAACACCGTGTACGTCGCGGCCGTCCGTCCGACCGGATCCTGTTCACAGGATATATGAGGGGAGACCTTCCGGCACCTTATGCAAGTGGAAGCAGGTGAATCGGACTACGGCGCATAAGGTTACAGACCCTTGAAGACAGGCTGTCTGAAGTGATGGTCGAAGGTAGCGGGACGCTTTGCACGAAAGTTAGTCCCCTCGTACCTACAAAGTCGTGTAGAGCATGAAGGAGGTAACTATGCCCAGTAAGTGGATCGGGTGCATCCACAGAGGACAAGTTGGTAACAAGATGGAGTCCGAGGGAAAAAGCCTATAGGTACGATCCTGAGGACAAGTGGTGTAATGCCGGAAGACTAGAGTACGCGATGCAGTTGCATACCCAATTTTTGACGGAACCAACCAAAGAAGAATGGCCATCTTCTGTCCAGCGAGTTAGACTACCCTCGACGAGCACGAGGACAAGATAATTCGTAACCATTGGTGTCAACGGATAAACGGATGAGCTGACAACTGACCTGGTCTCCACACCATCAGGAATAAATGGAAGCGCAGACCGATAAGTTGACCATGGGAGCAAAAGGTGTGGTAGAGAGTTTTCAGGGTCTACGAGTGTTTGCATTCAGGTGAAGTTCGCAGAGTTGCAGCCAAGGTACTTAGTTAGTATAGAGATAGCATGTATACCGCGATTGTTCAGACGTGGAATATAATTATCGAAGCATCTTCGCTGCTATTAAGAACAACCAGCACGGAGAAGAGATCTTATCAATATAATAAGTTATTCTACACTTTTATATCGTTACCATTACTTCGACAATCTATAACGAAGCAAACCATTATATCTAGCCTACATTGCTCGTGTCTTCTTAACGAGTTCTCCGATATAATCACGATTAAGGTCCTAGCTGTCGGAATTCCTCACGCCGAAGCTACCACCTAACAGTATATTGATACTTCTCATCGTTACCGAGATGAATGTTTGGCAGAGACATTTACACTCCCAAACCCGAAATCCTTTTTGAACCAAGACCATTGAGGACGACCTCAATAGCACAAGTGTATTCCCCGAGCTTCATAAGGGAACTAGGAACACAAAGACCCCATCACGAAACCTACGCATTCTGGATAAATCCAGAAAACATCATCACTACCCAAGACCTAGAAGCCTTATACCAACATTGGGAAGGCGTAGGGTTCCGTTACTACGAACCAGAGGAGGAAATTGGTCAGGTCTGGTACGTCGGGTACTAGAGCGACGGGAGACGCTCAAGTCCGGAGTTTGAAATACCCTCAGTCTGGGGAGGAAATAAAAGATAGCTTTTCCTTATAGAAGTCAAAGAAATGTCTTCTGACCCCAAAGCTCCTTAAGCCATGGAGTGGCAAGGAGGAGAACGGCCTGGAGGATGTGAAGCAAGCGAAGGAGGGGATGAGCTCTCCTCCGTTCAAGCTCCAAGCGTAGAAACCACCGTCACCCACCTGGTCGGATCGCATTCGACGGATCCGGCACCCCAGTCGCCTGTTGGCTTAGGCTTTCTAGAAAAATACGGAAAGGGAAGCCGTCCCGAAAGTCGCCGAACGCCGGAACCCATCCGCAAACCCCTCATGGCCGTTTGGATCCACAGATTAGAACAAATCCGCGGCCGATTTGACCCAACGCTTACCGTCAGCCAAGATAGAGAACATCTGGCATTTAGTTCCCTTCCGACCAACATATTGTTAATGGCCCAAGAACTGGTCACGGTGAAAAACCAGTTAAAATCCGGTGTCCAGATAGTCGGTCGAGAGCTCGCCCGAGTAGACGAACAAGTCCGCCTGTTGGACTCGGAATCTGAAAAAGTCCAGGAAAGTTTCGCCACTCAAGTCGCCGAGCGACTTGGTGAAACAGATGAGCGACAGACCAGACATGAGGCTGTCACCTCTCATCTCCACGAAGCAGTGCAAGGAACTGGCGAACAATCCATGCACCGGGACCTACTCCTCGATCAGGAGATTGTTCGGATAAACGAACAACACAAACGGGAGCTGGCAAATCACGAGATGAGTATTAATCTTGTGAGAGACGAGTTACGTAACCAATAGGAGTCTAGAGAAGCCCAAGATGGTGAGATTGCGGTGCTTAAGGCTCTGGTAGAACAATTAATGGGACAAGTCAAGGCAAAGGGGAAAGTGTCAGATCCGACACCGGAGGCGTCAGGGGCAGGTGGAGGACGACCACCACCACCACCACGACACGGAGCAGCAGGAGCTCCAGGCGGAGGCGGAGGGGGAGACCCCGATGATGATGGAGAAGGATCTGGTAGGAAGCCAGATGAGGGTCGGAAAGGAAGACGGGACGAGAGACCCGCACCCCAGCCAGAAGAAAACGACTATGACGCCGAAAACGACGAACAATTTAACCTGTGCTCACGGGTCATGGCCAACGCCCTGGGACAACGAACAAGAGTCCCAGTGGAACCCCCTGCCATGTTTCGAAACGAGAAGCACCAAGATATACGCATGTGGCTAATGACATGTACGGATTATTTTGGTCGAAACAGTTGGCAGTGGGAGGACGAGGCACAACGAATCCGATACGCCATAAGCCGAATGGACGGGAAAGAAGTCGCGCCATTTGCGTTAACCTACCGACGACAAATGACCGGGGAAATAGGTTATACGAGACAAGAAGGATACGAGTTCTGGCATGTTTTCGCAGAACAAGTCCTGCGACGCTTCGGACCCACCCATGAAGCGGAAAAATCCCTACGAGAAATGGGATTAGTCAAATATCACGGTGATGTCGCCAAATTCTTGATGGAAATGGAAAATCTCAATATCCATGCAAGGGTCACCGGGATAGCCTGGAGAAAAATGATTGAAGACCAACTTCCCATTGAGTCATTGCGAAGGCTCTCACATCGAGAATATGTCGACGATGGGGAATGGTTAGAAGCAGTCAGGACTGTAACCCGAGCGGAAGAAGATTTCAAAGAACGAAAAGATCTTCGAGGTGGCGGTCCCTCCGGCGCGACACGAGGCGATAAACGGAAATTCGAGGATTCGAAGCCGACGGTTGCCGCGAAGCGTGTAAAAAAACAATACACGGCTACGGAAAAAGCGGCTTATCAGAAGAAAAAGGCTGGGGAAAGAAAGGTTAAGAAAGAAGGGTCGGTGGCACCGACGGGGGAGGTAAGACATACGGTGTGGTCGGAAGCACACCAGGGCGTCGATCAGAAGGTTGTCGATAAACGGAAATCTGACAACGAATGCACGCGATGCGGGATGAGGAACCACCTTTGGAAACACTGTCGAAAACCGATCCAAGTATCGGCAGCGTATCGAGGGCAATCAAAGCCCAAGCGACCATCCGCGTTCGCACCAAAACGACGCCCCCAGGTAGCCACTGTTGCCGTTGATGGCAAGGGAGAATGCTCAAAGCGAGCGGTACAAAGGCCCCCGGTTTGGGCCTTTGACGATGACGACATTTTATAAAAAAGTCATCCAGGTACTGACAACCACGGTGATCGGGTAGTGAGGTTGCCGCCTCGAATCGAAAGACCTGCGGCGTAGTCGGTGACGAGATCCCACCGGAAGGCTAAAAGACCAAAGGATCGCGGTTGCCAATTTACGTCCAAAATTGGGTAGTCCGTGCTCACCACGGGAGCCATAAAAAACTACAAGAGAAGAACGCGGTCGAAGAGACTAAAAGGGAAAAAGAAGATTACCATTCGCCGGAACGGAACTTGAGTTGCACGACACGCGTGAGGAGGGTCGAAATCCAGGGCAACCTGACTTTCTCTCCGAGTAAAAAAGCCGGGCAAATAGAAGCTGGGGGCGCCTCTATTGGGCACAAGGTTCATGCCCGACGAATGGTGTCTGAGGGGGTCGCGGGCGTACGACCAAACTCGAAGGC
>Ga0307509_10008723_pt1 | contig 12829 bp, 11 predicted proteins | sample 10_EM_MG_FD_202245 | JGI IMG/M metagenome (GOLD analysis project Ga0307509, IMG submission 202245) | Populus trichocarpa ectomycorrhiza microbial communities from riparian zone in the Pacific Northwest, United States - 10_EM | ecosystem: Host-associated > Plants > Roots > Unclassified | place...
ACCCGAACATAGGACTATTGTGATAGTTCTATCAAGCACGACAATCCACCCATCTTACTATCTGAAGAGATAGCACCTCTCACGGAATAGCCAAGACCAGCAAGCCAGTTCCGTACTATCTGAAGATATAGTACATTCCTACGCCTTGGTGCAGAAAAGCGAGACTCGCTTACGCAAGCAACAACGGTCGTTGCCTGTTGCATACGTGCTCAACAATAGGATTGTTACTGCCAGCCTCCACAGGGGTTACTTCAGAAAGGACCCTTAGGCTAATCAGTAGGTCACTACGGCTGAAAGTACGGGGATTGCGTAATCATGCAGCCTGGACATTCCGGCATATTGCAGAGGAAATCGGCATTGCAGTCAGTACCGTATTCACAATCTGCCAGACACCAGCTACCCCTCACAAAGTTAAACCTGGCCGACCAAGGATTCTCACTAGTCCCATTCACAAGAGGTTGATTGTCTTTGCAACGGCAAGTCAGAAGAATCGCCGCCTACCTCTCCGAGAAATTGCCGAGCTAGCTGGAGTAAATGCTAGTAGTGATGTCCTTCACATGGCATTTGCAACAGAAGGTTACCACAGACGGGTTGCTCGGACGCGTTCCTTTCTCTCCCTTAATGCAAAGGAAACGAGGCTTGATTGGGCGAAGCATTATGCTAACTGGACTCGTGCTGATTGGAATAAGGTTTCTACTCCTTCTATTTTATAGTGTGACCTGCTCTTTTTTACCTGCTACTAGCGCATTGAAATAGCACATTTCTTCAACTGCTCACTCCAATATGTAAGAAGACACCGTCACTTAACCCTTTATTGCCAAAACCAGGCATGTTTTGGACTCTCCCTGACTGTATTGAATGTTTTGCTTCAGCCCCTGCTTTATCTCAATGTGCTAGCAGCCAGTGGAAAAAACAGGTAATTCTCTATTTGTAGTTAATTAATGTTAACATGAAGTTTATTAGGTGATTTCGAGTGATGAGTCAGCTTTCAATGTGGGCGGGCTATCTTCTAGTGGTCAGGTATGGGTTACTCGGCAGGCAGGGGAAGCGGATTTGGAGGATTGCTTGGTTCCAAAATTCAAAAAACTCGAAACTATCCTAGTTTGGGGATGCTTTAAAGGGCGGCAAAAAGGGCCACTAATTTTCTGGGATAAGAAGCAGTGGGGCGAGACTGTTAAGGCTACCTCTTTTACTTCCTATATCGTTCCCCACTTCCATCAATTTTGGCATGAGCAATCGCAGCTTCAGCTTTACTACGTCTACCTTCAGCAGGATGGAGCTAGTCCCCACCAACCAGTACACACCCAGAATTGCTTTCGCACTCTCGGCATCTGGGGATATTTTATAAATTGGCCCCCATCTTCTCCCGATCGTAAACCAATCGAAAACCTTTGGCGAACTTTGAAGCAACGCATTCGCCGTCCCAACCCTTTTCCTACCACCAATAATGCCCTCCGGACCGCTATTGAGGAAGAATGGGCAGCCATCACACCAGACGAGTTGGAAGCACTAGTAGACTCACTTCCAACCCGGCTTCGTGTGGTTAAAACTCTGCTCTCACCTATCTTTTCTTATCATACTAACTACTAGGTTCTATATAGGTTCGTCTTGCTCAGGGTGGCTATTCGGGCTATTAAGGAGGATTTTGTGTATCTCGTTTTTTTTTCTTTCCACCTTGCCTCGGCATATTGTTCGTATTCCTTTTTTCGTTCCTTTTCACCATCTCCTCTCCTCCCACCATATATCATTATCATCTTCAAGTCTACTTTCCTTTAGTTATGTATTGATGTTTTTTTACGCAAGAATTTCATGTCTTAAACATCCCTGCCACCTAAGTCTTGTACGGAAACATCACCCATGGCACTTGTATTCTATAGGGAAGGCCCGAGATCGGCTGGTATAGAATAGGTTTTCTCCTTCGCTAACACCAACCACGTGGCGAAATAGCTGAGAAGACATGAAAGGAAAAGAAAATGAGGGAAAAAAAGAAAAGAACGAAAAGAAAAGGAAGTAGAAGGTGCCGGTAATCCCGGCAAATGAGTGCCCCCCAGCCAAACCACTCTCTCACGGGATATGGGACCACAACCCTTTTTTTGCCGTAAGGTCTTAGAATTCAAATTCTAGGCTTTCTGACCATCTCCAATAAATAAGAAAAAAAGTACCCAATAGATAACAGATATAGTATCTATAATCTCAACATATAGGTATGATATAAGAGAATATTGAGTTTAAAAATAATCAATGAAGCCTCCAACCCTGTTTAAATGAGAACAGCATTAAACAGAATACCAGTTTAAAAGTTTGGGTACCATCCTGAGCAAGGGCCTATAACTGTTTGACTCGATGGCAAATGTGCTGGAAGAGAGGCCATCTGTATCACCCACTAAGATTTTCCTGTTTCAGTTGCATAGCATTAGAGGAAATACTTATTCTCTGAAAATTTTCCTCTCAAGTGTATGATACCACCTCTACTGAGAAATTACTTATGCAGCATACCACTTCCCTATAACGATACAGAGAGAAGAGAACGCAGCTGAGACCAAATACAGTTTGTGGTGGCCACTTGCACGGTGGGCCCACTATCACACAAACACTAGAAACACCAGTTATCATACCCTCGACATGGCGGCAACCCTACTCGCCTGCTAACTAGTATGCCCTAACGTAACATCGCACTATGGGTTACTCCATCAGTTTTCCCTTCCCGCCCTGCCCTTCTCAAAATCTCCTTTAGCCTCTCCTGGTGAGGCATCATACTTGCATCTAGCATAAAGTATCTAAAAACTAGACAACGTTGTTTTCATTACTTAGGCAGTTTTATAACAGTAGCCGTATTTTCAGATACTCATTTCCGGAAGTGGGCACGATAGGGTCTTCGCAGCGAGTGACTAGGAGGGATAGCAGGCATTTTTCTTGTTACTTTGCTTTAACCAGTTCACTTCTTCACCTGCCAAACATCCTTGTTCGTCCGTCAGCTGCCAGTTTTCGTCCTGCCCGCCCTGGAGACTATAGCTGCCGGCAATTCATAGCCGTAGCTAAACGGTGACTAAAATTAGGCCAGGCTCTGGCGAAATCACTTTCAATTCTAGGGCACCTAAGTTGTAGACGTTAACTAGGAGATCGGACTGTGCACCTAGAACGAACTAGAAAGGTCCCCCTTCAGACCGCAGCGGCCCGCAGGCTCTCTGACCTGTTACTCCCTTGGGTGGCCCTTGCGAGAAAGTTCACGACCGCCCCTCTCCTCGATAATCCCTGCAGAACGTGGTGATGCTCTGCCGAACCGGCCTGGATTGGGGTTTTGACAAGCCTCCGAGAGTTTAGGTGGCCGCTGTTCCGACTAGAGTGACTGCAGAGTTTCAGATTTTGCCATATGAGTAGAGACACCCCCACACCTCTTCAGGGAATGATATACCTAAACAAAATACGAGCCACTCCTGCTGTGGAAACTTGGGTGACCGCACAAACTGGAGTAATCGGACCTCATGTTGGGATACTGGAGTTCCCTCTCCTAGTGGGGGTCGGCCGTATTTTCCTTTTTATTTGACTCGGCGTAGGGTTGGAGGACGGTTTTTCTCCATGTTCTTCTCCCCCTAATGCGATCCTAAGGAGGGAGGTCTAGACCCCCGCGCGAGGTCCAACTATTCCAGCTTTTGCGGTGCTCCGTGCCCAGCAACAGAAAATCTATGCAGCCCTCATGTCACCGACGTTGGTGCAGTCCTGCATCACTGCCGTGAAAAAGAAGTGCTACCCCAGCAAGTGCCGCCAAGGGAATAAAGCCTCAAGCCATTTCAACGAGCAACGCAACTATTGGCACTCTGCCAGTGGCAGCTCATTACTGCCCCACACACCTCCCTTCCGCGACGGACCCTCAGATTTCTGCGATCATGAATAATCACCCGCTAGAGATGTTGGACTTAGTTTTATCCGCCGTACAGGAGTAGTTCTTCTTTTACTCTTGTTCGCTTCCTTCGTCTTCCTTTTGCTTTCTCAATTGCTAAGCTGCGCATTATTGAACTTATACTTTCGGATATGTACTCTCTATATTCTTGAGTACGACTGTACTTCCTAGTTCATACTAGTTTCACTTCAACGCCGTCAGAGTTTAAGCTTCTTCATCTGGTCCGGGGAACACATACATCAACAAGAGAGCCAAGGCCCGCTATATTATAGGGATGTGTAATACCTGAGATGAAGGAGCGGTAATAGCAAATAGTCAAGATTATTAATTGAAACTATGCCCACATGAATGATAAGAAAGATATAGCCGGCCATATAGCAAAGTGGTTAGGACCGACCGCTAAAGTTACCTTCTAGACCAATACCCCTCAACAAACAATCCAGAAAACAAAGATCTTCAAGGAAACCGCAGAGGAAGAACAAGAACAACGGGAGAACACCTACTGGTCCTAACTAGGATCTGGCTTGAAAAGAAGTAGAGGTCTAAAAGGAACATTTGAGAGGAGAAACAACCCCATACTCGCATTCCTGAGATGTGGTTCACCGAGTGATATTTGATGTTGTCAAAATACAATGTTGGAGGTGAGTGATGAACTCTTTCTGAAAAATGATATCGTTCCTATGATACGCTTTCCACTATGCTGTGGGGCACTCTCGTTTGATTTTGGGTTTACTATCTATTAATTAGGATTTCATCGAGGGAAGTGTGGGTCTGAGGTGGATGAAGGGGGGAAAGCTTTATATTATAGAGGGGTGGAGAGCATAAAAGGGCTAGTATTGTTTCACAGTTAGGTCGATGAGTTCGGCATTTGGGGAAATTCTCCCTTGTTTAGGCTTATATTTTACACACTTCATGGCTTGTAACAACTTTAGTAGAGCCGTCAATTTGCAAATGTTTGGACGTATCGGGTATGGATTAGGAAATTCCTGGTTGATAATACCTCCCTCCCCCGGCTTCAACTATCCCTAATGAAAATGACGGTCCTTTTTCTAAGGGTTTGCCCATCCATAGACTCCGCCCTCTCACTGGCCGGCACAAATATAGTGAAAAATGGGCTCCTAGGTGGTGCTGGATCGTAATTCCCCAAGAATTCTACAAGCAGCCTTGTATTCCCCTCCTCCGCTCATACTGTGGATCTCTCGTTCAGCTAGCTAATGAAGCTATCGCTATTTTATTCCGGTTTTATTCCTGCTCTACTCTGAGGATAGGAGAACAAAGGAGAAGTATGATATCAGAAGTGGAATTCTCCAGAGTACCAAACTATAAAAACAGCCTATTCTCTGGGGTGCACTACTTTCCAGTGACCCAGTGACCTTCAAGGACAATACAGGCTTGTCTCTTGTCTCTTTCTCGAGATCTCGTAACTAAAATTGTCCTTTGAAGTGTTTTGCGCTCCCGAGGATTCGCGCTCCATCCCATGGTACCGCGGCTATTAGCGCAAATTCCGATATCTATGCAAATAAAAAAAACAAGACAAAAAATATCAGCATCATAGAGCCCCACACGGTTACCCACCGTAGTACTAACCGAATGATACGACGTTGTTTACCTCAGAACGGACGGGATGCGAAATTTTCACCGCTCTGTGGTTGGACAGACTGTTGTGGCGTCTTTTCTTAATAACACTCCATATTAACAACTCTTCCTGTAATCGCGATGGGATTAAGTCCTCGGCAACAGGAGCACCCGCGATCTCCCGCAAAATTCAACCATTGTGATAGCCACAATGGCGACTACAATTGCAACCACAGCTATAATGGCTATTAACACTAAGACCTGTATATTTGTGTCTCTCCTATCTAGGAGCATGGGATTTGTTAATAGGACCTTTCATTTTGACTGTGGCATTGACTTGAGTCGTGGCATCGCTATGGTTCGGAATCATGTTTTATTATAATAACTATAGAGGGAGCGCCGCCGATCCAGGCATATGGCACCCACGGCGGACTGAGTGTTGTGACGAGTTGCGGTTGCCCCCGTTGTCTGAGGACTTCATCTCGCAGTAAGTAAGCACGTGGGTTATTGTAACACAAATAGGAATACCGTAAAAACTCGAACAGCTCCATATGCAGCTAAAGCTTGCCTGCGTGGTCTTAGATGCGGCCTCGCTGGGCATGGTCTCCAGAATGCAGTCTTCACCGTGGTGCCGTAGTGAGGAAACTGGGAGGGTGACGAACAGGGGTGTTGGGAAGGCAAAAAATATTTCTTCAGGGTTAGGGTTATAAACTACTCGCAACTGATCCCTGTTAGTCACCCCCAGTCCCATCCTGCGTACTCGAAGACTACCGGCATTATTTGGTTTAACTGGAAATCGCGCTAGAGCAGCCAAATAAAGTGTGGCTCAGTAGGCGGTCAGAGTACCCCTACAGGAAGTTCTTTCCCTCGAAAAAGTAAAAAAATTTGGTCGAAACAACGCCTTATGGCGAAGGATCATTGTAATCGAACCCAAGTGGGTAACTTTCTTACCACAATACGCAAGCGTGATTTGCAAATTTTATTCGGCTGCTCTAGCGCGATTTCCAGTTAAACCAAATAATGCGGTACACGCTGTGCTCAACAGCCTTGGTTACACTTTCTACTTTTTTGTTTGGTCGTAACTTAGGTGTCTCAACCGCCCAGAATCCCTGCCTATGCATACCGATTTTTTCGGGTTCTTGCGGTTAAGTTACTTGCCAACAAAACAAACAGGTGTTGATTGCCCCTACCTGGAATACGGCCATGGCAACGCAGAAAACATGACCGGAAACTCAACATCAGTGCTAAGGTACAATTTTGTGGTTAAGGCACTAACCACATGCGATTTACATAGGGTTGGGGGCTATCCAGACTTTGTTTTTCAGCAAGTATGATATTTTGTCCAATCTAGTGCCCTCCCGGGCACAGTAGATGGCCGTAGACTGGTGTGAAATCACGTTGTTTCCCTCCAAAGTTGAATAGATGGCTGCGGAGCGGGGGATTCATAATACATCACCCGAGATACACACTCGCCGAACTCGCTGTACCGGTATCCTAGGTCACGTGTTGTATGCTGGACCTGGGATCCTTAGTCATGGAGCTGTCTTGGTTGTCATTGGTAGCAGGTCTCTTGCTTGCGGCTTCTAAAATCTCCCCTCTCTCCCCTCTCGCACACAAGCTTTTTTCTTCTGGTAAACTAAATCAATCAACCCGGTGTTACCACAACTCTTATCTCGCCTTCCCCATCTCTCTTCTTCTCACCTCCAGCAAAGCTACTCCTAGCATCTTGCGTACCTGATTAGCGGTCGCGTAAGCGCTCTTCTCTGTCTACGGCTTATTGGGCCCTGTGTGCGGCGTATTATTTCTAACAGAACCATACATTAGAGAAGTTCGGGTATAAACGCCAAAACACACCAAATAATGCACCCTTCAAGACGCCCCAATACCAGAATGCCTAACAGGACTATTATTCCCCGAAAATTTTAAAAAATAAGGTGCTATCCTGAATTTAATATACTGGGCTGGTAGAGCCTCTGGACAATTCTATGTTTGGTTGGCACTTCTTTGGATGGCGGTGGTTGGGTATCTGGGCTTCGTGTGCTTGGTGGCTAGATGTGTGGTCGGGCATCTTTTCGCGGTTTGGTGCTGGAACAGTCTCAACACTGGTTGGATTATGATGCAAAGTGTAAAGTGAGTGAAAAGTAGATGTCTTGGCATTCGTTTCTAACTATGATACCAGCCAAAAGACTACTGGCCAGAGTGTGCAACATGATTCGTCTTAAAATTTCAGAAAAAATATGTAAATATTTGCAAGCCACTCTAGGCAGAAGCTGTGATGCTGGTGAATTACAAGATCTAATTGAGTGAAATGGCCCTGTTTTTGTTTTTTTGCATGCTAAAAGGTAGCACTTTCAGTCTGTTTTGGCGTTTACCCCCGAACTTGTCTAACTGCACTATACACCACTCAAGGGCCAAAGAACAAGGTATCACAGAGCAGTTTCTGGGGTCGAAGGGGCCTCTAAGCTTGATCTGGGATTCATCGGAGGGAAGAAAGAGAGGAAAAAAGTCATTTGATTCCTAGAAAATAGAATCCCCACTACTCTCCAAAATAATTCTGATAGTGTAGACAACTACATGGCGGTAGCACTGAGGCAATATCTTCCAATCCACTGACCAAGTCGGTGCTGATGGCACCTGCCCTCCCCTATCTACTCCATCTGTGCCTGCCCACTGTTAGTGAAAGAACTTTATCCTTAGACCGCTTCTAATAATGGGCCGTTGTCACGACGGTAGCATAGGGGAAGACATACCTAGAACTAAGTTATTTTTTCTAGGAGTGCCGAACCAGTATTGGGCCGGACACAGAGGAAAGTTCGCTAAGGGCCTGAGTTGCTGTAACCGACGGAGGCAGATCTGCCAATTGCATGATGGGCCTTTCGGAAGGCTCGAGCGTGGCTCTTGCGGGCTGATCGATGATGATTTCGGGCTCTTCTGAGCTATCGGTGGATGTGAAGCAACAGAGGACCTTGAATCCAGCGCAAGAAAACATATTGAATGTGACGTTCATTTGGAGGTTAAACTGGATTTTCTTGAAGTTCGTTGACCCGAAGGACTTTGAGAGTTTTCGTAGGGAGGATGGGATTCCTAGCGAAGGAGAAAGCAAACCCCCGGGAACGTTTGGGGCAAATATAACCAGCGAGCAAAGCAGCAGCCGGTGCCAATTTATTCTGTGGATGGTTCGGAATTCCGGATAGGGTCGATGATGCTGTAGAGTAGCCTATGTATTGGGTTAGACCTAGAAGCAGCGGATAGTCTATGCATTGGAGGGGTGGGGAGGGAAATGGAGGGGAAAGGTGTGAGTAATCGACACGCTATTATTTGGTATTGAGTTGAGGACTAGAAAGACAGGCAAGGGGGAGCAGCAAAAGCTGCTGGGAGAGGATGTGTTTGCGTTCTCGTTGTGTGGGCTGTGTGTATGAGCGCGCTGGTGTGCTCTGATAGATTCGAGGGAGAATCTATCAGCTCCTGCCTTAGCGCGCCACCTTGCAACAGCCACAACAGAGCTGGGTGGCGGACTGTCAATACTCTTGTACCGTAGAAACTCTAATATCATCGTTTACTAAGTACCATCCAAAGTCTAAAATCAATCCTCATCTCGACCGGATCCAGTTGCGAACGGGCCATAACGACGAGGGTTTTAGAGAAGAACTTTGTATGTAATTGCTCAAACTCTGCTCTTTAGTTCTACGAACTCTGTTTGAGATGGGGAAAAAAGTAACCACAGATACAGATTTATTCCAGGAAGTTTGTTTCCTGTTCTACAATATATGTGTGCGAGTATATGCTAAGAGGATACTTTAGATTTACCTGTATTACACCAATACGAATAAGCAGTATCAAATGGTTGAAGCGCAGACTGTGGAGTTGAGAAGTGTGCTCCGGGATGGTTGAATAGCAAAACGAAAGACTATCGTGGAGGCGGCGAATCCCAACACACGCATTAATGACAAGTTCAATTCCCAGGAAGTGCAATTCTAGAGAAGTGAACTGCTGAGGAGTCCTGTCAGGGATAATTTCACACCTTGCACAGAAAAACGAACGATTATCGTGGAGGCAGCAAATCGCAACACACGCATCCCTGAGAACCGCATGCACTGCCAACCGAGCGACAGCAACCTTGTACAAGGGTCCGGCATATAGCGATCGCACACGCTATTTTGTGACCCACCAATTTTCACGGATGTTTTGCTGGTAAGCCACTTTGGTGTGTTCGATCGCTATATGCCGGACCCTTGTAACAGGTTCGACGGGAGATGCACGGCACACACTCTGAAGATAAAGCATCTCTCCTCACAGGCCAGTAACACGCCTCCTAACTTAGGTCAAGTTGTAAAACCGAGGGGAATTTTGTTTTTCCTTTGTCTTTTTTCCCCTTCGGCGTTTATTGGCTCTGCTGCTGACATGCTACCCAGAGTGTACTAGCGAAAGGAAGGAGGAGGGTAACCGTGCCAAGGTTCCTGTTATGATTCGTTTCCAAATCTCACATCCCGTCTTTAAGGCGTGCCTCACAGCCGACGTCACTTACAGCTCAATCTCACTCTCGATTTGTGACTCCGGTGCTTTAGACGTCGTTCCGCTTCCTCACACATTTTTTTAAATCTTTAAAAACAGTCTTGCTTTTTTTCTATCCTTCCACTCTTTTACTGATTTCGTTTTCATGTGGTGGGACTTTTTGCTTGAAAGTGACCTTAGGCTGTTGGGCGCGCCGCAGGCTGGCTGTGAGATTTGGAAACTAATCGCAACAGGAACCTTGGCACTGTTAGAAGAGGGACTAAAGAAATTGCAATTTGACGTGACAATGGGAGGGTGTATAGGTTTATAGCAGCCATCCCCCCCTGTTGACGCCATGAGCAGCTCGCCAATCATAAACCAAGCCAACTCACATCTGACCCGTAAGGCCTACAAATTAACTTTACCCACTAGCGACACTTCAAACGCCGTACGAGTGCCAGATGATGATTGCACTCCTAGATATTTTTGCAGGTTAACTACCGGTATCTCCGTCTTACACGAAAATAATTCTCTGGGTACAGTATAATCGAGTATTATACCTTAGCGAGGATCGGAAGGCGTGGCTGGAAGAGAAATTTCTTCAAGAGGTAATAATATCTCGCATAATCTCAGTCCAAACACAGAATTTGCTCTTTCCACAGTTCGGTTTCCATCAAAAGGTAGCAACTCTTCGCCACACCTTCTTTCCTTGCTGATTCTTTCCTATTATGCGGGCAGCGGTTGTGACTTTGGAAATCCACAACCATCTCCCGACACTTTTTTCTGAGGGGACTATGCAAAGCTCTCATAACAAATCGTGATCGGTACCACCGTCTAACCCCAGCACCGGTAAGTTAGAAGATAACTTTCGGCGGAAGTTGACACATTTTTATTTCCTTTTTACTACTTGGCTGCCCGGTCCGAGCGTAGCGGGGCGGGTCGACGGGGCATCCTTTTGCTCGTACTCAGTTACAGTATGGCGGTTTCTCCAGCTTGTTGCTTCGAGTTTTCTATGGTAAAAATACATCTAATACTACAGCCGCATACCTTGTAGAGCCCCCACATACACCGCACCACCCTACAATGCAATTCATCATCCTACACCGCATCACCCAATCATAAACCTCCATCCAATCCATAAATTACCTCCAGATTAATCCCCGGAGTAATAGAACCCCCAATTGATTCTATCGCCTACTCGCTAATTCGTAAAGCAGCCGGAAATGGGGATGACAATATCGTGGAACCCCGGCGTAAAGAGCCAGTTCTTGGCATTTTCATGTCGAGCTACTTTGTGAGTTGAGGAACAAAATCTCCCTCGGGTGTTTCCCCTACTCCTCTGTCACCCCACCCCTCTCTCCTCTTCTCCAATAACTCCCCACACACCCCGCCGCCAACTAACTACTCCCACGCTCACCCCCAGCCCTAATACCCCACCTCCCCTCATTCTCCCCACCCCGAATATCGCATATTCTCCCTCACTCTGCACTTCTCAAAATCTCCTTTAGCCTTTTAACCCCCCTGATGAGGTGCTTACATCAGGCGTAAAGTACCAGAAAACATGAAAACGTTTTTTCTTTGGTTGGGCGGTTGTGTAACAATAGTCACGTTTCTAGATACTTATCTCGGGAAGTGGGTATGATACAGTCTTCGTGGCGAGTGACGGGTAGGAATCAGCAATGGGAATTTTCCTTGTTACCCTAACGTCAACCACCGGGAAGTGTCACAGCACCAAGAAGTGTCACACATGGCAACCATGACAACCACAACTAAAAAATGCAACAACTCAACCAATTCTTAACCAAATTGGACCAAACAAGGTGATATCAATTGAGAAAAGAGAGGAGAGCTAATTTAGGCCTTAAAATTAAAAAAAGAAAATTCCTCAGTAAGAGATACCAGAAAAAAGAGAGAAAAAGTACATAAAACTGCAAGAAAGAAGATAGGACAAGCTAAGATACAGGAGCATGCAAGTCCATTTGTAAAGTTGATGGAGGTAATCTGCTACTGGCAGAGAAAATATTAGAGATAATAGTTGGCCACGATTGAAGTCTGAAGTGTGCTGAAACCCCTGGGAAATAGGTTAATTTAATGGTAAAACTATAAAATGTTAGAAAGACACTTAGCGGTTAGGGGAGACAACTCGAAGGATAAAAAGTAAAATACAGGTGTGGCGTAAGATTAATGTACTCAGAATATTATGATTGATCAACATTTGCTATAATTTAGTAGTAGCAAAGCTGTTGTTATTCTATTTTTGATATATTATAATACAAGAAGTTCTATTACTTATTTCCCAACTACAAGTTGTTTATATACTGAAAAATCACTTTCTCATTATCTGGGAATATATCTTAATCATATTGACAAAACAAATACTTCTATCGTCACCCTTTTGGCAATATGGTTGGATAGTTAAACTATTTACTGTACGTACTTAGTACTTTCTAGTAAAGTACATAGCAGTAACTATAGTTTTTATATAAAAATGGATACAATAGCAAAGATTATATTACTAGGAACAGGCTTATATTTGATACATATTTCTCAATAATATTTAATATAGAATTATTAAAGTGAGTAGAATAATATATATGTAAAATTAAAATACTAGACAAAATAGTATAAATTATGTAAATGTTTAAATATCTGAGGTTAACTGAACTCTTGAGGGTTTGGATTTTTGCTACAATATAACTAGGAAAAGTTATAGTATGATTAGAAAGGTTTTAGTGCTGAAATACTAGATCTGTTGTGGTAATCAGATAAATTTTAAATTATACTTACCGTAAACCTTTTTGCTTTGAATTAGGAGCAATAAATTAAGTACAAATGAATTTATTTTTCACTGGAATTGTAGATATG
>Ga0307509_10008724_pt1 | contig 12829 bp, 9 predicted proteins | sample 10_EM_MG_FD_202245 | JGI IMG/M metagenome (GOLD analysis project Ga0307509, IMG submission 202245) | Populus trichocarpa ectomycorrhiza microbial communities from riparian zone in the Pacific Northwest, United States - 10_EM | ecosystem: Host-associated > Plants > Roots > Unclassified | place...
TTATATATATTACATTTAAATCTTTAAAAATATTATAACTAAGAAAGAAATTAATTTCATGAATTTTTTATTGGTTTACCATTTTGACGTATATTGTTTTTCAAGTAATTCATATTTTGAGTTCACAGAAATAAGAATTTTAATACGAACAAAATATATATGTTCAATTAATCACTCTCTTTAATTTTTTTTTTAAAAAACTAAGCTTATATTTGTCTAATTAATTGTGCTTTTGATCAATACAAACGCAATAGTTATTTGACTTACAATGATAAAATTTATTACAAGATATGTTTCATCTATTGTCAACCGATGATTGAATTTTAAAATTAAGAAGTGGATATCATAGATGAATTTGGAATATTATGCTTGCATTAACATGTTAACAAATGAAGTATAAAAGCTATGATCATGGCAGGAACTAACTACTTCTCTCCAACCAGGATGATATATAGGAATAAGCAAACGACATTAAGAGAGAAAACAATGGTTTGACACAATCTACAAGCTGTTTACAACTTAATTATAAGCAATACTGGAGAAGACAATGATTTGGTACAATCTGCAAGCTATATATTTACAACTTAGAATTGTAAGGATATGTAATGAGATTATGCTAGAAACTTTTGCAATTGATATACTACTACTAAATTCAGTAGATGATCAAAGAAAAATCTTCACATATACATGATAAATGCATTTAGAGCCATGATAAATGAAAATGAAGAAGCACTTTAGAAAATCCCATGGATAAATAGATTGCCTTGACATTAAAGATGAGCATCGGTATCACGAAGACGAGATGATTTGAGCAAAAATGATAATTGACTCGATAAGCAAAAATAGTTGCAGATACAAACTCTAAATTCATCATTTTCTTATTTGAAAATAAATTAAATAAAGCCAGCCTCTTAAAGAGGTTTACAATGCTTTTAAGTAGCTAGAAAACCAACCTTTACTAAATACTAGAATCATAATCCTAAAACATAAAAATAAAATAACATAAAATTCAAAAATAAGCAAGAAATCTAGAAAAATTGGCTCAAACAAGATCTTTCGAGTCTAATTTCAAGGAATCTATGTAGCGGATCGATAAAGAACCGAGCTTTGAAAATCTCTTATAAAACTTTGAACCCAATCCAATGGCTAGATAAAAAATTATGGTATGTTTTAGCCGTTATGTTAGTCTAGTGCGACCAAACCTTTTGTTGGACTTAACCATGTCTCACTAGTCCATGCCATAAATATAATTTATGTAGACAAATCTTCACCTGACTACCCAAAAACCTTCAAATTCAAGTGACTCGACTACATCACTTATGAACCAAGTGCAAATATAGAATAAAAAACTATGCATCCAAAGAAAACAAACTCATATTTTTAGGTTCTAAATGTCATTTTTTAATATTCAAGTTTGTATTAGTACTCTTATAACCTTTAAAATTCTTTGGCAAACCAATAATGATATGAAGCATTTTTACATATGATTATTTATTTCTAGATAGATGTTGTAAATGCCTTGTTAATGATATCAAATGATACAATTTTGAAACTAAATTATCATGATATACAATATATAATATATTGTGAAATATCTTAAAACACTTTCATTCTTATAATCAAAATGAAAAACACGTTTTAATTAAAATCATAAAAACTAAATGTTTTTATACACCGATTAATCCCCGTAACACAAGAAGCCTAGAATAGGTTTTTATATATATTTTGTGGACGAGATTCCAACCTCATATAAAAGTGAATGAATATCATTAAGGAGGTGTTTGAGAATGTAGTATAAGTTGTTTTTCAAAGTGTTTTTTGCTTGGAAATGCATCAAAATAATATATATATTTTATTTTTAAAATTTTTTTTTAATATCAGTATGTCAAAACGATCTAAAAATATATAAAAAAATATTTTAAAATAAAAAATTTAATAAAAAAATAGGTTGCACCGCAACCTCAAACTAGATCTAAAACACGATAACAAGTTAAAAAAGGCATAAAAATAGGAGGATTGAATAAATGGTTAAAATGACATGTTCTTTCCTTAACCATCAATCAGATTTCAGTCTAAATTATGAGAAATGCATTTATCATATAGAGGTAGATTTAGTCTGCATGCTTAAAAAAGAAAAAAGAAAAAGAAAGTAGGGACAAAATCTCAACAGTTTCTTCTGAACTGTTTTTATTTATTTTGAACTACATAATAAACAAACAAAGAGCTTTTTTTTAATATTATTTTTATCTGTATTTTGGAATTGACCTACCTATAAACAAAATAGAGTTGCAGATAGTAATAAATTGAGAATTAGAGAGAGAGAGAGAGAGAGATTCTCTCCTTCCATGGGGAAGGCGAGGGGTTGTTGTGTCGGCGATGACAAGGACTGCGCCAGTAAAGAAAGAAAGCAAATGAAGATAGAGCGTGGATCCCTCAATCTTAGGGTTTGCGCCACAAATAGGCTACAACGCGTGCTTATTCCAATATAAATACCCATCAGAAAAACAATCGAACATCTCAGCTTGTCCCTCGTTTTCCTACTCGTAGATGCCATCACTTCTTCTGTCCTTTTTCCCCCCCACTTGATTTATTTTGTTCCTTTTCTCCTACGTACGTACATGACCATTCAACAAATCACGAGGTCCAGTTTACAAAGATCTGGCTGTGGTGTGCAGCTTGGCTTTCACCCCTGGTTGCTGATCTGTTGATAACCTCTACTCTCTCTTCTTCTCTCATTAATCTATTGAATCGGAAGACTTGACGAGTAATTGTCTTGTTAAAACACCTCTTAGTATTAGTTTAAAGAAGCATCACAGGCTTTATAAAGAGAAAAAGTTATAACATCTTGAATTATTAATATTAAGAATCACATAAGCTGGGGGTTAGTGCGGTGATTAACATACCATTTGACCAAGAGGAGAATAGATTAATATATATACTTTGGAGAGTTGCGAATTTCCATTTTTGTCATCATTTGCTATATGATTTTGATCCATATCCATGTAGCCTTGGCATGGCTCGTCTGTTTCCAGTCGTAACTATACCATTATCAATACTATATATTAAACAAACGGAGTATGATCGATATTCGAGAGAGAGTATGACTTGATCATCAGTGTAAGGTCTTCGAAATTCTTACATAAAGTCATTGCACCTTGTTCTTTTCAATTTGGCAGAACCCTCTCTCCTCTTAATTACTAGCTTTCCTCGTAGAAGCAGATGCCCGTGCCACTGATGATCTTAGAGTTATGTCTAATTTGCTATACCATCCATTGCATACATGAGATGTTTTCTTGGCCTTGTATGGCAAGGGTAAACTTGGATTGGATGCTGCCACTTCTTTTACCAGACATGAATGTGCACTCAACTTAATGGTCCCCTTGTATAGTTCAAATATATTCGGACAAAACCCATTACTCCTTTAGAAAAGTCTTGCTTCAAACCGGTGATCCTCATTAATATGGTGACTCGAAGGGGACAACCCTGACCACCTCCTAGATTTGTCTGTGCCCTCATACGTACCAAAACTTAAGATACTGCTAATATGGTGACTCGAAGTTAAAATTTCAGATTGAAGGAATTTTCTCCCTATCAGCAGAAGCAATATTTTCTTGGAAGCGTATTCACATGCTTCCGTGCTGCTACGAAATACTCACAATGAGTTATAGGGGTAGATATGATGAGCCCATGTTACTCGAGGATATTTTTTAAGGTAGAGACTTAAACAAGTAGAAGACAAGGGTAGGCATGCCGGCACATAAAAAAATACAAACGACAGAAGCAATCATGTCTTATTATACCCAGAGGCATGTGGGATGGGTGTGTGGTTGAACGTAATTTCCCCGGATCAGATTGAAAGTTTTAGATATTTTAATTACTTGGGGCTGGGAACAGGTATGTTTTAAGCTCTTTAGCTTTTTGGAGGAAAGCCATCTATCATAACACTATCAGGAAAATCACTATAGGAAAATTAATAAATAATAATTAAAAAAAAGTTGATAAAGAATATTTTATCACTATTTTCCAACAAAAATAGTGTTGGATAATTTTCGTTAGTAATTTTCAGCAAAAATAATGATGTAATATGTTCCGTAGGTAATTTACGTTGGGATTGCGGGCATAATACTAAAATAGAAAAATCAATAAAAATACAGTTGACAATTCTATCAAAAAGTTGACACGTCATTATTTATAGATAAAATTATCGACAAAATAAATCCATCAACAAATGCAAATAAGTTATAACCGGCAATTCTCTCCCTTTATTCTTCTTCTTCTTCATGCAAAAAAAAAAAAAAATACTAGCAACCTCGTATTTTCTTACAAATCTAGCACTCCAACCCACTGACATCAATCTACATCTATCAATAGTATTAGCATATATTATTGAATTTTTTGTGAAGCTTCGATACACAAAGTAAGGAACTCATCTATTTTTTTTTTGTAACTCATTTATGTTTTAGGTTAATTTAATAAAATCTTTTGTAGCATTTATAGTTTGCTTATATATTTACGGGTTTTATATGTTTTCTCTAGAGAAATTTATTGTATTAATGTATGATTTGTATGTTAGGGTTTGTTTGGGATTGAGAGGAAATTGAATTTTGTTGTCATTTGATGAGATTGAGTTTGATTTTGTAACTTAGGTGTGTTATAATTGAACAAATGAGTTATTTTAATGGGTACCATTATATTTTGTCAATTTTATTGTTAAGTTGGAAATTTTGGAAAATTTAATTTTTTTTGGAATTGATAAAATAAATTTTATTCTATATAGGTTTCATAAGCAATGAATGTTCATCCTTGGATATATTGAGATTCACCTGAAGGGTTATATAAGCAAGATTATCTTTAAAAGATTGAGGGTTTTATTAATTCCATACTTTCTAATCCGAAGAATATCAGTACAAGAAAAATTAGATGTCTATATATGAAGTGTAAGAATAAAAAGTTTCATCATAAAGATATTGTGATGATGCATCTACTTAAAAAATAGTTATTTGAGAAATACTTATGTTGGTTTGCACACGGAGAACCTTATTTTCTTCATGAAACCATGTTAGAAATGATGGTTGACTCAACTTCTAGTTCTAACAATATATATAAGTTTGCGGATGATAAAGTAATCCTTATAGGAGTATTGTGACAGATGCAATAAGAATGAATCAAGATTATTCGAATGAAGTTTCACATAACATATCTTTAGATGAAAAACAAAATGTAGATGCAATTAAGTTTTTTAAACTTTTGAAAGATTTCAACAAATCATTACAGAATGGGTGCACAACTCATAATAAATTTTTGACAATTGCAAGAGTGTTTACCATCAAATTAGATTATGAGTTGAGTGGGGCTGATTATGATAGCATAATTGAATAGGTTAAAAGCATGTTACTTGAAGGAAATGGGTTGAAAGAGACTTCTAAGCTATAAAATCCATGATGAAACCTCGTGAACTAGGATATCAAAAAAATCAATAAGTGTTAAAACTTTTGCATATTGTACTATGATGAATATGTAAATTTTATCAAGTGCAAAACCTATTAGCCTGCTTAGTATAAACCAAATAGTGGTAGAGGAAGGAAACTTGTTGTATACAAAAAACTAAGATACTTCTTAATCACTCATAAGATGTAAATGTTATTTATATCTGAGCATATGAATAACATTATTCACATGATACGGTAGATGAAGTCATGGTATATACCCTATCAATAATGCAACTTGTAAATAGTTTAATAGTGTGTATCCTTAATTTTTAATGGAACGATGAAATGTACATCTTATCTTGTGTATAGATGGATTTAACCTATTATAGATGGATTTAACCTATTTGGATCCTTTGTTGAACCATATTCTTGTTCGTTAATTATACTAATAGCTTACAACTTGCCCCTAAAGATGTGTATTAAGCTGAAATTAATGTTTTTATTTGTGGTCATACCTGGTTCTTACAATCTAGGTAGGAATATATGTATTTGTCTCTAATCATTGATTGATGAGATGAATCAATTATGGTTAGTCGAGGCTTTGATATATGATGTCTCAATAAAACATAATTTTTAGACCATAATTGATGTAGACCATAAATGATTTTTATGTGTATGAGATAGTCTCAAGTTTGAGCACACTTGAAAAATTAGCTTGTCCATACTATATGGAAAATAATAAGGCCTTAACCTTAATGAATGATGGTAAAACTTTTTTATATTTATTTCCAATGGATGTTCTTGCCATGTCATTATCAATAAAAAAAGGTGGAGATTAAAAGGATGTTGCACCACCAGTATTGTCTTGTGAAGAATTGTACGATGTAGTCTCATAGTATAAGGGCATTATATTTGGTTCTCATTCTTGTAAGTAGAAGTTTCCTGGTTTTGGTGTGACCCACAATTGGATAAAGTGGAGTATATTTTAGGATCTTTCTTATTGAAAGACTGATGTCATCCACCATAATATAAATGTCATGCTCGAGAAGAAATTGATAATATTTTTAACATGATCATGGATGAGAAATGGTAAATAAAGGATAATATGAAAGCTAAAATGGATTTAGCTTTCTATTGTGATTATCAGAATATAAAGTCGTTTAATGATGGGTTATGCGTCACAAAACCCAAAGCCACCTTCACTATAGATAATGATACATAGTTTATTGTCTATGAATGACTTAAAAGTTTGTGATTTCCTAATGAATATACTTCAAACATAGTTAGAATGGTGAATTTAGGAGAATGCATATTGTATGGAATGAAGAGTCATGAATACAATATGCTTAAAATGATTTATTGCCAGAAGAGAAATGCGATGAAGTGACAAAGATTAGTTTTTTGTTTTAGAGATATTTGTTCTAGCAAGTTGCATACGAACATGGAGCAATTTGAAACTAACATCATTACGATAATTTATAAACTTGAAATGATATTCCCTTCCAAATTCTTCGACTTAATATAGCATTTACCGATACATTTAGCTTATGAGATAAAAGTTGGAGGGCTTCTACAATACAAATAAATGTATCTATTCAAAAGGTTAAAGATTACATGCATCATAAGTAATTGTCTATTGTCTTTTTATAAACATCTATTTATTCATCTCAAAGTACTTGCATGTAGGTACATGTTTAATCATAAGATAAAAGTTAAAAATAAAGCGCATATTAAGACTTTGATATACGAAACTTATATTATTGAAGAAATTTTAATATTTACTTCATATTATTTTGAGCCTCACTTGAGAACAAAAATTAACCATGTTCTAAGTCATGATAATGGTGGTGAACTACCTTCAAATGAGAATTTGTAAAATTTTACTATCTTGAATGACCATTATCAAAGAATGTAGTGAGAAAAAGGTACTTAACAAATATCAAATTCAAACAAACACATAATTATATACTATTCAACTATGATGAATTGAGACTTTTTGTTCGGTATGTCAGTTTTACAATGATATAGTTTTAAACTATTTTTGCTTATATTATCATAAAGACTCAATTCAATAACTTTTTTATAGACAACATTATCAATTATTATTATTCTAAAATCCAAATGTTACTAAAATGCAAATTTTTTAATTACAAGATGATTAATTTTCCATGTTTAAAACACATGTAAGTATTTAATGATTCATTTCTCCTAAAAATTATTTACTTATGTTTTTTATAGGATCAGTAATGGTTGTTAATTAACTTTATCCAGGTTTTCAAAATGAAAGGCAATGTTAATAGATTGAAGTTCTAATTGTTGGGTTCTAAAAGAAAAATCCAGTGTTATAATGGGGTTTTTTTTTCCAATGGATATGTATTTTATATTGAAGAGCATAGTAAAGGTAGAAAGATATATAATCGTGGGGTAAGTTTGACGTTTCACAAATAAAATAGTAGAAAAGTTTTAAAGAAAATTACAACAAGGTACAAAGTACCTAATTGCAATATGATTGAGCAGTTCCCACCTGCTTGCTAATTCATCCCAATGGTCTCCTATGCATCGACGAGTTTTCAATTAATTATCATTATCACATATCGACATACTTCTTATACATATCATAATACCAATTCAATTAATTTATTTATCCATCATAATCATCTGTTTTAATGTCTTTATATCATTTTGTTGATTCTCTCTATGTTGAGTTGTATTTAAACGTTAATATTCGAATAAACCTCCATTTCATTTTGTAAATTTCTTGAGATTATTTAAGAATACTTCATTCATGAAAAATCAACATAAACACAACAATTTAATCTTTAGATTCAAATATTTTCTCAAGGGATTAAATCTTCTAATCATTTAGAATTCATCATCATTATGTGAAATAACTTAACTCATTTACAATCATCATCCATAACTTCACACGCAAACATACACCATTTTTTTTTTTATCAACCCTATATAATTTCATAAATTCAAAGTACGTTAAATATTCATTACCACTTGACAAATTCATTTCAACCCTTTTTAATTTGTCATCAATACATCAATTTCTACTAAACACACACAACTTCATAAGCTTTCATGATGTTCCCTTATTCCTTATTTTTCTAAAAAAATGGCCAGCCCTAACCCTTCAAGGAACATTGAAATTTCCTTCAATTTATGCATAGATTTAAGTCATTTATACCTTATCCAATCATAATTACATCAACTCCATCAATTTTCCATTTTTCCCAAATTGGCTTTCAAGAACCTTAATTCCAAAAAATTAAGAATCATGCAATTAAATTTTAATTCTTTTCATTCAACTTGTATAAATGAGTTTGAAACTCCTTACCTAATAAGGAAATGAACTTCGAAAGTTAACCAATTGTATTTATTCCACTCCTCTACCTCTTCACTTTGCTGTGACTTTCTCCTTTTAGTTCCTCTCTCTCACTTGATTTTCTTTCTCTTAATTCTGGCATTTGTTTTTTTGTGTTTAATCACTCCTTTTATCTACCCAACTTGAAGCATGATTTCTCTCAAGACAAATCTCTCTAGTTTTTATTTTTTTCTTCCTTTTCTTATTTTTTTTCCTGTTTTGCCATGACTTAAAGAAGAAGAAGAAGTTATTGGAATTTTCCAGCTCATCATCTTATTTACAAAAAACAACATTAATTAGTCTTATATTATCATATGACCTTCTCGATCCCTGATTTTCTTAAACTTTTAACCTGAAATAAAACAATATGTCAAGTGACTTCTCATAAAAGTTCAGTCCAGTCCAACGATTGGATTGGGAGTTAGACGTGTTAGTATAAAACTAGTTATTATGTGGTTTTACACTAAAAATTTGAATTTTCTTGTGCCCTCCTTGCACGAACCATTTTAATTACTCCACTAAGTCCTTGTGACTATTTTCTTATGCCATAATATTTTTAGTTTTATTTTTTTCATATAAATTTCCTCTCTCGAAGTTCTATATCATTTATGGTAAAATTTCATACATTCAAAATAAAGCCCACTATTTCCTGCCAATTTATCATTTATTTATTCATTCTATTTTAAGTTTGTTTCAATTTTTTTGGGGTTTACATTTATTGCAACTTTATAATGCATTATGTTTTTTTTTTATATATTTTAAAAGCTTTTTTTTTAATGTTGGCAATTATTGGCTTGAAATTGCTTGGTATTTTGTTATTGTGTACCTAGGTTGGCTAGAGTATATAACAAGCCATAAACAATTAGTGAAAAGTCAACAGGATTGGTGACATACCTGCAATTTTGTCAAAACATTACAATAGCATTAGGAAATGATGACAAAATTTGCGACAAACAAGCAATTTTATAAAAAAATATAATAGGATTAGAGAATGGCGATTGAATTGCTAATGGATGTGTAACTTCATAAAAAAACTCACATTAAGTTTGGGTAATGGCAACATCATTGCCGATGAAATTAAAAATATTAAAAAATAATAAAATTTCCATTGGCAAGTCCATTAGTATTTATTGACATGTTAATATATCGATGGAATTGCTCATGGAATTTGTATCAGTAAGTCTAGGTTATAATTTGACAATTTCACACTCACCATTTCATCTCATATTCAGCAAATTTAAACAAAATTTATAGAGCTCTCACCATCGTCTCTGACTGCCACCTCTCGTCGTCACTGCTCACCATCATCTCTTGTCATTGTCTCTCACCGTTGTCTTTCACCATCATCTCTTGTCGTTGTCTATTCCTTTCTCTTATTAAACAAGTAAGTAATATTCTTACTTTTTTTTAATCTTTTATTATCTATATTACTTGACTATGAATTTGATTGTGTTTCTTTGTGTTATTATTATAAGTTTTGTTAGTTTGTTCATTGTTGTTGTTTTACTAGTTATTGGTTTTTTTTTATTGTGGGTTTTAAATTGCAATGATAAAAAACTATCTTTGTTGTACATTTGGGTTTTTTAGAGAAGGTGATTCTTTGATATTTGGACTAGTAGTGGTGTGGTAGTGAAGTTGGTAGAGTTTGAGGTTGTGGTGATGGGGTGGTGAGATTTCTTCCTTGTTTTACTAGATATGATGTTCTAGGCAACAACCATGGGGTTTAAGTGGTAATGTTTATGGTTTGAGAGTGGTGTTGTTAGTTGGATTGATAGTTTTATGGTTTTCAAAGGCTAGATTATAAGGATCTAAGTGTCGGTATTAACTACCTTTAAAATTGTGTAGGTGTATTGGGGTTTGTGTTTGCTGGTAGATTTGGTTGTAACATTAAGGCTCTGGTGATCTTGGTGATGAAGGTGTTGTTTTGAGTAGATGATTATATTAGTGTTTTAGGAAAACTAGAGCTAATGGAAATAAAGCTAAGAAGTGATGATAAATAAGGGTAATAATGGTGGTAGTAATTCTTCCAGCTGGTTGTAAATTATGTTTTTTCCTTTTGTTGTATCCCTTTTGTGTTTGTTAAGAAATTTGTTCTTTTAAATAAGTGTATATAACTATTTTAGGGCATGTGGTTACTTGGTTTTGAATTTGATTGCATTCAAAAGCTAAAAAAGAAAAAAAAATGAATAAACCATTTTGTTATAAGATTTGAGCTCACACTTATGAAACAATCGGTATATTTTTATAAGATGGATGACTAAAATGAAACCTTTGTTTTGGTACTTGAAAGTTCACTCGGAGATATACCTTACCATTGAACTAATGTGAGTAGTTACATGTATTTCATGTGTTGACAATGGTTTGAGTTTATTACATTGAAATTGAGAATTAACTTGTGTTGTATTTTGGATATGCCAAGAAAAAAGTTCAAAGACGTTTAAAAGCGTTAATGCTACTGCTAGTTCAAATAGCAGTAGTGTTGGTGATGTCAGTGATCATGATGTTAATATAAGTGTTGATCATGAAGACGCACCTAATGCACACGATACTAACCAAAGCTCATCCACTTTAGGCAGTAAAAGTGGAATCTCATCTTCAAGAGATCCATATTTTGATAAAATTATTGAAAAATAAAAGGTCAACCAATCCATGTAAGTTATTTCTTTTGATTAGGTTATTTTAAAATTTACATTAAATGAAAATGATAGACTTTGTGTGAATTTATTTTTAGGTTTACAAATATTGAAGCTATTTGTTTTTATCATAAGTGTGATAAAATCATCGTTCGAGGAACCATTGTTTCAATAGAGTCAACTTCAAGATCATCCTGGATAGATAATTATCATAAATGCTTGGTAGAGATTGTTTAAGATAGGATAAAATTAATATTTCTTTAGTTAGTATATAGTTTATTTTAAATTTTAAAAAACTAATCAAAGTACAAATTGACAATGCAAGGGAAATTTTGGGGGGACAGGGAAAACAAGAGGGTAGTTAGGAAAGTGTGGAAAAACCACAATGCAATTAGGTAAGTTTCAAGCAATAAAAAAAATTATATTTAAAATTGTAATCTTAAATTTTCTAATCTTATCTATATTTAACAATTTTTTTGTAACAAGTTGTGTAATTTATGATATGATTCCACAAACATGTAAAAAAAAGTTGGCTCTAATGATGTCACAGTATTGAAAAAGTATAAACCGAATCACGTCATAAAAAGTAATTAGGCAAAGTTTCAAGAAGTTTTGGCATCAGAAGACTTTAAAAGGTGCTCATGATCCGGGTTGCAAAACCAAAACAAAAACAAATACATGGTTGAATGAGCAAGCACACCGGTGGAACACTTTTATTTGCTAACCATGAAAAATGCTTGGTAAGACTTTTTAAATTATTTTTTCTTCAATTTTCAATTTAATTTTTATTTGTTAGAATTTTTTTACAACTTATTTATTTTTCAGGAAAAACTGCTTGGGTGCGAGCCTACTCTAATGGAGTCATATGAGAAAACTCATATAAAAAGAAGATATGGGAAAAGGGGTAAAGAGCTTTGTAGAGAGCAAAGAGAAAATGTTCATTATAAGTTTTTTTTTAATTCTTGTAATTTTTAGAATTCTTTTAAATATAATTGAATTTTTTTTTTGGTAAAAAACTTATAACACCACAATGGTTGAAAAACATGGAGAAAATCCTTGCACCTATCCTCCTTATAATCCTCGGTTATGGTTGGAGGTTGAAGCAACTGATGGACAATATATGAATTGGGTTTCTGGGATGCCTATGGTATTGGCTTATGAAATGAGGTTGGGTCGTTCTGCTTCAAATCTACACATAGAATAATCTTGCTTAAGATAGTCAATGCTAAAATTTAAAGTGAGGGTCCTAAAACAGGTCGAGGATTGAGTAGCTAGATTAGAAGAATAAATGAAAGCCAAATTAGAAGAAGAAAATAGAAAGAATTGGGTAAAAATGATGGAATACATGACTTTCCATTATAGTGCTTCTCAATTCAGATCTTTCGACCAGGGATTCC
>Ga0307509_10008725_pt1 | contig 12828 bp, 15 predicted proteins | sample 10_EM_MG_FD_202245 | JGI IMG/M metagenome (GOLD analysis project Ga0307509, IMG submission 202245) | Populus trichocarpa ectomycorrhiza microbial communities from riparian zone in the Pacific Northwest, United States - 10_EM | ecosystem: Host-associated > Plants > Roots > Unclassified | place...
AAGTAATGCGATAGGTCCGATGATGTACAGAATGGCGTGATGGCAGTTAGGGGTGCATAGGCATCCGGTCTGGTGAGCGTCCGGTGAGCATGGGTGTTCGGTGAGCGTGAGCATTCTATGAGTGCAGGTGTTCAGTGAGTGCGAGTGTTCAGTGAGTGCGAGTGTTCAGCGAGCATAGGCATTCGGTGTGCGATGGAGTGCGCAGCGTAAGGGGGTTCCCCTTACAGGGCCTTATGCTGTAGCTAGGGCTGTAAGCAGTCTGAAGCAGGCGATAGGATGATAATGGAATGCATCCTAGAGCTAAAGCAAAACAAAGGGAACAAAAGCAAAGTGAAACGAAATGGAAAGATCAATAAACACGATAAAAGCAAAAACTTAAATAAGGCAAAGCAGAATCGAAGCAGTGTGTGTGGTGTGTGTCTAGACCAAAAAGGAGGACACTAATAGAATGTACTTCGATGCTGCAGCAATCCCTGGATAAGGAGCTAACATCTGTAGAACGAAAGTCGTATTTTGTGCACTATAACAACGAAACAGAGCTAGAAATGTCTTGGAGCGGTGTAGTGCGGAGCGGCAGCTATCAGAAACACTAAATCAAATGTGGAAAATGTGCTGCGATGCAGATCGCACCGAAGCACGGCCCATGGGGATAGATCGATGTAAAATCGCTAAAATCGACGATGTACGCTCTAGAGTGCTCGTTTTGCTTTGTAGTGGCATAGTGCGGTTGCAATCGACTGTAATCAAGTATCTTTGATGTCTTTGAATCGTTTGAAGTGAGTCCGACGGGCTGTGATATCGTAGATCTCGTCATATGCATGTGTGCACACGTCATAGTGATGATGTTTGTATTAAGCGGTCCACAGGTGGCGATGGCGAGCAATATCGAGTGGAAATGTGTACTAATGATTGCTAAAATGATGGCGATGTGATGCACAAGCCGTGGGATCGAAGGGAAGGTCAAAATGTCGTCAGATTGTGCGCTAATAGCATGACACGCGAAGTCGAGGCTGAAAGGCTCAGATATGGAGCACTATGGTTGCTTCTAGTTCGTAGGGGTGTACTGGAGGTCCGTGGATGTCTACTTGGGTTGGTGGAGCACAGGGGAAGGCTGTAGAAGTCAATACTAGCTCGTATATACACGCAAGAGCGTGCGTGATGTCGCATGATGTCGTGTGACATCGCATGATGCGCCAGGTGCATGTGACAGTGTGTCTGTCTGTCTGTAAGTGCGTAGGTGCGATGTGGAAGCCATAGAAATGCGAAATGTGTAGATCAGAACCTAGGTGGGTACAAGGCTCATCAGCAAACCTAGATTTAATTAGAGAACTGGAGTGTATACACAGTGAGGCCCAAGGGCAATACTTTTCTCTCTCCCACATAGTCTGGTTGGAGTCCGGCGGACTGGACCAGACTCTGCCAAATTTGTGCTAAACTTGCAATGAGTCTGGTGGAGTCTGGTGGAGTCCACTGGACTGAACCGGACTTCTGCTAAAAATTTCCTTGTAAAAATAGGATACTGGACTTACATAACTAGACCACAGTCCAGTTTGCCTGGTCTGGTGGACTCCACTGGACTATGAAAAAATTGAAAATTTGCCCAGACCAAATAAATAACAAAACATATGTATTAAGACATAAATAATTTTTTATGAGGTGGACTAAGCAGGACTACAGTCCACCGGAGTCTGCCAGAGTCCAACCGGATTACGTGGGAAAGAGATAAGAACTTTCCAAGGGGTGGGAAAAGTTCACCCCTGATTCCACCAGAAATGTATGTGATTTACAACATTTTTGAAGGATTTTTCAACCATTTGTGGTGGAATTTATGTCATAAAACTCACCCTTTTGGGTTGAAAATTACCACCTTATTCCACAGATAAATGTGGGAAAAAACACCCTTTAAGGTTGTTCAGAGGTGAAATTTGTGGCAAAATATTGGACATTCACAACCTCTGAAAGGTGTAAATTTCCAACTCTTATCAGGATGGAAAAAAACCCTCCATTTAATGTTGTTTATTTTTACTATTATAGACAGAAATTTTCATTTATTTTAAATTAATTAATTAAATACATTTTATACTACTTTTATTATGAAAATGAGAGAGAACACAACAGGAAGGGGCCCTCCTGTCACGTCAAAATGAGCATGCCCTCCTTCTCACATCAAAAAGAAAATGAGAACACAATGAGGAGGGCACTGGCCCTTCTTGTCGTGTCAAAAATGAAATGAGAACACAATGGAGAGGGCCAGTCCCTTTCTGTTATGTTGAAATGGCAACAAGTCATGTCAAAAAGAAAAGGAGAACACGACAGGAAGGGCACCAGCCCTCCCCATCGTCTTGAAATGGCAACAACACGATGAGGAGGGGTATGTCAAAAAGGAAATGAGAACATGACAAGGAGGGGGATATTACCCTCCTCGTTGTGTTATAGAAACACCATGGGAAAGGGCAACCCCTTTCCCGTATGTTGTGCCTGTCAGAGTAGTTAGAACTTTTTTTTAAAAAGGAAAATTGGTGGGCACACCTTGTATGCCTGGCCCCTCGACCTCCTCAACCATCTCGTTCTTATCTCTGTAGTCCCTCATCCTCATCGCATTATGGTCATTGTGGAGTCATGGTGGTGTAGTCATTGTGGTTGTTGTAGGGTGTGGGGTTGGGTGGTGGTTGGAGAAGAAGAAATGAAAAAAAAAAGGTTTGAAGTTCAACTTACATGTGATGGTGCAGGCACATGAATCAACACGTGTGAAACTGGACTTGATGATTTCAACACATGAGTCTTATTACATCATTGGGCTTCTGCTCTACAATATATTACACTTTATATATCAAAAAGAGATAAAATAAAGGAAATTTCAATGGTATAATTCACAAACAAAAAAAAAACTCAATATCTATCCACCTTCAATAAGTTTGATAATAAAATAGATATTTTGAATATTATATAGTCATTTCTTAACACAAATCACATGGCATTTTTCCTTCAAATTTGGCAAAATATATTTGCCTCAACGTAGTCAAGGAGAAGCTGGATTTCATCTGGGCTCCAGCGCCCACTCGTCAAGGTGGCATTGATGTTGGATGAACTTGAAGCAGTTATGGAAGGTGTATTCTGACTTGGAGTGGTTATCACATTGTCATCATTAGCATCGCCCTTGGGCTGTGGAGCAGGGTTGTTGTCTTCATGGTTACGCATGTACTGAAGGGTGTGGAGGGTTGTAAAAGTGTAGGCAACAGAACCAATGGAAAGGATCTGGTGAAAGTGGCGTATAAGCGAGTGTTGTCTATCCGACATGATGTTAATGCATGGTGTGCTGCTCGGCATGAGCCTGAGACTGTGGCTTGTCACTCAAAATTCAAAGACCAACAGCAACAACAGCGGCAACCCAGAGTTTACTTCGGAAATCGGAAATTGATGGTGCTGTTGAACAGGCTCTAAGTGTTTGACATCAATTCTTTGGTCCAGAAAGAAGGCTATTCTTAGCCCACATTACACTACCTTTATCTTTTGGATGAAACTCATGGTCTTTTAGCCAAACCCATGGCTCTAGCCCAAAATTTTCTACTTTCAAACCATTTGCCTATGACAAAATAATAGAGCATCTCCACTAATTTCCTTCAGAGCAAGTTCAATCCCTGACTATATGGTTATGGGTTACAACTCTACTAATGTCGACAACAATTCACAGCCTTTTCTTTGTGACTGACTGTACTGAATACCAGGTTGTCCAAGTCTACAATAGTGACAAAAAAATCAGGCCATATAATATCAATTCCACACAATGGGTCCCATTTCTGCCAGCACATGAAGTGGGGATTTTCCACTTGATGGATGTGGGACATGAGAGATGGGTAGTGTAAGAGCTACTGTGGTCAGGCAGGACATGGTACTAGCAGGAGATCTGAAGGGTTTAGTTTATTATGTAATAAGTAAACTAAACAAGACACATCTAGCAGGGCATCTGAAGAGGAAGAATAAGAATCCACCTGCAGGTGTGGGCTAATATACAGAATTGCAGATGTAGAGAATAAGACCAAAATCAATAAATATATGTAAGAGAGTCACGTGGTGTGCCAGTACAGTACAAACAGGAAGTGGGTCAGAAGCAATGGCAGGTCAGAGGTGGTATGTCTTGCAACATCACACAACATTGTGTAACATTGTGTGATATTGGAGAGTGGGTTGGAAGCCAAAGCAGGAGGAGAGTGGGAGGCAGAAGTAGGAGCAGAACCAGAACCAGATACATCCCTTCCCTCCCCCAATTGTTTTACAATGCAATGCTCAATTGTGGTGGTCTTTACCATGTCACAAATGCTCCTTTGTTGCATTTAAAATAAATGTATTGACTATAGGAAATGAATGGGCACTTAGGTGCTGAAATGAGTTCCACTAGCACCTGCTACCAGATACATCCCCCACCTTCCCCTCCAATTGCTTCACAATGCGATGATTAACACTTCAGTGACCCCATCATACCCCTCTAAGATTATTTTAATTCAGGTATTTAAATAACCTTAGAGGGGGTCAATTTAAATATATGTTTGCACATCATATGTTATAGTATACATTTATTGAGAAATATGTTGACAAAATATTTTCAGAGCACAAATAATTTGTAGAAACATATAGCATAACATATGTTTCTGATGGCTCCTGAGAAGCAGTACCAGGGGTCCTCCACTTATCTGGCCATTTTCTAGGGCCACAAATCAGCTAATAAGCTGATTTTTGCATATAACAAGAGCACAAGCCAATATCACTTACATAACAGATAGAAAACTATTTTCCCAATATTAATTCTTAGTCCTAATATCTACCAAGCATATTTGTTTTAGGTCTTCAGTGTATAGAAAATCTATTACTTCCAGCATAAAACATGATAATATCAATATTTGAACTATCTAGCCCTCAGGATGCCTATCTTTGATAGGGCATCCACACTTATATACTACATGCGGAGGCTGTGCTAGGGCTAAGGGCTAGGGCACAGGGCTAAGCTAAGAATAGTCCATCAGCCGCTGAGCTACTCGGCGGCCAGTACATACAAGTGTCCAATAGATGAAATACAAACAGCGACATGGGCGCTGACAGTCCGTGAGATGCGTACAGCTACATGGGGGGAAGGGATGACAAAGGATGAAGGTGTGCGGCATAGCCCTAGTCCAGGGTAAGGGTGTCTAGGGCGGAGCTAAGTGTGCTGAGGGTTGGACCGAACTCGCAGTCCCCTTACAGTAGTGCCATGAGTCTATCAAATATAAATTGGGGAAAATTTTTTACAATATTGGTAGTAGATGAGGAATCCACCAAGATTAAAGAAATTAGCCCAATGGTTTAAAAACAGGAGGAGCAACACTCACCCTGATGGCATTGATGGCCCATCAAAATCCACTGATGCTGCAGTTTCTTCTGCTATAGAGCTGATAATTGGTCACTTCAAGTTGTAGATTGGGAAAATATAGTGTCCGGGCATTCTCTGGTCAAGTTCGAAGTTATTTTATAGGAGGGAATTGCCTAATTTAGTAATTTCAGAAAATGCGCACTCTGATATTTATTCTCACACTTGGCCAATGGCCAGGGTGAGTAGGTAGTTTAAAAACAAAGTACTATGACTATCAACCTGAAGAAATCTGAATTTAAGGGGGCTCGTGATGTTGTACAGACAAAGACGGCAACTCAATGTCATTACAAGTGGGGACATGTAAGTGTCTTCGTTATCACTGATCGGTGAGGATTTAGATCATTTATTTTCTAAATAGCTATGTGAAATCTACAGGGCAATTTTGCACTGGGACAAGTCTGGCTGTGGCTGGCATGCCAAATATGGTGCCAACGTCCAAACACCAAGTGAAAAAGAGGTGTTTGATGATTTCGTAAAGACTCCCGAGGTAAGCAGATGTATAGTCTCATTTAGATGACCCTTTCATTGACATTATACAAAGCATGCCACTCTCAAGCTGTTCCTCAAGAAATCATGGCCATATTATCACAAAATGCAGACCTTCATGCCAGGCACACAGCCCTGAGGAACCCACACTTTCGATCCTGGCAGCTCATCCTCCCAGTCTGCGACGCAAGCACTCGGCGTCATTGATGCAGAGGAGGATGGAGCAGAGGACCAAGTCAGTCCTCCACTGTATCCTCTCTTCCTCCTGTTGTCCGACGCCTTCTCAGCCTCTGGTCATTCATTGCCTCCTTCATCCTCCTCACTTGCCCCAACAGTTCATCCCCACCCTGCTTCAGAGCAGGGTGACATTTTGATGAACTCTGCACATTCTTTTGCAACTATGAGTAATGTGGGCTCTAGTAGTAGCCTCGGAAAATGCAAGCGAGATGCAAGATCCAGCAGCATACAGCCTCCCAGCTCCAAGTGAGCAGCGAAGGATAAAACCGCTGATTTAGACCCTGTTATCATTTCCAATAATCTCAATTCGACTCTCAACCACATGGTTGACATGATGGAGAAGTCTCGATGCAAGTCAGGCTGGTCTTGCTGCATCCTCTGTTGTTGCTCCCTCAGCATCCCAAACCACTCAGCCCTCATCGATACCCTCTCAATCTCTAGGCCCTGTGGCCCCTGCCATTCTATCATCTGAAGAAATCCTTCAACAAGCGGTCACTCTCACTATGGCTGATGGCTTCTTAACGGAGGACGAATTATTTGCTGCCTCTCTATTCTTCACCAGTTCATCAGAAGACATTGTACGTGCTGCATGGACTTTCATTACCCTTGGCAACAATTGAGCAGTACAACATCACTTTCTTCTTAACCAACTCAACATGGCAGCTCTTCTTCCAGGCAGGGGCAAGAACAAGGATGATCCAATGATGTTTTAGTGTAGTTTCATTAATTATGTTACTATGGGCTGGCCCTTGGTATGTACGGCTTGGAGTTATTGTATTCTCTTCTGTGTTATTCTCTTCTCAGGCATCCGCAATCCAGACAATATAAATTGACCTATCAACTTAAGAATCACTGTCACCAGTACTTTACTGTCCCCCCTTATTCCATATGGAATCCATGTGGAATCCATGTGAAATGAATACATTCCATGGAATCCATGTGGAATGAAATGGATTCCATTCATTGCTTTACTATTATTTACTATTAATAAACATCTTGATATTAGCATTCTATATTAATACAAAGTATACTAATACATCCTAAATACAGCAGATAGAATACTAAAAAAGAAAATTACCTATAGAAAAGCAAGCTAAGGAAGAAATAAGACGAGTATGATGATGGTGTGGGGGCAGGAGTTGTGGGGTTCATATGGCGCGTTTTTCGTGTTTGGCTGTAGTCGAAGGTGGCGAGGCAGGCAGGCACAAAAACGTGTCCCGATGGACAAGTCTTCGTGTTAGTGGGTGGGGAGGCAGCCTACCACGAAACATGCACAGTGGGCGCATGTTTTGTGTTAGAGTGCAGTAGAGGGAGGGGCTGCAGGGAAGGGCAGGAGTCCTAGATCTTTGTATCTAGATATAACAATCATATAGTTGTTCTCCCTGACTCTGATCAACATCTTTGTGTCTAGTTGACACCTGGCAAGGCATTTCAAATCAGAATTCCAGTCACCATTGCACTGCAGTTCTCCACCAAAAACAAGACCTTTGCAAACACTCCTTTGAAATAGTTTCACCCAGATTCATGAAATTCATCCAGTATGCTCGATCACTCGCATTTGAAGACAACCCAGATTATATTTATTGTCATTCTGTAGAATCTGTACTCGATGGACGGTTGTTTTGTACTGTTTTATTTTTAGATACATTGAGATGGCTGAGCAGCTGAAGGCCAGCTGCAGCTGAAGTTGGTTCAGGCTGTTCTAGAGTAGTGCTTGAAAGTCCAGTTAATTAACCAGAAATTAACCACAAAATAACTGCAAAATAACCAGACCATGATTAGTGGTTAATTGATTTATAAATTTAATAACTGGTTATTTTCCAGTTAACTAACTGTTAAAAACCGGTTATAACCAGTCATAACCAACCTCTACTATTTTTCTTCAAAATGAGCTCCTGTACATGGAAAGCAGTCCGAAATTGGCGAAGTTATTGCTAAATCTGTAAAATGTACACCAAAAAGGTTGAACTTTCAGAATATTATCATAACTAAGTCAAATCTTAACCAAATTCAATGAATTTGCACTCAATTTATTAAGAAAAAGGGTAGAAAGAATGTTTTCTGAGACATGTATATGCAGTTATTGATGGTTGTAACTCTTTTCATAAATTTCAGTCCTAACTGGTTAGTAACCAAAAATAACTGGTTTTAAGCAGTTATCGTCAGTCCAGTTCAGTTATTTTTGGTCTAGGAACAAAGGCTAACTGGTTTTGGTCTTGATTACTGCCAAAAAAGGCAAAAAAACCGGACCGGCTGAGACAGCTGAACAATGGCTGGCTACAGCTAACACAGCCATTCAAATTAAAATTTGAGGGAGGGGATTGGTGGGTGTGTTGGAAGGACGATGGCCCCTCTGTCTTGCATTTTGGGCGAGGGAGGGATTGGTGGATGTGTTTGAAGGTCGACAGCCCCTCTGTTTCACATTTTGAGTGAGGGAGGGGCTGGTGGATGTGGTGGAAGGAAGATGGCCCCTCTTTCTTGTGTTTCAAGTGAGGGAGGGGCTGGTGGGTGGGTTGGAAGAAACACCGCCCCTCCAGGTGGTGGCAGATGAGGGTGAAGTTAAACTTCAACAAGTCGTGAAGTTCAACATGATGTGTCACATGATCTTCAGTGCAAGCAAAGTGAAAATATTGTGAAGTTGTAAGATCACATGATCACTTATACCAGTACATACTATATATAGCCACTTTCCATAATATCCAATGTTGTTTTTTTTTCTTTAATAATCATTATACATCACTATATTTACCTTTCATAATTCTGACCTTAAGAATTGTAAATTTGCTAATATATATTTCATCATAAATATCTACCTGAATTGGTGGAATTATCACATTCCACCCTTTGTCATTGTATTTTCCCACCCTTCTGGTCTCACAGTGAACAATGTCTATATATGACACCAGAAGGTGTTCAACAAGATTGTATTTATTGGAGACCTGTCTGGAAAGTTGCTGGGAATAGCCCAGCACCTTCTGGCAAGTATGGGAAGAATTGCTTGCCATTTCCTGTTCCGGAGCTGCCATAAATAAAAAAAAGGCAAAAACTCTAGCAACAAATTTTTTCAGAAAGGTGTTCAATAAGATCATAAAAATGTATTTGTCAAAGACCTGTCTGGAAATTTGCCAGACATACTCCAGCACCTTTCAGCCAGTGTGGCTGCATCTACTGGCCATTTTCTGTTCTGGAGCTGCTGAAAAATAGGCAAAATCTTTGGCAAGAAATTCTTTCTGGAAGGTGTTTGACAATATAACAGAGATTTATTTATTAAACATCTGTCTCAAAATTGGCCAGGCATAGTCCAGCACCTATCAGCAAGTGTGGCTGGTGGCAATTTCCTGTTCTCAGGCTGGAGCTGTCAAAAAATCTTCAACAAGAAATTCTTTCCAGAAAGTGCACGTGTTTGACAACATAACAGGATTTATTTGTTAAACACCTGTCTCAAAAATTGCCAGGCATAGACCAGCACCTTCCAGCAAGTGTGGCTGCACCTGCCAAAAAATCTTTGGCAAGAAATTCTTTCTGGAATGTGTTTGACAATATAACAGGAATTTATTTGTTTCTGTGTCAAAATTTCCCAGGCATAGTCCAGCACCTTTCAGCTAGCCTGGCTGGTGGCAATTTCCTGTTTTGGAGCTGCCAAAAAATAGGCAAAATCTTTGGCAGGAAATTCTTTCTGGAAGGTGTTTGACTTGAATATAACAGGAATTTATTTGTTAAACACCTGTGTCAAAATTTGTTGAGCATAGTGTAAGGGAAACCCCCTTATGCCACACCTTTCCGTCTTGGATTCTGCCTCTGCTCCAGATGTGTCTTCCACCTTCCAATGTGTCTTCCGCCTCATGACTCATCTTCCGCCTCCAGACCTGTCTTCTGCGCCGCCTTCCACCATGGTCCCGTCTTCTGCCTGCCTTCTCACAGCATCCCCTGGCTGCCGGGACTTCCACCGCCATCCAACGACATTCCGCAATGTCTTGCCTGGTCCGCTCAGGACTACACGGCATCCCCCTTGGCATCCGCCACACCGCTGCATCTTCTGCTGTACTGCTGCACATTCCGGCCACACCACTAGCCTTCCGCTGCTCTGCCGCATCCTCTGGTTGCACCACTGCATCTCCCACTGCTCCGCTATGCCTTCTGGCTGCTCCACTCTCCCGACCCATTGCACGATGTTGCACCTCCGATCTGCCATCGTGCTCGACCCTCTTTCTGCTTGTACCACGCTGGCGCGCTACGTGGTGTTGTACCTTACATGTATCTACTGATTTCGGACCTATTTCCTATATCCGTTACCTTGTATATTAGACCATGCCTGCAGGCAGATCATTATCATTTCCTCTTTGGATCCCCTGCTAGGTATGCTTATGTTTAGATTACTATTACATAATAATCTAATCATCTTTGGATCCCCTGCTAGTACCGTGTTCTGCTCCGTGTCCCGCCCGACCACAGTAGCCCTTAGACATAGTCCAGCACCTTCCAGCAAGTGTGGCTGCTGTAAGGGGACCGCAAGTTCGGTCCAACCCTCGGCATGCTCAGCTCTGCCCTGGTCACCCTTACCCTAGACTAGGGCTATGCCACACGCCCTCATCCATCATCCCTTCCCCCCATGTAGTTGTACACATCTAGCCCGAGTGGTGTCAAAGTTGGGTTCTGAACCACGGTTCGAACCTGAACCACCATGAACTGAACGCAAGGTTCAGTCCACAGTACAACAAATTCGATGAACTGAACCCATGGTTCAGTCCAGGGTTCGAGGAATAAGTGTTTCAGCTGAACTGTCATAGACCACTGTAAGGGCTACTGCGGTCGGGCGAGGCGCGGAGTGGAATGTGGAGTGGAACGCGGTACTAGCAGGGGATCCAAAGTGAATTAGATTATTATGTAATACTAGTCTAATCACAAACATACCTAGCAGGGGATCCAAAGAGGAAAGGATAAGGATCCACCTGCAGGTGCGGCCTAATATAAAAAATAATGGATATAAGAGATAAGTCCGAAATTAGTAAATACGTGTAAGGTACGGCATACGTGTCGTGTCAACGTGTCATAAGCGGAAGGCGGGTCGGAAGGGAAGTGGGTCAGGAGCGGGTGGCATACAATGTCATGCGACCAAAGGCGTTGCGGAAGAGAGACAAGGTGGCGGGAGCAGAAGCAGAAGACATGTGGGAGTCGGAAGCATAAGGGGTTCCCCTTACAATCACCCCCCCTCTAGACGAGCATTGACTCGATGCGGAGGAGAGTGGAATCGGACGGAAAGGGATTGAGCCAAAGGTTAGGGCGCGAATGCGACGTGGGGCTCCCGGGTTCCTGGTGTGGAATTCCGTTACCTTTTCTGGGGCATGGGCAAGGTTCTCCGAGTGTTTCCCTCTATTCCATAGCCCTCCCATTTGACTAGGTATTGGAGCTTCCGTCGGAACATCCTACTGTTCAGGATTTCTACCACAATGTACTCCTCTTCTCCATCTACGAGTTCCGGCGGCGGTGGTGGGTTCCGACATCTCCCGACGATCGGATCGTCGGGAGCGGGAGACAACTTCATGACATTAAAGACCGGGTGGAGGCGTCTCATTGGGGGAGGGAGGACCAGGCGGTAGGCGTACTTTCCGACGCGTCTTTCGACCGGGTAGGGGCCTAGGCGGCGGTGCGAGAGCTTCTTCGACGGGCGAGTGGTCTGGATGTCTTCGGAGTCAAGGTAGACCATGTTGCCGGGAGAGAAGGTCGGTGCGGGAGAGCGACGGCGGTTGTAGTATCGCACCATATTGTCCTTCGCCTTGGCCAGCGCCGACTTGGCTTCTTCGAGGGTGTCCTTCATCCGGTTTGTGAACTCATTAACTGCTTCGATGCGGGACGGAGGTTGATGTGGTTCGAAGCCCATCCGCAGGTGCTGGCCGGTATTGAGGAGGAAGGGTGTCTGTTGCGTGGAGGAGTGGACGTGGTTGTTGTAGGAAAACTCCGCCAAGGGGAGGAGTGTGTACCAGTCGTCCTGTCTTTCTCCGACGAAGAGCCGCAGGTACTGTTCCAATTTCTGGTTGACCCGTTCCGTTTGTCCGTCGGTAGTGTTTCCAGGTTAGGTTAGTTAACCGGAAATTAACTGAGACCTAACTGGACCGTAACTGATCCTAACCGGGAAATTACCTAACTGGTACTAACCGTAACCACGGTTCGGTTAGCGGTAGTGTTTCCAGGTCCAGTTAGGTCCGGTTATGGGATCTAGCAACCCTAACTGGGACCGAGACCGGTTAGCCTGAGTCCCAGAACTCAAAAAAACCGGACTGAACCGTGACTAACCGGTCTGGCTCGGTTAGTCGTGGCAGTTATTGGTTACGAACCGGTTTTTTAACCGGTTATATTATAAATAATTTATATTAAATTAAATAATATACAAAAAGCGTAATCTACAGTGGAGGAAAGGACAAACGCAGGGGGAGCGAGCTCTATATACTGATGTATGTTTGTATATGTTTGCAAATCAACATTGCTGCAACGCGTGTTCACATGTGACTCAGAAAACACTTCTCACCAGCCTCAGATCAACAACAACGACCACGACTACACGGAGAGGGAATTGGGAGGAATGGGATAGGTGGTTGGAGCACGAAGATGCGAGAGCGGGCGCAAAAGGACTTAACGGACAACCGAATGCAACACGAGGGGCAGAGGGAGGGAAGGGGAAACCAGGGGGTAGGGAAATCAGGCAACCT
>Ga0307509_10008726_pt1 | contig 12827 bp, 9 predicted proteins | sample 10_EM_MG_FD_202245 | JGI IMG/M metagenome (GOLD analysis project Ga0307509, IMG submission 202245) | Populus trichocarpa ectomycorrhiza microbial communities from riparian zone in the Pacific Northwest, United States - 10_EM | ecosystem: Host-associated > Plants > Roots > Unclassified | place...
TATGTCCCTCCGACGGTCAGCAAAGTGCGCGATCTTCCGCGCCGTACGCAGCACACACTAGCCCGGTGAGAGGACGTAGATGTTCCGCGCCGGGAACGCCAGGAGCGAACACCGGACGGGAACAAAAGGGCAGCCCGCGGGTCAGTGGTGCTGTTCGCTCCCGTGCAGCGGGAAACCGGCGATGCCGCGCCAGGCCAGCGAGGCCAGCAGCTGGACCGCCTGGTCGCGCGGGACGCTGCGGTCGCTGTGCAGCCAGGACCGGGCGACGACCTGGGCGAGACCGCCCAGACCGGAGGCCAGGAGCATCGACTCGGCACGTGAGAGGCCGGTGTCCTCGGCGATGACGTCGCAGATCGCCACGGCGCACTCGTTCGTCACCTTGTCGACGCGCTCGCGCACGGCGGGTTCGTTCGTCAGGTCCGACTCGAAGACCAGCCGGAAGGCGCCGCCGTCGTCCTCGACATAGGCGAAGTACGCGTCCATCGTGGCCCGGACGCGCTGCTTGTTGTCGGACGTCGACGCGAGCGCGGTCTGCACGGCCTGGATCAGCGACTCGCAGTGCTGGTCGAGGAGGGCCAGGTAGAGGTCGAGCTTGCCGGGAAAGTGCTGGTAGAGCACCGGCTTGCTGACGCCGGCGCGCTCGGCGATGTCGTCCATCGCGGCCGCGTGGTACCCCTGCGCGACGAAGACCTCCTGGGCGGCGCCCAGCAGCTGGTTCCGTCGGGCACGGCGCGGCAGGCGGGTGCCCCGCGGGCGTGCCGCCTCTGTCTGCTCGATGGCTGTCACGCCGCCTCCCAATGTCGTCCTCATGCGGTGAGCGCCGCGCGGCCATCGTACTTTTCGGTAACCCTGGTGTGCGCGCTGCGAGCGCAGAATTTCACGGACCGGACGGTGACGGAAGTCACGCAAAGTGTTTCGAAAGGGGATGGAGCGGGCAAGGGGGCGCGGTTCGGTGCGCGCTCCCGGGGGACGCGGGGGCCTGTGGTGACCGTGAGGCGGTCAGCGATAGTCGTCCTCGTCGAGGGAGACGACGCGGGCCTGTTCGATGACGTCGGCCTCGTTCGCGGAGTCCGGGTCCACCTCGGTCAGCGGGTCCTCGCGGTCCGCCGTCACCTCGGCCAACTGCTCGGCGGCGTCGTCCTCCGGAGCCTCGACGCCGAGTTCGGCGGCGCCGCTCTCGTCCACGAAGGTCTCGGGATCGGTGGGATCGACGGCCATGGCGGGCTCCCTTCCTAGTACGTCCCTGACGAAGCAGGGGGCCACATGCGGGTGCCCTGTGTACGAGCCTAGGAGACACCCGATCCCGACGCCATGCCATGGGCGGGGCAGTCGCTCTGTTCGCCCGCCCGCTTCCGGTGCGCCGTCGGTCCGCTGCGGCTCGTTCGCTGTCTGTGACGGCGAACACATGAACCACAGCGTGATCGTCTCGTAACATTGCCGCATGTCTTCGACAGAGCTGCCCTCCGTGTCGGTCGCCGCCGTGCTCCCCAAAGTGGCGCCCGTCAGAGTCGGCGACGGCGAGCGGCTCAGGTCGGTCCGGCTGCCGGGGATCACCCTCACGGTGCGGTCGAGGCCACCGGTGCGAGAGGGACTCCCACCCGCGCTGTACGTCCACGGGCTCGGCGGCTCCTCGCAGAACTGGTCGCTGCTCATGGCCCGGCTCGACGGCGTGGTCGACAGTGAGGCCCTTGACCTGCCGGGCTTCGGCGACTCCCCGCCACCGGACGACGGCGACTACTCCGTCACGGGGCACGCGCGCGCGGTCATCCGTTACCTCGACGCGGCCGGACGTGGCCCGGTGCACCTCGTCGGCAACTCCCTGGGCGGCGCGATCACGACCCGCGTGGCCGCGGTACGCCCGGACCTCGTCGGCACGCTCACCCTGGTCTCCCCGGCCCTCCCTGAGCTCCGCGTCCAGCGCACGGCCGTCCCGACGGCACTGCTCGGCGTACCGGGAGTGGCCTCGCTCTTTACCCGCGTCAGCAGGGAATGGACGGCCGAACAGCGCGTCCGCGGCGTCATGGCCCTCTGTTACGGCGATCCCGGCCAGGTGACGCCGGAGGAGTTCCGCCATGCCGTCGAGGAACTGGAACGGCGACTCCAACTGCCGTACTTCTGGGACGTGATGGCCCGTTCCTCCCGGGGCGTCGTGAACGCCTACACCCTGGGCGGCCAGCACGGCCTCTGGCGCCAGGCCGAGCGCGTCCTCGCCCCGACCCTCCTCGTCTACGGCCGCCGCGACCAACTGGTCGGCTACCGCATGGCCCAGCGGGCCGCCCGTGCCTTCCGCGACTCCCGACTGCTGTCTCTGCCGGACGCGGGGCATGTCGCGATGATGGAGTACCCCGAGATCGTGGCCACGGCGCTTCGTGAACTGCTCGCGGATGCGGGGGAGTTGGGGACGGACATTGGTACCGGTGCCCGTTCTGGTACCGGTGAGGGCGCGGGTGTGGTGACGGGGCGTCGGACGATTGACGCGGAAGCGGTGGGCCGCGGTGGCCGAGGGGGCCGGAGTGGTGCGCGGGGGGTCCGTGACGGCGGTTCGGTGAGTACGGTGAGTGAAAGCGGCGGTGCTGCCGCGGGTGATGGCAAGGTCGACGATACGAACACGGGGAGTTGAGGAGGCGACGTGGGACGCCATAGTCGCCGTAAATCCTCCACCAAGGGTGACTCCGCAGACGGAGGCATAAGCACCGGTGCCGACGCCAACGCCAACGACAACGACAACGACAACGCCGGTACTGGCAAGGGCAGTTGGGCGGCTCAAGGGCGTCAGCGGGCTCAGGGGCCTCAGCCGGGGCAGGCGGGCAGGCCGAGTCAAGCGAACCGGGCGGGCCAGGGAGCTCAGCCGGGGGCGAGCCGGCCGGGTGCGCCGCGTTCCGAGGGCGGGAACCCGGGCCCTGGAGGGCCGCGTTACGTCGACGGGACCCCGGCGCACGGCTTCCCGAGGCTTCCTGACGGCACTCCTGCCCATGGCTTTCCGAGGCTTCCGGACGGCACTCCGGCGCGCGGTGTTCCGCGCCCGGCCCCTGGGACCCCCGCGCAGGGCAGTCCTCGCTTCCCCGACGGGACTCCGGCGCATGGCAGTCCTCGCTTCCCCGACGGGACTCCGGCGCACGGCACCCCCCGCTTCCCCGATGGCACTCCCGCGCGCGGTGTCCCGCAGGCGCGTGCCGGCCACCCCCAGCAGCCTGAATCCGGTGGTGGTTGGGGCGAGTTGAGGGGGCGGGACGGGCGGGCCGGGGTGCCTCAAGCCCCGGTCGCCGACGGACCTGTACCCCCCGGGGCGGGTCCGGTGCTTCCCATCCCCCGGCAGCGGCAGGCGCCGCAAACCGGGGCTCGGCGGGGCGGGCAGCGCGGTCGTGGTCCCCGGCAGGACTACGTCGACGCCTTCGACGGGGACGCCGACGTCTTCGCGCCCCGGGCCGGTGTCGCCGCGCACCGCTCCGACCCGTATGCCTCCGTCACCGACTGGCCGTCCGAGAGCGACGCCGGCACCGACGCCGAAAACGGTACCGAGGGCGACGTCGACGGTGCGGGCGCGCCACCCGGCGACCGTGGCCGGCCCGGCGTCGGCGCCGGTCCCGCGAAGGGCGGTAAGGGGCGTGCCTACACCGGCATCGCCGCCGCGGCCGTCACCACCGTGCTGGCCGTCGTCGTCGCCGGGCAGGTCGCCGGGGACGGTGACAAGGGCGGTGTGCGTTCGGAGGCGGCCACCGATCAGGCCCGGGACGTACGGGGTACCGGTGCCGCCTCGGCGCAGCCCGGCCCGTCCGCCTCGCCGCGGCTGGCGACCCTGACGTATGCCCAGAAGATGGACAAGAAGTACCCGCTCGGCGCCACGCTCAAGGGGCCGGACAAGTTCGACGCGGTGCCCGGAGTCGACAAGGCGCCCGGCAAGGGGCGCAAGTACACGTACCGCGTGGACGTGGAGCAGGGGCTGGGGCTCGACGGCACGCTCTTCGCGGAGGCCGTGCAGAAGACGCTCAACGACAACCGGAGCTGGGCCCACAACGGGGCCCGTACCTTCGAGCGGATCTACTCCGGCAAACCGGACTTCGTGATCACTCTCGCGAGCCCTGGTACCACCGCCAAGTGGTGCGCCAAGTCCGGTCTCGACACCACCGAGGACAATGTGTCGTGCGACTCGGCGGCCACCGAACGTGTGTTGATCAATGCGTATCGATGGGCGCAGGGGTCGTCAACATATGGGGACAAGATGTACGCGTATCGACAGATGTTGATCAACCATGAGGTCGGTCATCGTCTTGGCTACGGGCACGTCACCTGCGACAAGGACGGCGAGTTGGCGCCCGTCATGCAGCAGCAGACCAAGTTCCTCGACCACGACGGGATCCACTGTCTGGCGAACCCCTGGCCGTACCCGGGCAGTTGACAGGCGACGCTTATGTCACATTGACACGAGCCGCAGCATCCTTCATATTTTTGGGCATGTGGTCTAGTCATGTCGCGAATCGCGCCGCCATCGAGCTGGCGCTCATCGGCGTGACCCCGCTCTGCGTGGCCGACATTCTCTGTCGCTGACCACCGCCCCTGGCGTTCGTGTCGCGACCCGCACCACCTCGCCCTTGCCCCTGAACCTGGCAGGGCATTTCCGACGACCTGACGCCGGGGCAGACGCCTGTTCATTGCCGTCTCACCCCTCGTCCATCCGTCTCACCATTCGGGAAACCCCATGAGAATTCCCGAGCATCCCCCCCGAGAGGTCGTCATTCCGATGCGTCAACCGTCCGTCATAGCCCGGCGCGTGGCCGTGGCATCCGTCAGCCTGGCCGTGGCAGCGGGCGCCGCCGCCTGCGGGCCGAAGGACAACGATGCCAAGGGCTCGAGCGGCGACTCCACGCCGCACAAGGGCGGCACGCTCACGGTCCTGAACTCCAACCCCCAGGAGGACTTCGACCCGGCGCGCCTGTACACCTCCGGCGGCGGCAACGTCCCCTCGCTCGTCTTCCGTACGCTCACCACCCGCAACCGTGAGAACGGCGCGGCCGGCGCCAAGGTCGTCCCGGACCTCGCCACCGACACCGGGCGACCCAACAAGGACGCGACCGTCTGGACGTACACCCTGAAGAAGGGCCTCAAGTACGAGGACGGCACCGCGATCACCTCGGCCGACATCAAGTACGGCATCGAGCGCTCCTTCGCCCCCGAACTCTCCGGCGGCGCGCCCTACTTGAGGGACTGGCTGGTCGGCGCGGCCGACTACCAGGGGCCGTACAAGGACAAGAAGGGGCTCTCCGCGATCGAGACTCCCGACAGCCGGACCATCGTCTTCCACCTCGACAAGCCCGAGGGCGAGTTCCCCTACCTCGCCACGCAGACGCAGTTCACGCCCGTCCCGCAGGGGAAGGACACGGGGACCAAGTACGAGCAGCACCCGATCTCCTCGGGGCCGTACAAGGTCGTCAGCAACCAGAACGACGGCGAGACGCTCGTCCTGGAGCGCAACAAGTACTGGTCCACGGCCACGGATTCCGAGCGCAAGGCCTACCCGGACAAGATCGACGTCAAGTCGGGGCTCGACTCGTCCGTGATCAACCAGCGGCTGTCGTCGTCCCAGGGTGCGGACGCCACCGCCGTCACGACCGACACCAACCTCGGGCCTGCCGAGCTCGCCAAGGTGACCGGCGACAAGGAACTCGCGGCGCGCGTCGGCACCGGGCACTTCGGTTACACGAACTACATCGCGTTCAACCCCACGGTCGCGCCGTTCGACAACGTCAAGGTGCGCCAGGCGATCTCGTACGCCGTCGACCGGTCGTCCGTGGTCAACGCGGCGGGCGGTTCGTCGCTCGCCGAGGCCGCGACCACCTTCCTGCCGAACCAGAAGTCCTTCGGGTACGACCCCTACGACCTCTTCCCGGCGGGCGCGTCGGGCAACGCGGCCAAGGCCAAGGAGCTGCTCAAGGAGGCCGGTTACCCGAAGGGAATCACCGTCACCCTGACGCACTCCAACGACAAGGACTTCGAGACCAGCCCGGAGATCGCGACCGCGATCCAGGACGCGCTCAAGAAGGCAGGCATCACCGTCAAGCTCCAGGGCCTGGAGATCAACGACTACAAGGACAAGATCCACAGCGTCAAGACCGAGCCGGGCTTCTTCCTCGCCCACTGGGGTGCCGACTGGCCCTCCGGCGGTCCCTTCCTCGCCCCGATCTTCGACGGCCGACAGATCGTCAAGGACGGCGCGAACTTCAACACCGGCCTGCTCAATGACAAGTCGGTCAATGCCGAGATTGACGCGATCAACAAGTTGACGAATCTTGACGAGGCCGCCAAGAGGTGGGGTGCACTGGACAAGAAGATCGGCGAGCAGGCTCTGACCGTGCCGCTGTTCCACCCCGTCTACAAGCGACTGGTCGGCAAGGACATCAAGAACGTCGTGATCAGCGACTGGACCGGCGTCCTGGACATCTCCCAGGTCGCGGTCAAGTAACCCCATGAGCGAGGCACTTGTCGCCTCCCAGCCCGCCGGGACGGACCTCTCCGTTCCGGCGGCCTCGGGGGCCCGTCAGTTCTGGCGGCGGCTGCGCGCGCAGCGCGCCGCCCTCGTCGCGGCGGCCGTCGTCGCCCTGCTCGTCCTGGTCGCACTCGCCGCGCCGCTGCTCACCGCGATCGAGGGCCAGGACCCCTTCACCTACCACCCGTCGCTCATCGACTCCGCGCGCGGAGGCGTCCCGACCGGCTCCTTCGGGGGCATCACCGGCGACCACTGGCTCGGCGTCGAACCGCAGACCGGCCGCGACCTGTTCGCCCGTCTCGTCTACGGCGCCCGGGTCTCGCTCGGTGTCGCGCTGGGGGCGACCGTCGTACAGGTCCTCATCGGTGTCGTGGTCGGTGTCGCCGCCGCGCTCGGCAGTCGATGGGTTGATCAACTGTTGAGCAGGCTGACCGAGATCATCGTCGCGATGCCGTTGATGATCATGTCGTTGGCGCTGCTGGCGATCGTGCCCAGCAGCTTCCCGCGGCCCCTGCTGGTCGCCCTCGTCATCGGCCTGATCGCCTGGGGCAACACCGCGAAGATCGTGCGCGCCCAGACGCTCACCCTGAAGCAACTCGACTACGTGTCCGCCGCCCGGCTCAGCGGCTGGGGCACCTGGCGCATCGCCCGACGCGAACTGCTCCCGGGACTTGCCGCACCGGTCATCACATACGCGGCGCTCCTCGTCCCGACGAACATCACCGTCGAGGCCGCGCTGTCCTTCCTCGGCGTCGGTGTGAAGCCTCCGACGCCCTCCTGGGGACAGATGCTCACCGCCGCCGACGTCTGGTACCAGGCGGCCCCGCAGTACCTGCTGCTGCCCGCCGGCGCGCTGTTCGTCACCGTGCTCTCCCTGACCGTCCTCGGCGACGGCATCCGCACGGCCCTCGACCCGCGCGCGGCCTCCCGCCTGCGCATCGGCACCGGCCGCAAGCGCGAGGCCAGGGCGGACGCGGGTACCAAGGGCGACGCCGGCACCAAGGATGCGACTACGAAGAGCGCGAGTTCCAAGGAGGCCACGTCATGAGCGGCTTCGGAGGATTCGTCCTGCGCCGCGGTATCGGCACTGTGATCACCCTGCTCGCGATCTCGGTGATCGTCTATGTGGTCTTCTTCGTCACCCCCGGGAACGTCGCCCAGATCACCTGCGGACCGCGCTGCTCCCCGGAACAAGTCCATCAGGTCGCCCAGCAGTTGAGGCTCGACGACCCGCTGTACCTCCGCTACTGGCACTTCCTCCAGGGCATCCTCGTCGGCCAGGACTACTCCACGGGCACCTCCGTGGAGCACTGCTCGGCGCCCTGCCTCGGCCTGTCCTACCAGGGCGACCAGCAGGTCACCCAGCTGATCCTGGCCAAGCTGCCGGTCAGCCTGTCCCTCGTCTTCGGAGCGATGGTGCTGTGGCTGATCCTCGGCGTCGGCACGGGCGTCCTGTCCGCGTGGCGGCGCGGCCGGTTCACCGAGCGCCTGCTGACCGGCATCACCCTCGCGGGCGTGGCCACCCCGGTCTTCGTGATCGGCCTGGTGCTGATGATCGTCGTCTGCGGGCAGCTCCAACTGCTGCCCTTCCCGCAGTACGTCAGCCTGACCGACGATCCCGAACAGTGGGCCTGGAACCTGCTGCTGCCCTGGCTCTCCCTGGCCCTCATCGAGGCCGCGACGTTCGCCCGGCTCACCCGGGCATCGATGCTGGAGACCCTCGCCGAGGACCACATCCGCACCTTCCGCGCGTACGGCGTCGGTGAGCGGTCCATCATCGGGCGGCACGCGCTGCGCGGGGCGTTCGCGCCGATCATCGCGCTCAACGCCAACAACGTCGGCTCGGCGGTCGGCGGCGCGGTCCTCACCGAGACGCTCTTCGGACTGCCCGGCATCGGACAGGAACTCGTCCACGCCGTCAATGTCGTCGACCTCCCTGTGGTCGTCGGCATGGTCCTGGTCATCGGCTTCTTCGTGGTCATCGCCAACGCCGTCGCCGACGTGCTGTACGCGGTGGCCGACCGACGGGTGGTGCTCGCATGAGTTCGGTGGAAGCTTCCGTTGACGGCCCGGTGGACGTCCTGGTGGAGGTCACCGACCTGACGGTCGGGTTCGGATCGCTGCGCGCCGTCGACGGCCTCTCCTTCCGGTTGCAGAAGGGCGCCGCGCTGGGGCTGGTCGGCGAGTCCGGCTCGGGCAAGTCCACGGTCGCCTCGGCCCTGTTGGGGCTGCACCGCGGCACGGGAGCCGACGTCGGCGGCTCGGTGCGCGTGGCCGGCATCGACGTACAGGAGGCGTCCGAGGCGGACCTGGGGCGGCTGCGCGGCGGCAAGGCCGCGATGGTCTTCCAGGACCCGCTGTCGTCCCTGGACCCGTACTACGCGATCGGCGACCAGATAGCCGAGGTCTATCGCGTCCACGCACGTGTGTCGCGTCGGGCCGCACGCGCGCGTGCCGTCGACGTACTGGACCGGGTGGGCATCCCGGACGCGGCACGACGGTCCCGTTCGCGCCCGCACGAGTTCAGCGGCGGTATGCGCCAACGTGCCCTGATCGCCATGGCGTTGGCCTGTGAGCCGGAGCTGCTCATCGCCGACGAGCCCACGACCGCGCTCGACGTCACCGTCCAGGCCCAGATCCTCGACCTGTTGCACACGCTCCGCGAGGAGACCGGCCTGGGGCTGCTGCTCGTCACGCACGACGTGGGTGTCGCCGCCGAGAGCGTCGACGAGATCCTGGTCATGCGGAACGGGCGCGCTGTCGAGCACGGCCCGGTGGGCACCGTCCTCGGGGCACCGACCGAGCCGTACACCCGGGACCTGCTGGGCGCGGTCCCGCGCGTGGACGCGCGGCGCGCTCGCTCCGAGGGATCCGCCAGGCCACTCTCTGCGGCCTCGTCCGAGACGTCCTCCGAGGCGTCGGCGGCCCCGGAGGTCGTCCTGGAGGCAACGGGCCTGCGGCGCGAATTCGGGCGCGGGAAGCCGGCGTTCGTGGCCGTGGACGACGTGTCGCTGACCGTCCACCGGGGCGAGACCCTCGGCATCGTGGGCGAGAGCGGCAGCGGCAAGACCACGCTGGGCCGGATGCTGGTCGGGCTGCTGAAGCCGACGGCCGGCGAGATCAAGCCCGGCGGAGGCGTACGTCCCGACGTCCAGATGGTCTTCCAGGACCCCGTCTCCTCCCTCAACCCCCGCCGCAGCGTGGGCGAGTCGATCGCCGACCCGCTACGCGCGCGTGGTGAACGCGACGAGGGGCGCATCCGGGGGCGCGTCCGGGAACTGCTGGAGCGCGTGGGGCTCGAAGGGGCGCACTACGACCGCTACCCGCACGAGTTCAGCGGCGGCCAGCGTCAGCGCGTGGGCATCGCGCGGGCGCTCGCGGCCGACCCGCGCGTGATCGTGTGCGACGAGCCCGTCTCCGCGCTCGACGTCACCACTCAGGCCCAGGTCGTCGCCCTGCTCGGCGAACTCCAGCGCGAACTCGGCCTCGCCCTCGTGTTCGTGGCCCACGACCTCGCCGTCGTCCGCCAGGTCAGCGACCGGGTCGCGGTGATGCGACGCGGGAGGATCGTTGAACAAGGCCCCGCCGACGAGGTCTACGACTCACCGCAGGACCCGTACACAAAGCAGCTGTTGGCTGCCGTACCGGCCCTCGATCCGGAGGTGGCTGCCCAGCGGAGGGCGGTCCGACGGGAGTTGGCGACGGCTTGAGGATCGTAGAACGATCCGCCTCCGGGTGATCCCTTAGCGCGAGCGAACGCGACCCGCACGGGAAAGTTACGACCGTTCACCCCTTTTGGTGGCGCGATGGACAACCGTCCGTCGCGCCACCGTCATGTCCGCATACGTTCGTCCCGCTGCGAGCCGCCGGGTCAACGGTGGCTCCCCACAAGGGAGATCGGGGGTGTGGTCGTGCGCATAGGACTGGTTACGGAGGGTGGCTATCCGTATGTGAGCGGTGACGCCAGACTCTGGTGCGACCGGCTCGTGCGCGGGCTCGGGCAGCACGAGTTCGACGTCTACGCGCTCAGCCGCAGCGAACGCCAGGAGGACGAGGGCTGGCTCGAACTGCCGCCCCAGGTCCGGCGAGTACGCACCGCGCCGCTGTGGAGAACCGAGGACGACGGACCGGTGCTCGGCCGCCGCGCACGCCGGCGGTTCCGCGAGCACTACGAGGAGCTGGCGGCGGTGCTGTGCGCGGGGGATGCGCCGGTGCAGGGGCCGACCGTGTCGGCGGAGTCGCAGTCGTTCGTTTCTGGGCCGGCAGTCTCTGAGTCGGCCGTGTCGCAGCCGGACTGCTCCGTGACGCCTGCGGAGTCCTCGGGGCCTGTTTCCGCAGGGCCTTCCGCGCTCTCCGGGGAGGCTTCCGCCGTTGTGGCGGACCGTTTCGCCAACGCGTTGTACGGGCTCGCGGAACTCGCCCGCGACGAGGGCGGACTCGTGTCCGCGCTGCGCTCCGAGAGCGCCGTGCGTGCTCTCGAACGCGCCTGTCGTGCGCCCGGCGCACTCCGCGCGGCACGCGAGGCGCGCGTACCCGATCTCCTGACCGTCGCCGCGCACGTCGAACGCGCCCTGCGCCCCCTCTCGCTCGACTGGTACGAGGACGACTCCCTCGGCTCCGTGGACCTCTGCCACACGACGGCCGGCGGCACCGCGGCCCTGCCCGGGCTGCTCGCCCGGCACTTCGCCGGCGTACCGCTGCTGGTGACCGAGTACGGCGTGCAGCTGCGCACGCACTACCTGGCCTCCGCGGACGCCCCGCCCGCCGTACGGGCCCTGCTCGCCGCCTTCCACGGCAGGCTGGCCGCCGAGGTGTACCGGCGGGCCGCGCTGATCACCCCCGGCAACACCCACACCCGCCGCTGGCAGGAACGCTGCGGCGCCGACCGTACGAAGCTCCGCACGGTCCACCCCGGCATGGACGCGTCCCGTTTCGCGGAGGTGGGCGAGGCGCCCGACCGCGCCGACCCGGACACGCTGGTGTGGGTCGGCCGTATCGAACCCGCCAAGGACCTGATCTCCCTGCTCCACGCCTTCGCGGAGATCCGCAAGGAGGAGCCCAAGGCGCGCCTGCGGATCGTCGGCTCGGCCGCCGGTGCCGAGGGCGCGGCCTACCTGGGCCACTGCCGGGCGCTGGCCGCACAGCTGTTCCCCGACGAGGCCGAGGGCGTGCACGCGGTCGGCGACAACCCGGTGTCCTTCGAGGAGATCGGCGGCCCGGAGGCCCCCACGCTCGCCGAGGCGTACGCGTCCGGAACGGTGATCGTCCTGTCGAGCGTCGTCGAGGGTTTCCCGATCGGCCTGGTCGAAGCCATGTTCTGCGGCCGGGCGACCGTGTCCACGGACGTCGGCGCGGTGGTCGAGGTCATCGGCGGCACGGGACTCGTCGTGCCCCCGCGCAATCCACGGGCGCTCGCCGAGGCGTGCGTGACCCTGTTGCGCGACCCCGAGCGCCGTGATCGCCTGGGCGCCGCCGCACGCGCCCGCGCACTCGAACTGTTCACCGTCGAGCAGAACATCGCGGCATTTCACGGCATTTACCTGGAGGTCGTCTCCCACTCCCCGGTCCACCGCGTCGTCCTCGACGACACCGGCGAACCCCTCCCGTTCGCCGCCCCCGCGGAGTCCCACGTCCCCGGCCGCTGGACCGGCCGCCCCACACCGGGCCCGGCGACAGGTTCTACGGCAGGCCCGGCCACCGGCTCCACGGCGGGTCCGGCGACTGCTCCCGCGGTCCGTGTCGTGGCTCGCGGCGGCCCACGGTGGGCGGCGGGAGCACCGGTACGCGCCACCACTCCGTTGCCGACGACGGAGGCGGCCCGATGAGCGGCCTCGGCGAACTCGACCGCCCCGGAACGCCCGCCGGCGCGGAGGCGTGGGACGCGCAGCCGGGGGAGTGGCTCGGGGGACAGGGGGAGCCGGAGTCGGAGACGGAGAAGGCGCGAGCCGACGACGACGCCGATCCGCCAACCGACCGCCCCGCCCCCGTCCAGCCGCACGCAACCGGCCGCAAGCCCGCCCCCGCCCGGCGCGGTGCCGCCGACCCCGTGAAGGCGCTCATGCACCGGCATCGCGAACTGTGCGAGCGGGCCGTCGACCCGCTGGAGATCGCGGCGGGCCTCGAGGCGCACGGTGTCACCGACCGGACCGCCACCCGCTTCCGGCACCGTGACGTCTTCTCGCTCGCCGAGGAGATGTACGCGCGCGTGCCCCGCGCCGACACGGCGGTCCCGCACTCCGACACCGACACCGACGCCGCCACCACGCCCGCGCCCCGCGCCGCCTGGGCCGTACGCGCCCTGCTGCCCGGAGTCCTCTGCGCGGCAGCCGTGACCGGCGTGCGGCTC
>Ga0307509_10008727_pt1 | contig 12827 bp, 10 predicted proteins | sample 10_EM_MG_FD_202245 | JGI IMG/M metagenome (GOLD analysis project Ga0307509, IMG submission 202245) | Populus trichocarpa ectomycorrhiza microbial communities from riparian zone in the Pacific Northwest, United States - 10_EM | ecosystem: Host-associated > Plants > Roots > Unclassified | place...
TGGCTCCTCGGCGTGGTCTACCTCGACAGCCGGGTCGCCAAGGGCATGTTCACCGCCGCCGACACCGGCATGCTGGCGGCGCTGACCACCCACGTCGCCGCCGCGCTGGAGACCGCCCGGACCGCGCAACTCGCCGTCGCAGCCGAGGCCATCCGGCGCGAACGCGACCTTGCCGAGACCCTCCGTGCCGCCATGGCCCACCTGTCCGCCACCCTCGACCCTGCGGACGTCCTGCGCCGGTTGCACGCCATCGCCGCCCGCGTCCTGCCCGCCGACCGGTCCTGGCTGGCCGTCCTGGACGGCGACAAGATCCACATCTATCCCGGCGACGACGCCGCGGATCTCACGACCACGTCCCTGGGTGCCGACCCGGCGCTGCACCAGCTCCTCGCCGCCACCGAGCCGGTGCTCGGCGCCCCCGGCACCTCGCCGCCGCTCATCGTCGACGCAGCCTGCCGAGCCTGGATGGCGATCCCGTTGCGGGTCCGCGACATCGCCGGGGGCCTGCTCCTGCTCACTGCCGATCAGCCCGCCAGCTACGGTCCGGCCCAGGCCGACCTCGCCGGCGTCCTGGCGAACCAGGGCATGACGGCGTACGACAACGCCCGGCTGTTCACCCAGGCCGAGCAACTGGCCACCACCGACGCCCTCACCGGACTGGCCAACCGGCGGCACTTCTTCACCACCGCGTTGCACGGACTTGCCCTGGCCCACCGCCAGCACAGCCCGCTGGCCGCCGTCATGCTCGACATCGACCACTTCAAGCAGGTCAACGACGTCCACGGCCATCACGTCGGCGACCAGGTCATCCGCGCTGTGGCCAGGCGCCTGGCGCACGGCGCCCGCGCGACGGACATTCTCGGCCGCTATGGCGGAGAGGAGTTCGCGCTGATCCTCCCGGACACCGGCACCGAAGGGGCGGCCATCCTGGCCGAGCGGCTCCGCGCCGCGGTGGCCGACCGTCCCGTCGACACCGACGCCGGCCCGCTCGCCGTCACCGTCAGCATCGGCGTCGCCCAGCAGGCCGCCGAACACACCGACGTCGAGACCCTGCTCACCGTCGCCGACGCCGCGCTGTACCGCGCAAAGCGGGCTGGACGTAACCAGGTCGTCATAGCCGACGCACCCGATGTCCCCGGCGACCCCGGAGAGCTCGACCCCGGCGCCCGATAACACACGTACGGGTCAGTCAGTCAGCCGAGTGATGCCGGGCGATACGCCGTGCCGCCTGGCCGAGGGGGCGCCGCTGTCGTAGTGGCGGCGTGCCGCCCTGACGGCTGCGGCGATGTTCATCATGGCTGCTCGGGCAGGGCGTGCCGCTGCAGCTCACGGGCCGATTCGATGAGCTGCACACCGTCGGGTCCCCACATCAGCCGCATGTAGTGGCGCTCGAACAGGCCTCGCTGCATCACCCAGATGAAGGGAAGCGATGCCTTCATCGCGATGACCGCGATCCGGGAGCGCATCGGGCCCATGCCGATGGACTGACGCAGTCTCCCGGAGGAGGCGCCCGCCGCGAGCTGCCGGAAGAGGCCGTGGTCGAGCACGCCCGCGTAGAACATCGCCGGCCACTGGGAGCGATGGAAGTTCTTCTTCATCGTCGTGAACAACTGGATCGCAAAGCTCTCCCGGTTCTCCGGGTGGAAGGCGATCGACTCGCTCGTGCCGAACAGCCGGTCGTACTTCTCGTACAGGCCGTGTAGATCCGCCATCGACGTGGGGATCTCGTCCTCGGGAGCCCCGACCAGACGGCAGTACGCTGCGGTCTCGGCCAGGTACCGGTCCCGTTCCCCGGGCGTGAGCCGTCGCGGCAGCCCGCCGTCACGGAAGGCGAAGCTCTCGTACAGCCAGAGCATCGAGTGCATCTCGGTGAGAGCGGCCCACATGGCATCCCGGGGGCCAGCCGCCGCGTAGCCACCGAGCTCTGGGTCGTCCACGTCGATGACGTCGCCGGCCACCTTGGCGTGGATGTTGCGCAGGTGCTTGGCCATGCGCCGGGCCGTCACGGTGTCACCCAGCCACATCGGGGCGTGCATACCCGAGTTGCGCTGACCGCGTTCGAACAGGTCGAAGACGGTCACCGTGCCCTTGCGGGCGTTACGCGACAGCGGGTCGTGGTCGCGCACTCCGGCGATGACCGGCTTGTAGGTCGACTGCATCAGCCCCTGGAAGGCGTACTGGAACACGATGGTGGCGGGGTGAAGAAGGACCTGCCAGACGATCGATCCCGGGCCGAAAATGCCGTAGTCCGGGGTGCCGTCCTCGTTCTGGGACCTGCCCGCGGGGACCGGCTCGCCGAACCGGCGCCATCGCTGGGCCGTGCCCTGGAGCCGTTCCTTGGTGACGATCCGGAAGTCGTTCTGCCCGGCGTGGTCGTCGGTGACAGCGCTCATGCCGCTACTCCAAAGATTACACCCAAGTTCCCGAGCGGGAACTGAACAGGAGTAGAGCGTAGGCTCGGCGCCTGGCACCCGGCAAGAGAGACACCCAGATTGAGTTCCCGTACGGGAACTATCTCGGCGGGAGGTAGGCTCGCCACCATCAATTCGCCAAGGGCCGAGGTGAAGACCAGATGCCTCGCACGACTGGAGCCCCCAGCCGTTCCCCGCAGCGGCGAGCTGTCGGCGTCAGAGCGGGAATCAGCTTGGCCCAGATCTTGGAGGCCGCCCGGTCGCTGGATCCCGATGCGCTGACCATGCAGGCGGTTGCCGACGCGTTGGGCGTCGACCGCAAAGCGGTAAACCATCACGTCACCGACCGAGAAAAGCTGCTCACCTTGGTGGCGATGGACGCCTTCACCACGAGTTTCTCCGTCGTGGAGATCGACCCTGACCAGACCTGGCAGTCGGCCTGCCGCGCCTATGCTCGGGGATTCATCGACAGCACTCTGGCCGCCGGGGTGCTCGCCGATCGCGTCCGGCTGGACGACGCCCATGTCACGCAGGTATTGAAACCCACCGAGGCCGTCCTGAACAGGATGACCCAGGCGGGTTTCGGCGACGAGGGGGCGATGCGGGCGCTCTCCCTCTTGGTGAACATCTGCCTGGCCCACACCCGAGACCGAATCTCCGCCCTGCGTAGTGGCGTCAAGCCTCGCCAGTTCATTCTGCAGAGCGCTCTGGAACAGCGTGACCCGGCCGAGTACGAGGTGCTGACCCGCATCGCGGCCCTACCGGTATCGACGTATGACGACGTTCAGCTCGACTACAGCATCGACGTCTTCATCAGCGGCGCTGAAGCGCTCCGAAATTGTGTCAGATTCCGGGGTTCGGCTTGCCGGTCCTAGCCATGCATAGCAACCGGACGGTGATCGTTCGTGTGTACACAACCCGTCTTGGTATGACCCGATCGTGCTCACCCACGCCCGGGCGCTGCTGACCGGCGGCGGCACCGCGTACCTCGACGCCGACCTGCGCGACACCGGCCGCATCCTCAAGGAGGCGGCCGCCACCCTCGACTTCACCCAGCCGATCGCGATCATGCTGATCGCCGTGCTGCACTGCATCCCGGACGAGGACGACCCGGCCGCCATCGTGGGCCGCCTGATCGAGGCGGTGCCACCGGGCAGCTACCTGGCGCTCTCCCACCCGGCGATCGACATCCACGCGGGCGTGGGCCAGGCCGCCCCGCGGATGAACAAGTTGATGAACGCCCGGCTGACCTTCCGCACGTTCGATCAGGTGTCGGCCATGTTCGAGGGCCTGGAGTTGGTCGAGCCGGGCGTGGTCCGGGTCCCCGAGTGGCGCCCGGCCACCGACGAGGAGCGGGCCAACCCCTCCGCCGTCTGGGGCGGGGTGGCCCGCAAGTCCTGATGCCTCAGCGGCCGCCGAGGAAGGACACCGCCTCGGCCAGCGCCAGGTCGGTGAGGGCCGGGTCGTGGCGGGCGCCGATGTCGCGCATGAAGGCGTGTTCGCCACCCTGGTAGATGTGCAGTTCCAGGTCGTCCAGGCCGGCCGCGTACAGGGCCGACACGATCCGCAGGCGGGCGTCGGCGGGCACGTGCGGGTCCCGCGATCCGAAAACGACCATCAGGCGGCCGCGGATGTCGGCGGCGCGGGCGAGCGAGTCGGCCACGTCCGCGCCGAGTCCCCCGTTCTGCAGGCCGGTCGGGTAGAAGCACACCGTGGCCGCCACCCGCGGGTCGAACGCCGCCCGGAACGCCAGGTGACCGCCGATGCAGAAGCCGGTCACGAACAGCGCCGTCACGTCGTCGCGGGCCGCCAGGTAGTCGAGGACGGTCGCGCGATCGGCGTCGAACGACGCGGTCGGGGTGGCCGCCGCACCGGCCAGGCCGGCCGCCTTGCCGGCGTCGTCGAACTCCAGAGCCACGCCGGCCAGCTCGCCGTGCGGATAGATCTCCGGCACGCAGACGACGAATCCCGCCGCCGCGAGTCGCCGGGCGGTGCGCAGCGTCGACTCGGTCAGCTGGAAAATGTCGGTGTAGAGCAGCACCCCGGGCCACGACCGGTCGCCCACCGGCCGGATCACGATCGATCGGATCCGGCCGGATACCTTCACTTCTTCCTCGCCTACCTTAATGCCGAGTGACCCTAGCGCCTGTGTCGAAGTGGGGGCCGGAGCGAGGCGTGGCCCGTCTCCCACTTCGACACAGGCGCTAGTGGCGCTGGTAGCCGGACGCGGCCGAAACCCCGGCCATCATGTCGGCGAAGGCGACCGCCGCCGCACGGTTGGTGAACAGCCGATCGAAACGCGCCCGGGCCAGCCGCCGCCGGAACGGGTCGCCGTCCAGGTCGTGCACCATCTCGGTGAACCAGCGGGAGAACTCCTGGTAGTCCCAGGTGCGGCGCAGGCACACGTCGGAGTAGGCGCGCAGCGCGGCGTCGTCCCCGCTCAGCGCCGCGGTGAGCGCGCCGGCCAGCACGTCGGCGTCGGCGATCGCCAGGTTCATCCCCTTGGCGCCCATCGGCGTGATGATGTGCGCGGCATCGCCCGCCAGGAACAATTTCCCGTACGCCATCGGCTCGGCCACGAAGCTGCGCATCTCCACGATCTCGCGCTCGGTGATGACACCGCCCGGCAGGCCGGGATCGCCGAGCCGTTGCCGCAGCTTGGCCCACGTCTCGTCGTCCGGCCAGCCGCGCGGGTCCTCGGCGGCCGGCGTGTATTGCAGGTAGAACCGGCTCGCCCGGGGCCCCCGCGCGAACTGGGCGGCGAACCCGTTCGCGCCGATCCCCATCAGCGGATATCGCGGCGGCGGCGCGTCGGCCAGCACCGTGTACCAGCCGATGCCGTGATCGAACGTGTACGTGGTCAGCTCGTCCTCGGGGATGCTCCGCCGGCTCACCCCGTGGAAACCGTCGCAACCGGCCACGTACGAGCACTCGATCTCGTGCGATCCGGCGGCGTCGGTGTACGTCACCCGCGGCGAGGACGTCAGATCGTGCAGCGCCACGTCCCGCGTCTCGAACCGCAGGTCGCCGCCGCCGGCCAGGAACGCGCCGAGCAACCGCCGGACGAGCAACTGCTGCGGGACGATCCGCCCGGCCCGCCCACCGGCGAGGGCGGGCACGTCCAGCAGGTGCGGCTCGCCCTCGTACCGCAGCTCGAGGAAGGTCTCGGCCGGCGCGCCCGCCAGCACCTCGCCGGCGAGCCCGGCCCGCTCGAAGATCTGCCCGCCGTAGTGGTCGAGCACACCGGCGCGCTGCCGCTGCTCCACATAGGAGCGGTCCCGCGCCTCCAGAACGACGCAGTCGATGCCATTGTGTCGCAACAGGTTGGCGAGGGTGAGACCGGCCGGCCCGGCCCCGATAACGACCACATCGGTGGGCATGACACCTACCGTATCGAAAATGATCAGCCGCGGTAGTACCGGCGCGGGCGGCGGCCGATCAGGAAGCGGGTGCCGAGGACGCCGGCCGCGATCCCGCCGGCCAGCGCGAGCAGCACCACGGGCGTGCTGGTGACCGGCGAGGTGGACCGGCGGTCGGCGGCGAGCACCGGCGCCGTGCTCGCGCTGGGCGGCGGCACGGTCGGCAGCCCCTGGAAGTCGACGATCCCGCTCGACTCCAGCAGCGTCATGTGCGTCATCACGAACTGGTTGGCCTGCTGGGCGAGCCGCCGCACGGTGTCGTTGCGGGTGCCGGACCGGATCGCCGCGATCGCCGGGAAGATCTTCCCGTGCGCGGCCCGCAGCCGGTCGATGTAGATCTGATCGAACTTGGCGCCGGTCGCCTCGCGCATCTCGCCGAGCCATTTCTGCTGATCGCTGTTCGGCTTGTCCGGCAGATCGATCTTGAGTTTCCCGGCGGCGTTGCGGGTCAGCTCGTCGAGTGCCTTGTGCTGCCCGGCGATCGTCCGGCCGATCTCCTGGATGCGCGCGTCCCGCGACCGCTGCTGAGCCATCTCGCCGGCCGGGATCTCCCACAGTCCGGCCAGGCGCACCTTCGTCACGAAGTCGCGGTCGGCCGCCGACACCGCGCCGCGCGCGGAGTCGGTGAGCAGCCCGTTGGGCGGAACCGGCACTCCCGGTTCCGCCGCCCGGGCCGCCTCCGGGTCGATCAGCACGAACACGAGGGCCGCGATAGCGGGACCCACCAGCCGACGCCAGCCAAGCATGCGGACCTCCTGCACAGGATGTTGACAGGAAGTACGCGTGATCGACGGGAAAAGATGAATCAGGCGGTGACGATCGTCGAAGTACCGGCCTCCACCGCGTACGAGGCGGAGGTGGTCACCGGCGTCTCGCGGACGGCGATGGTCTCCACCGTGCGGACGTCGGTGTGCCACGCCGACCGGTTCACCACGCAGCGCAGGTAGCCGCGGCGCGACCCGTCGAAGTAGCGGACGTGCGGGTTCAGCGTCGGGTTGAGCGCCTTGAGCGGAGCGTCGAAGGCGATCGGGAAGTCCGAGCTGACCGAGGTGGCGGTGAACTCGACGGCGACCGGCGCGAGCTCCGGCTTGTCGAAGTCGGTGCGCAGCTCGCTGAACCAGGTCGAGTGGATGTCGCCGGCCAGCACGACCGGGTTCGCCACCCGCGCGGCGGCCAGGTGGGTGAGCAGCCGGGTGCGCTGCGGCACGTACCCGTCCCACTGGTCGAGGTTGGCGACCAGTGGCGGCACCCCGCCGGCCGGGTTCGGGAACTTGATCCGGCTCATCATCACCTGCTGGGCGATCACGTTCCACCGGGCCGGCGAGTGGTCCAGGCCGCCGAGCAGCCAGCGCTCCTGGTCCTCGCCGGTCATCGTGCCGGTCACGTTCGCCTCGCCGCCCGCGGCCAGGCCGAAGTCGCCGGGGAACCCGCCGGGCTGGTCGGTGCGGTACTGCCGGGTGTCCAGCACGTTCATCCGCACCAGCCGGCCGAAGTCGAAGCGGCGGAAGATGCGCAGGTCGGCGCTGCCCGGGCGCAGGTCGGCCCGGATCGGCATGTGCTCGTAGTACGCCTGGTACGCAGCCGCGCGCTGGCGAGCGAACTCCGCCACGGTCTGGTGCTTGGCGCCGGTGTCGTCGATCTCGTCGATCAGCGACGCGTAGTTGTTCTCGGTCTCGTGGTCGTCCCAGGTGACGATCCACGGGAAGGCGGCGTGCGCGGCTTGCAGCGCCGGGTCGCCCTTGTACTGGGCGTGCCGGGCGCGGTAGTCGTCCAGCGTGACCAGCTGGTCCAGGCCCGGGGTCTGCGGCGTGGTGTGATTGCGGTCGGCGAACCGGCTCGACGGGTCGTACTCGTAGATGTAGTCGCCGAGGTGCACGACCACGTCCAGGTCCTCGGCCGCCAGCCCCCAGTACGCCGGCCAGTAGCCGTTCTGGAAGTCCTGGCAGTTCACGATGCCGAAGCGCAGCCGCGAGCAGTCGTCGCGCCGGGACGGCGCGGTCCTCGTCCGGCCGGCCGGGCTGATCCGGCCGAGCGCCCGGAACCGGTAGAAGTACTCCCGGCCGGCGTCGAGGCCACGCACGTCGACGTGGACCGAGTGGGCGAGCTGCGGGTCGGCCCAGGTGCGGCCGGCCCGGACCACGCGGCGGAAGCGCTCGTCGTGCGCGACCTGCCACTCCACCTCGACGCGGCGGGCGGGCACCGACGAGCCGAGCAGGCGGGTCCAGAGGATCACGCCGTCCGGCAGCGGGTCGCCGCTGGCGACGCCGAGCGGGAAGAGATCGGCGGGTGCGGCATAGGCGGCGGTGCTGGGCAGGGCCGCGGCGCCGGCGGCAACGGCGGCCCCGGCGAGAAGTTGACGTCTGGTGGGCATGGGTGGACCCTCCCGGCAAGCAGTGGCAGGTGGTCGAAGATCGAGCGAAGCAGACATGACACATACATGTCTGTCACAATGCCGTCACCCGCTCCGACTGTTCAGTCTCGATCGGTTCGGCCGGGCTTGGCGCGAAAACGTGCTGAATGAGCACCGCGAGACCGGAGATGGCCAGCGCCACCGCGCCGGCCAGCAGGAGGCCCAGGATCGGCCGCCCGGTGAACACCTCGCCGCCGAGGTAGCCGATCAGCGCGGCCTCGACCGCCCACACCACCACGCCGATCGCGGTGTACCAGTGGAACCGCACGGCCGGATAGCCGACCACCCCGGCCGCGAGCGCGGTCGTCGACCGGCCGCCGGGCAGGTACCGGGCGAACACGATGACCAGGCCGCCCCGGCTGTGCAGGAGCCGGCGCACCCAGGCGTGCAGCGCCCGCGCCCGCCGGTGGCTCAGCCGGGCCTGGACCGGCCCGGTGCTGCGCCGGCCGATCCGGAACGACGCCTGATCGCCCAGATACGCGCCCGCCGAGGCCGCCGCGATCAGCAGCGTCAGATGCGGCCGCCCGGTGCCGGCCGCCGCCACGCCGCACGCCACCACCGTCGACTCGCTCGGCATGAACGGCAGCAGCGCGTCGAGCCCGGCCACGACGAAAACCACGGCCAGGACCCACGGGCTGGCCGCGACGGTGTCCAGGTAGTGGGGCATGCCGTCACGATGCGGTATCAACCGAACACCCACATGTACGGCGATCGAACAACCGACCGATGCCGATCGAATCAGGCCGCGCCGCTCACCGGCGCCTAGCCGTTCGCGGCGCGCCGGCCGGTGTAGTCGGTCCGCCGCCGGGTCGGGTACTGGATCAGGTTGTCCGGCACGTCCTCCCAGCCCCGCGGGTCACCCCCGCGCGTGTCGCCGCCGCGCGGGTCGCCGCCGCGCGGATCGCCGCCGCGCGGGTCGTCGTACTGGGCGCGCGGGTCGTCGTACTGCGAGCGCGGCAGGAACTGGCGGCCGTAGTCCATCATCCCGTCGATCAGCCGGTCGACGTCCCGCGCCGGGCGCACGACCAAGCGCATGAACTGGCTGGTCATGCCCAGTTTGTTGCCGCACTCGCGGGTGTAGACGCCGTGGTTGGCGACCAGGAAGTCGCGCATCGTCACGCCGGACCACTCGGTCGGGAGTTTCACCAGGATGAAGTTTCCCTGGGACGGGAAGACCGTGAGTCCGGGTATCCGGGACAACTCCCCCGCCATCTGCCGGCGGTCCCGGCTCAGCAGGCGCAGGCTGTCCTCGTACTCGTCCTCATGTTCTTGAATCATGAAGACGACCTTCTCGGCCAGCGAGTTGAGGTTCCATTTCGGCAGCGCCTTGGCGATCGTCCCGGCGATCGCCGGGTTGGCCAGCATGTAGCCGAACCGGATGCCGTGCAGCCCGAAGTTCTTGCCGAGGCTCTTCAGCACGACCGTGTTCGGCCGGATCACCGCGTCCGGCCCGACCGACGGGTACTGCTCGGCGTCGGAGAAGTCGATGAACGACTCGTCGATCACCACGAGATCGAGGTCGCCCAGCATGTCCATGAACCGGATGACGTCGCGGCGCGGGATGTAGTTGCCGTCCGGGTTGTTCACGTTGCAGATCACCGCGACCCGGGACTTGCGCTCGCGGATGAACCGCACATAGTCGTCCAGGTTGAGCCGGAAACCGTCGCGTTCCTGCAGGGGGAACATGTCGACCCGCTTGCCGGTCTCGAACGGCTGGTCGGTCCAGCGGCCGAAGGTGGGGATCGGGATCGCCACGCTCTCCTTGATCAGGAGGTGGTCGATCCAAGTGATCAGCTCGGTCGACCCGTTCGCCATCGCGACCGTCTGCGGGTGCAGGCCGAGCACGCTGGCCAGCTTCTTCGTGATGCCGGCCGAGTCCGACGGGTAGTACTTGAGGATGTTCTTCAGCTCGCGGGCGAGCTCGTCGAACATCTCCGGGGTCGGGAAGTACGGGTTGCAGGGGATGCAGAAGTCGACGATCTCGACGCCGTCGCCCGCACTTCGAGCGAGATCGAAATAAGAGGCACTATGTGACCCCTTGTGCAGGATCGAGGTGTCGATTCCGGTCCCAGCCATCGCGACTCCATCTCCCTCTACGGCGGCACTGCCTTCCACCAGTACGGGCGAGAGGGGGCGATCGTTCAATGCAACTGCCTCTATGCTGACCGCGTGGACCGAGCCCATCCCGCCCGCGTGTACGACTACCTGCTCGGCGGCAAGGACAATTTCGCCGTCGATAGAGCCGCGGCCGAGGAGGGGCTGAAAGCGAACCCGAACGCGGCGACCGCTCCCCTGCAGAACCGCGCCTTCATGCGCCGGGCCGTCCGCTGGCTGGCCGCCGACGCCGGGATCCGCCAGTTCCTCGACATCGGCACCGGGCTGCCCACCTCGCCGAACGTGCACGAGGTCGCCCAGTCGGTCGACCCGGCGGCCCGGATCGTCTACGTCGACAACGACCCGCTCGTGCTCACCCACGCGCGAGCGCTTCTGACCAGCACAAAGGCCGGCCACACGGCGTATGTGGACGCCAATCTGAGCGATGTCGATCGGGTGCTCGCCGGCGCGCGGGAAAATCTCGATCTCACCAAACCGGTCGCGTTGCTGCTGTTCGCCATCCTGCACTTCTTCGAGGACGACGCCGACCCGTACGGCCTGGTCGAGAAGTTGCTCGCCGCTCTGCCCAGCGGCAGCTACCTGGTGGTGTCGCACGTGACCGCCGACCACGAGCCGGAGAAGTGGGCCCGCTTCGTCGAGGTCATGCGCAAGCAGGGCATGCCCAGCCATCTGCGCTCGCGTGCTGAGGTGGCCCGCTTCTTCGACGGCCTCGACGTGGTCGACCCGGGCGTGGTCCCGATCCTCCACTGGCGACCCGCCGAGCAGACCGACCTGACCGACGTCCAGGTGGCGCTCTACGGGGGCGTCGGCCGCAAGCTGTAGCCGGCTACTCGCCGACCCAGAAGTTCACCTCTCGCAGGGCGGCGCTGTCCGGCTTCAGGTACCAGCTCTGCCAGGTGTCCGCGTCGACCAGACCCTTCCAGCGCTTGGCGACCGGCTGGATCTGCCGGCGGAAGCGCCACCGGTACTGGTTGTAGACGCTCATGATGTTCGTGGCGTAGGCCGCCGCGACTCCGGGCGCGTCCCGGATCACCAGCAGGTTCTCGTCGTTGGTGCCGCTCGCCCTCGGGCCCAGGTTGTGCGAGCCGGTCAGCACCGTGGGGCGATCGCCGAACGGGTCCACGACGATCACCTTGCTGTGCACCATCGCGAACGCCCGGTCGAGTTTCTTCAGTTCGGCCCGGAAGAAGTCGGTCGCCTTGTCGATCGCGGCGGGCAGCACCACGTCGTAGTCGGCGTACTCGCGGTTCTTCTGGTCGAACAGGCCGACCGGGTTCGGTTTCGTGCTCGGGTCCTGGTTGAGCACGCCCCGGAAGTACAGCCGGCTGCCGGCGTGCGGGGCGCGGGCGAGGTCGAGGATGGCGTTGAGCAGGGAGTCGCGCGGGCCCGGATTGAACATCAGGAACAGCACCGCCTGCTGTGCGTTCGCGATGATCTTGCGGGTGTCGACCAGATCGGCGTACTCGATGGTCGGGGTGAACCACAGACGGACGCCGGCCTTGTCCACCTGCTGATCGCGCGGCAGGGTGTTGGACTGCTTGAGCGACGCCGGAGTGACCTCGCCGGCCTCGCGCAACTGATCCCATTGCGATCGGTATTGCGCGGCCAGTTGCGGGTCGTCGATCAGGACCGAGTTGTTGGCCTGGGTGCACAGGCCGGTCATCGTCCAGTTCTGGCTGCCGGTCCACACCCAGCGCGGCGATCCGTCGACGTCGCAGATCACCAGGAACTTGTTGTGTCCCAGCGCCCGCGGCGCGCACATCCGATCGTGTACCTCGACCTGGCCGGCGATCAGGGCGGCGCGGGCGGCGGCGTTCTCGTCCTGGCCTTTTTTCTCCACGCTGCCGTTGGCCAGTACCAGGTGCGCCCGCGAACCGATCGCCAGCAGCGCGTCGATCAGCTGCGGATCGTCCAATTCGAACAGTGCCGCGTAGATCTCGCGCTTCTCGGTCACCGCCTCGGCCAGCAGCGCGAACAACCGATCGCCGAGCGGTCCGGCCAAATACGATCGCAACTTGTCACCGGGCGTCGCGATCACCCGGTCGAGGGTCTGGTTCTGCAGGTCGTGGCCGGTCACGCCGAGCCGCCGAGACACCCACTGCGAGGCGACGATCCCCCGGTTGAACAGCACCTCGACGCCCGGCGAGACCATGTGCGACAGGGTCACCGGCTCGGTCCACTCGCTGGCCGTGGCCGGGTCGGGGCGCAGGTTGTCCTTGTCCGGCCCGACCATCGGCAGCACTCGATACGCGACCTCGTCGCCCGGCTGCGCCATGTAGTCGGTCCACTGATACTTCTGGATCGGCCAGTTCGTCGAGGCGCGCCGCTCGCCGTCGGCGGCCGGCTGCCCCGCGAAACCGACCCAGGTGCTGACCACTTCCTCGACCTCGTTGCGGCGCCGCAGCAGCCCGAACCCGCGGCACTCCGGAATGATCCCGTCCGGCTTCCACGCGATGAAGACGTCATCGCCGT
>Ga0307509_10008728_pt1 | contig 12822 bp, 10 predicted proteins | sample 10_EM_MG_FD_202245 | JGI IMG/M metagenome (GOLD analysis project Ga0307509, IMG submission 202245) | Populus trichocarpa ectomycorrhiza microbial communities from riparian zone in the Pacific Northwest, United States - 10_EM | ecosystem: Host-associated > Plants > Roots > Unclassified | place...
CATCTCCAATACAACCGCAGGTGGAAAAGCTCTTCCTATCCAAGTCATACCAGTGGCTAACTGTCATGACAACAACCGGAGTCAATACCTAGGTGGTGGACTCACTGGCCCATTGGTAGTTCCGTCTATACAAGCTATGCAGGCCATCATTTAATCTACTCGACTACTCAATATGATAAATTGACATGCAAGCTCCTCCGGTGAGATGTAGCCGATGGTTGGCTAAGTGGGCGCTACCCATAGCCATCCTCTCGGTACACACTCTACCGTGATAAGACTCATACCTCTAGAGTCCAATAACAACCCATAGTAATGCTACAAATCAAGGGGAGAAGGTCCAGGCTGGTTACTGAGGTATTCGTCTCGAAAGCACCCTGGCCTTCCGAGACTACCTGAGTACCACTAGGAAGACTACCCTACAACCCGTAGGCTAGAACAGACTCCTAGATGCCCGAGAGACCACATATGGATGACCCCCATTTTGGCGGTTACCCATACTCCCCTTATATATCCTGCGAACGACATTCAGTCGGACGGACGGCGACGACTTATACGGTGTTATGGCAGCTGCTCCAATGACCTCTTTTTACTAGTACACAAGCAACTACACAGCCGTCTGCCTGCAAGGCGCCGTCCCAACGCTGGGGCCAGAGGGGGGTCTTAGCAAAACCCGCCCAAGTTCAATAGTATGTTCGGGCCACCTTTGCACAGACGTGGGGCTTCCCCGCGCAGATGCGTGTGTGCCCAAGAATATCTAAGAGCCCATAGAATGTGAGGCAATGGACCTCTAAGTTCTAGGATGACTTTGCCGGTAAAGGTAGGGTAACTTGGGTTCCTCAGTAGGGTACCTGGAACCCATGGGCATAATAACCAAATTCCCAAGGTAGGGTAACTCGGCCCTCTTATGCCTTTAACCCCTCAGGAAGTCCTCCAGTCGACCACAGAAGTCCTCTCGGAGGTCCGTGTAACATTCCCATAAATCGCTTGACTTTATGCACATGTTTTCCCCAAAGGTTACCCTGCCAAGTAGAGTACCTCAAGGCCCCTCAACTATTCCCTATGTCTTATCCTAGGATTACCAGCCATGTGCATAATATATTCGAGACCATACCACCTCTGGATACCACTTGATATACCATTTGGGCTAAGGTGATAGTGATTGTGGCTACCTATCGTAGGGTCATTACAGTATCATTAATTGGGTTCTATCTGATACTAGCTACGAACAAGAAGCAGAAAAGAAATTCAATAACACCAAAGGGTAAACAACATCTAGTAAACGGTAAGGTGGTTTGTTTAATAATGAAAAAAGATTACTGAAAAAAGTAGTGAATCTCATTTTATTTGCTGCCCCTGCTGCGTCTTGCTGAATGGCGTACCTGAGGAGAAGATAGGGTGTTGTTTGGGGCTAGCGGAGAACTAGGGTTTTAAGATCCGGATGCTGTGTGTATTACTAGAGCGGGTGGCTGGGTTGGGAACTCATTGATTGTGGCTGGCGGGTGTTCAGGTGGGGGAGAGGGATGTTCTATTGGTCTCTCCGGAGTCATGAGATTGAGCCCAGCATGTGGAGCTGTGGGAGGCGAGAGTGGAAGAGGCTCCCAACTCATAGATACCCTGGCCGGAGGTGTGTCAGCGGCGCCATCGTGCCCTTGATGCCTCACAGATACAGCTCCTGGGTTTGCCAGCCAATCAAGCATCCCCGGGTGCCCCTTCGCCATTTCGCGAAACGCTCGAAGTTTCTGCAACTCAGAAAGCCCAGAAGGGCCTGAAGAGTGTAAGCCTGACGCCGTCGCAATTGGATTAGAGCTTGCCGGTACTTTGATTTCCGATGGAATATTCCACCGGCGTGTTGAGGGGCCCGGATCTCCAAGTGCCTGGAGATCCTTCTGTAATTAGCTATTCCATTTTAATGTAAAGGATAAAGATAGATGAATGATGCTGTGGATTATATACTTATATCGCCGTCGTCCAGATAGATCGCCCCAGCGCCATGAGGCACCCGAGTTTCCCCCGCTGGCTCGGCCTCTAGCCATTCCTCGTCATCAACACACTCTTCATCCTGCATTTCCCTCACAGAGTCTTCTCCTCCAGCCGACTCATCCCAGACATCGCAGTCAAAAAATGGATACCTCCCATTGGGAGGCTCGGGGGTTTCATCCAGGTCCTCTCCATCTTCGCGACGGGACTTGAGGACCATTAGGTCCATGGGATCGTGGCCTTTGTTAGCGAGGAACCATGCACGAATGTCGTTATTTCTATTGAGAAATATGAGCTGGCGTAGGGGGAGTGGATCATCCGGCTCCTGACGTAGCATGGCGGCACCTTCTCCTGTTGCACCAATTAGATAGCGGGGGCATTGAATTTCCTCTTCAACTTCTTGCCCTCTTACTACCCGGAGCAAATCCAAGATGCTCGGTGAAGTCAGAACCCCCCAGGCGATTCCCCTGTCGGAGTCTTTTACAAACCATGGGTGGCCGAGGAACGGATGCACAGGAGGCAGCGCACTAGTCCTTCGAATAAAATGCATTCTGAAAGCACGCGGGGATAATGGGGAGTGCCAATCCGAGTAAGGCACTGGGATCTGCTGTCAGTCCAGGGCGAACTGAATAAATATTGGTAATCCTTACCTGGAGGTTCCGCAACGACGCCACGAAGAGCCCACCCAGCTTTTTGGCGCCCATTCGACGTCTGCAGTTTCTTAGCCGAATCTTTGACCAGAATTTTCAGATGACGGATAAACTCTCCAACATCATGAGGGTAGTGCTGGCTTTTAATGAGCTCAATACGCTCATTGACTGGCGAAAGGCTGCGAGTAAACAAAACAATTGAGTCAACTTGCGATTCAGTTAGGTGACCGGGGTCAAGAAGGCAAGCTATAATATAGGGCTTGATTTGCTCGCGCCATGTAGCATAGACGGAAGATGCGCCACGCGGATGCTTGAATCCACACCAAGATTTCGCATAGGCAATGTCGCCATATACAGTCCTGGTTTGAGTTAGACAGTCAGTATAACCAATTCAGACTACGCAATACTTTGGATCTCAATACCGCGAATCCCCGACGGCTGGCTGGAAGTGTGCGCGCTCTCCAGGCTCCGGTTCTCTGTTAATTTGAAAAAATTAAAGATTTGTTAGTTCTCTATTCTATGCATGCACAGCAGGGGGGACAATGATTGCTCACAATGCCTCTTCCACGGGGCGACGGCCTGCCGAACGGGTGAGAGTTCTTCTTCGTATTCCGCTCTGAACTTCTGGCGTACGAGGCTGATCCGCGGGATGTCTGAGAAGCAGAGAGTTAACGTTGATCTCTAAAGTGAGGTGTGGATTTTTGCTTACTTTGCCTTGCGTAATTGATGTCTTGCTCGGCCTGGGGGCGCCATTTGTGCCTGGCTGAATGAATTGGATCAAGCCGCCAGAGCAGACAAAATGGTTGGCCGACTAAGGCTATTGATACGACGTCAAGTAAGGCTTAGAGGGTATGGATTGTAGTTCACGTAAATATCTCTCCCGACAAAGGCCGTCAGGGCGCTTTCGAAAGGCGCAATAGTAAGTGTGGTGTGTCTGGAGGTAACAGGAAGATGTGGATGGGGCGCATAAGAGGACCTCTTATAGGTGTCAAGAGCAAGAGCGTTGGGTCTGCTCTTGTTCTTCCTTGTTTGTCGCCCTTAGGGTCCGGCGTGTACTGTAGGTGCCAGGGGTAGGGTTGGGTGTAGAAGACACTTTCATGGTAAAGTATCACGGGCGTGACTAACAATGATCGTTGATAGCAGAACGAATTACAAAGGAAGCATATACCAAAAGTAGAGAATAGATCGATGGCTTAGTCTCCCATCGCCTGTTATCAAACACCTTTTTAAGCCTCATGTGAGTTTGACGCCACGAGAGGTCGCGTACTGCGATGCATCTTGGCGTCCCTTGGCGTCCAAAAAGGGCTAAGGCTGGGAATAAGACGTCAACCCAACCCTGCTGCGTATCACACACCGAATACAACCCCAGGGCATCATGACTTTCAGCTGACGAAGATGAAAACCTCCAACTTGATTGACGTGCTATGAGAAATTGAATCTATTCTAAGTCTAATTATGATACTCTATTAAAACTATCAATATCAAATGCTAATACACTTGGCGTCTCTGTAGACGCAGCCTCAATCTACACGCCATAATATGGATTACACTCTCGGGGGCAAACATAGTCTCTTATCCTGAAGCTCGTCCTTACTGTCGTCTTCGAAAACCATTTCGCGCTTCTGAAGCTGGTCCTCTTTCAAAGACTCTTTAGCAGGAGCAACAAGACACTGCAGTTTGGACCTGCACTCATCCCAATTATGGACGTCAAACTGCGCCTTACGCTTCTGTGGCTTATCGTCATGCGTGGGACTCCATAGCTATTTCATGATGCGATGTGTGTTCAGCATTCCCTGCGGTTTAATTGAGAGAAGTATCTGACGTCCTGTGGAATCGCCAGCCTGGTCAACAGGATATGTCATACTGACAACCCTACTACGGTGCGAATCAAAGTCGTCTGAAAGATCTGATGATGAGCTGAACCATCCCGGAAGAAAAAGGGGAGAATATTGTGGGTTTTGTGATCCACTGGCTTTAGTACTGTTCATGGGAATAGCTTTTCCCTTCGGTTGAGCTGCCCGGTTGACATTACGTCCGGCTAAGGCGTTTGCCCAATTCGAGATAGCATTTGGTGCGAGGTATCTGTGTCTGGGCTCCGGTGGTGTAGCTGGTCTAGCTGGCGTTGATGGGCCATGACAATAAACGAGCATGTCAAGCGGGTCCTCATTAGGTTGATTCGACAAGAGCCAGGTACGTACGTCCTCATCACCCTTGATGAAAATATAATTTGAATAATGTAATACGTGTGTAGGGTTTTCACGAAGCTCGCGCTGGCCTTCGCCTGGGGCGCCGAATATGTAGCGAATGCTGTCCGAGGGTACACATCTTAAGATTTCCGATGACAAGCCCCCAATGTCATATGAATTTAACTCGGCAAAATCCACACCATTGATATGAGGATACCGCCAATAGAGGATGCGATAATTGGGTCGCGGTGTGTCGCTATTAACCGGATGTCGTTGCCAAACAATGTGCAGGGCCCGTGGGCGACCAAGTAGAGCCCTCCAGTCTGTATCTCATTCGTTAGTAAGTCACCACACAAATCATTGGTGTAATTTTGAAAAACACACAGTTATTTGCCTTACATCACATATATCTGGCGCGTTTTGCCTTACATTAGGCTGATCTAGCGCATGGCGAATTATCTGGGCCTCATAATTGGCCGGCGCAGGCGTAACAAGGATAGGTAAGGGGGTAGCGGGTTGGATTTGCGGAGGGTTATTCACAAGGGGAGCACTCATTTTGGGCATTCTGACTCCCGACGAGTGCAATCTTAATATCCCAGGGGCAATCACCAGGAGAGGATTATTCTGCGTTGCGCTTCCAGACGGACCAGGACCGGCAGACACCATAGAGGGAGGTTCGTGGGCCCCTTGGGGATTCAGCGGGGGAGGCTGGATTTGGTTTCCTGACAGACAAGCATTTGCAGACGCTGTCGAGGGAGGTTGGTTTGGCACATGGGGATGAGGCGGGAGAGGCTGGATTTGGTTTCCTGACGGACCAGCATTTGAAGACGCTGTCGAGAGAGGTTGGTGTGGCCCTGGGGGATTCGGTGGGGGAGCATGGATTTGGTTTGCACCAACGGCTGTCTGAGGAGGATTGTTTAGTGGCTGGTTATTCACCACGACCTGAGGAAACATTTGTTGTGGGTTATTCGCCGATGCAGCACCTGATATTGTGAGTGTGCTAGCAGACGAGCGCAAGCGCAATTTGAGAGGGCGCATTGCCAGGGGAGACATATTCTGTCCAGCGCTTCCTGACGTACCAGGATTTCCAGACGCTGGCAAAGGAAGTTGTATTGGCCCTTGGGGATGCGGCTGGGAGGAGGGATTTGGTATAGACCAGCAGCCTGGGCAGGTTGGAATTGAGCTGGCCCGGGTGCATTGGCTGTGGGAGCATTTGGGGCCTCAGCGCCTGCATTCTGTACAGGTGTTGCAAGACCCCACTGGCTCCGTGGGGGGGCATTGGCAGGGAGTAATATGTTCAGAACTATCACCTGCGCCGGAGGGACTCCCGGCACCTGCGGAAACAGCTTACTTTTCAAGTTGATTGTATTAGTCAACTTCTTCCCACTGTCCTTAACCAGTTGGACCACTGCCTCGTCCACCTCCTGCATACCAGGTATGTCTTTCGCTACAGATACAGTGGCGAGGTCATCGCAGGCGGGTCTCAATTGCCGGAAGCCGGCGACAATTTGCAGGAATTCTGCCTCACGGAAGGGGTGAAGATCCGTCTGATAACCCCTGGCTAACATTTGATCCTTAACAGCGTCCCGCCATGCACCGTATATGGAGTCACCTTGGAGACCAACCACGATGCCCATTGACCTCATATGCTCAGTGATTTTTCTTTTGTCCGAGCGTCGAAATGAGATTTCTCCAATGAGAGGATTAGCAGGTAGCTGATATGTCTGACCTGCTGGTGCCAGCAGCGGCCCGCCGGGTGGCATCAGTACGGATTGAATGATGTTGATATTCTGCGCCATATCAAATATGTTTTCGAGTATATTGATTTGATAAATATAAGAGGCGAGAGATATGCATCTTGTGGATCTTGAGGAAGTTCTGAATGGCAGATGATTCTTGGTATGAGGTCCTCCTGGATTGATCTGTTCCAATTATATATAAACCACTATGATCTTTTAGGCCGGTTGAAAGATTCAAGTATTTTTAACAATTTATTAGGGAACCGGGATCTGACACTCTACCACAGGGCACCCCCATAATCTGATTCAACTTGAACAAATGAAACGGAATAAAGACTCCTGCGTTCGAACAGGACATATTCTCGGTCTACTATCAAGATCCTGAAACAAACAATCCAAGGCTGCGCCACGTGACCTTTATGCTAAACAATTCAAAATACTTGATCCAGTTTTGATCATTCGGGCCGCTGGACCCTAGGTGCTATCCACAAGCGTTGTTGACATCACCCCGATAGCCTTAGACTGGAAACTACACAAGGCTGAGATAATCTGAGAAATCTCGCCCCATGCCTAACAATTGTCCATTCTGCCGACGGAAATACAGCCGGTCTGGTACATATGAGAAGCACCTGCAAAATGCACATGCAAATCTGGATATCCTCTTAGTGTCTACAATAAAATATGCATTCACACCGACTACTAACAATAACAAAGGAAGCAACATATTGCCCCACGAGGGGCATCTCCGCCTGGATTCCGAATATGAATCGGATCCAGATCCCACCAGAAATGCGTAAGGCGCATTCGATGACATCAGTCCCGAGTCTGAAACAGAGACACTCCACGAAACTGCGAGTCCATTACCCAGTAAACCGATGCTTTATGGAGGGGCCGGCGAATCTATAGGAGATGTCAAGGGTTTTGAGCAACAACCAAGCAATCTGTGTCAGCACCCATGGTCCCCATTTAGTAGCGTGCCCAGTTGCAAGCTAGCGTCTTGGTTCATTGAGGGTAAAGTACCTAAGTCACAAATCAATGAATACTTCTCGAGTGGTCTCGGTAATGCTTCATCGGCCGGGTATAGTTCCATGCATACGCTTGAGAAGCTCCTCCAGGCATTGGATCCTCACAGTGCATATCTTCAATGGAAAGAAGGACAGGTTGATGATGGCAAGCGAACATTGCCATTCTTCTATCACAATGTTCTAGATTGCGTCAGATATCTCCTGCGCCAGATTGCCTAAAGAGATGACTTCGTCTACCCGCCGCGCAGGGAATACGACACCAATGGACAACGGATATACACAGAAATGCACATGGCGGACTGGTGGTGGGATCTTCAAGTACAGCCTCATAACCCTTTTTTAAGTAAACAATCGCTTACTGAAACCAGAAGACACTTCCGCCAGGTGCGACGCTTGTTCCGATCATAGGGATGTCTGATCAGACGTATCTCACAAACTCCTCCGATGACAAGAAAACATGGCCTGTCTATATCACGCTTGGAAATCTTCCGTCCGTCCGGCACAACAGCCCCACATCTATGGCAGTTCTGCTTCTTGCATTATTGCCCATTCCCCCAAAACTATCAAAGTCCTCCAAAGAAGATCAACACCAGAGACAAATCAACGCTGACACCCTACGGGACTTATTCGAACTCATCTTTGGGCCTCTACAAGATCCGGCGCATGACGACGTACCAATTGACTGCGCCCCTTGGAAGGTTCGGAGGTGCTTCCCAATTTTGGCCGCGTGGATTGCGGACCACATGGAAAACGTTGCACTGCATGGAATAAAATCCACTATCTGTCCTAGATGCGAGGTGCCTGCGGTTGAATTAGGCACCAACATGAAAGTCTATCCAATTAGAGATTACGCAATATATCACCATTACGACTATGAAAATTGGAACGGAGAAACCGACCACGCCGACATCACGCCTGAGAGTCTTGGGATTAGATTAGGTCAAAATGTTTTTTACGGGCTCAACGGGGTTTCGCCGTCAGATTTACACAAACCAGACATGCTCCATACAGTTTATCTTGTGTTATTCAAGCACATGATGGACTGGATCCAGGGCTTTATGAAAAAGCACGGACGACTTGAGGCATTTGACGAAGTTTGGAAGGCATTACCACCTTACCCAGAATTCCTTTTATCCAAAAAAGCCTACCGCGAGGTTACGCAGTGGCAAGGGAAAGAGATGCACAACCTTGGGTGGTGTGTTCTAGGCGTTCTGGGTGTGGCACTGTGTCAGCCTGGGAGTGCCCAAGTCATACCGTTCAAGCGTGCTCTCGGATGCGTCAGGGCGCTGGTCAATTTCAATATGATGGTGCACTACCAAAGCCACACAGCGGAAACAATCCCCTATATAGAAGACTATCTGGACACATTTCACAAGATGAAGGATATCTTTTTAGAGTTACGAGTAACTAAACGCATACGCGCGAAGATCGATGAGCAACGAAGGGAGCTGCGACATGATAGGCCTAGGACAAGTAAGCGCATTTCACCCTCAAAACGGCGCCGGATGCGTGACACAGAAAGGGAAGAAGAAACCGAGCAATGTATGGACTTGCTCTTGTGTGAATCGCATTTCAACTTCATCAAGATGTATTGGCTCAGTCACTTTTGTGATCATATACGCCAGTTTGGCAATATTCCGATGTATTCAACTGAGTTCGGCGAGCTAGCGCATAAGACCCAAATCAAGGCTAGATGGCGGCAATCGAATAAATAGGATGCCTCACGCCAAATTGTGCAGAGCTATAGTCGACAGCATGGCATCCGAATGAGACTATTGAATCTGGAATCTCTGCAACATTGCAGTGCAGATCTCTCTCCCGACGTGGTGGAACAGTTGGACACAACTAGCACCACAACAGCGCCTGGCATTCTGAGGAGGATGCTGAAGGGACCCCGGGACGATGTTTCCAACATGGCAGATTTTGGTCGGGTTTTGGGGATTTCCATTCGAATTATATGTCGTGGATTGATCCGATACAGCCGGCATAATCTGCCGCCAGAGTGCCGCCTTCCGGAGGACCCTGACATACTCGAATCACTTCCAGTGGAGCTACTGACACCACAAGAAATTCCAGTTCTTGCGTTCCAAGAAACGGAAATATACGACATCCACCGTGCACGATGCATGGGGGCTCTCAACTTTAGGAACCACGGGAGTCGCAATGATTGGGTTTGGGCGCGGACCAGAACAGAAAACATGTATGGTGCGCTCCGGGGCCGTCTTTCAGCCAAGCTCGTTGCACTCTTCAAAATCAGAGACTACAGATGAGAGGATCGAGTGCGACGTCTCGCTCGCGTTTAGTTTGGCAGCACAGTGAACTCAGGGCGGATATCAGACGTACATAGCCTTGTTACCATCCAAATGAAGGAGGATGCTCAGGAGTTTACTGTAGCTGACATAGGGACAATTCTCGGCCTGGCGCACCTTATCCCAGAGGGGGACCGGCGCTGGATTGTCATTAGCCGTATCGATTTGAGAACATTTAACGAGGTATATTAAGGGATCCAGCTATCAGAAGGCATCTGCGATACTATTTTGCGTCGGGGATTGATTGAGGGAGGAACCTAGTGCTAGTATAGTAGTATAAAATCTACCGATGAATAAACAAGCTATAGAGTAGAATCACCAGATCCATAAACTACAAGGGCAGATGATCAGTAGTATATGACCTGCGCGCGGAAGACATGATTTTAAAAAAAAACTGCTACTACTCCCGATGCCAGCCGACGCAACGAACACACGATAATAGGCTGCATCCATTAGCAGATCGAAGTAACTTGAACGGGCGGACGCCTGGAGGTATTCAGGACGCTGCTATGAGGCAACCTCCCATCCTGACACAAAGAAGCTCGCAGCGGGGCCCGGGTGGCATGGGATGTGAGCCGGCGTTGCGAGGAACCTCAGGACGCATGGAATTTGAGCAGGCGTTGCCAGGCAACTCATGACGCACAAGACGCAGGGGACGCAGAGGACGCAACTCAGGACGCACAGAACGCAGGGGACGCAACTCAGGACGCACAGGATGCCGGGGACGCAGATTCAACTTCGCGTGCGTCAGGACGCAATGGCGCCGTATCTGATGCAGGGTAATTTTTTGCTGATGGAGGAGTATCGCGGAGGAGTACAGGGGCACTTGGGGTGTGAGGAGGGGCACCTGGTGCTGAACGAAGGACCGTCGAAGAGCCAGCCTGGTCTGCAGCGAGATCTTTGCCATCCTGCGTCTGTCCAGATCGCAATTCCGGTGTCTCTGGAGTGGTTTTTGGGTTGGAGGGACAATCCCTGCTGCGCGCAGAGTGCTCCTCTTGGCAGTTAGGGCAGCATGCCATCGAGGCTGGACAGCAAGCGAGGATAGGTTGGAGATGGCCAGCCTTAGGGCAGGAAGGGTTAGGTCAGCGATGCTCCGCTTTTGTATGGGTGAGCGAGCAGAAGGGACAGACGGGCAGCGAGCTGGGATAGCGAGTGGAGAGGTGGCCGAACTTCCAGCATTGCTTACACTGGGAGTTTTTAGAGGAGGAAAACATTTGTTCGACTCTCCGGTTTCGGGAGAAGTGGTTGATGGAGGCGAGGATGGCGTAAGCCTCGGGGGGCCACTGTAACAACCACTGAGGTGGCGCTCTTCTGATCGCGAGATTCTGGGACCTGGTTAACGTAACGCGCTGAGAGAATGCAGACTCCCCTGGCATTGCAGATGGACTCATGAAGAGAGGGGAAGAGTTGGACATCCTCTGAGGGGAGGAAAGCAAGAGGGATGGAGTGAATCAAGAGTTGCATTTCGTTCGGAGCAGGTTTACAGAGATCGCATGGAGAGTTGCCCACCGGAAAGGCCTTGTTCAACCTCGAGGTAAGGGGAGCGAAATAAGAGGTATAAGCGGAGGCTGGGGTGTGAAGGGCGGTACCGAGCAGTGACACGGAGCCTTTGTCGTTAACCGAGCATGTGAAGTAAAGGGGAAGGGAGCAGTTGGCTTCTCTGAGAACAGAAGCAGTGATGTCTGGGAAATGGGCTGCTATCTTGAGCGCCTCTGGGTGGGGTTCGAAGGTGGTTCTGGAGGCGAAAAATCTGCGGACAGCTTGGGGGAGAGAAGGGGGAGATTTCGTAAAAACCTCATGTGACGCAACCGCAACGGAGGAAGCCGAGACAGGACTCTTCGTGTGGCGACCCTTCTTTCCTTTAGCAGGCGGTATGACAGCTTGGGCGTAAGTAGAGGTGGCCTTGGAGGTCATGGTGGTGGGGGGTCGCCAGTCGGGATGGAGATGACCAGGGGTCCAAGCGGGACCGGGGGGGTATCTCCCTTTGGCGAATTCCTCCGCTTCCCATGTGTGGGGGTATTTCCTGGCAAACGCCTCCGGGTTGCCATATAGTGTAGAAGGGGAAGTCGACATGTCATATCTCAAGAGATCCGGGTCAGCTGCGGGGGAGGGCCAGACCGTATTAGGTGGTGGTGGGGGTGGAGCCAGAATAGCTCTTTCTTTCCCTTTCTCTTGGCGAGCGGGGTTGGTGTTGCTGGTGGGGGCGGGACGAGACCCACTAGAGGAGGGTGTGGCCTGTGGTGGGATACCAGGGCGCTGGGGAGGGAAAGAGGCCTGAGCGGCTGACGGAAGACGGGAGGCAATGTCACGGAGAGATGCCCGGAGTGGGGCGAGGTTTGAGAGTTGCGGGGAGCGGTCCAGGTTGGCAACCTGAGAGGACAAGTCGTGGATTTCAGTTGAGAGATTCTCGAGAGCTGCTGCGATATGGACGCTTGATTGAAGCGAGGTGCAAAGTAGTGGGAGAAGCATTTGTTCCCCGATAGAGAGCGTGGTGATGTTTGCTGCAGTAATGGGGGGAAAACCTGGGGCGGGGAGCCCTAGGTCGGCAGCAGTCTGCTGGAAAATGGAGACTAGATGGTCGAGATTTCCAGCGGTTGGGAGGGGAGAGAGAGAGGCTGGAGTAGCATTTCTCGAGGGGCCACCCTGGTGGGAGGCCATGTCTGTAGGTGACGGTGGGGACGCGAGGCCCAACAGTGAGGACGAAAGGTATGAGAGAGGAGATCGTGCTCAGAACGACGTGGTGTTGAGAAATGTAGGGGGGGGGAAAGAGGGGAGCGGAAGTGTGTGCTAAGTACTCTGACCATTTTTTTTTTTCTTTTTTTTTTTTAATCAAATGCATTTGTTTAAGGTACAAAGACAGCCATCCTCCGTCTCCTCTACACACCCGGCGATTGAAATCTCAACACCACGAGATTATCACCACTTTTATTTTCTCC
>Ga0307509_10008729_pt1 | contig 12821 bp, 15 predicted proteins | sample 10_EM_MG_FD_202245 | JGI IMG/M metagenome (GOLD analysis project Ga0307509, IMG submission 202245) | Populus trichocarpa ectomycorrhiza microbial communities from riparian zone in the Pacific Northwest, United States - 10_EM | ecosystem: Host-associated > Plants > Roots > Unclassified | place...
GCTGCCCGAATAGCCGCACCCCGCCCCCCGGGCATCCTCCCGACGCGTCCAATGAACCCGTACGTTCCGGGACCTCGGAGCGCCGTCGATCCAATCAGACCCGATGGTGATTGCTGACAGGTTTGACGAGGCCAGGCATCCTGGGCCGGTCCAGGAAGGCGAGACGGTTCAGGTCGTGGCGGGTCAGGATGCGGTGGACTGTGGAGGCGGGCAGCAGGCCCAGGACCGGGCCGAGACGGGCGGGGTTGAGTTTGCGGGCCTGCCGCACCCCGGCAGACGTGCGCTTCCACGGCTGCCGGGGTGCGGTGGCCCGGATCGTTGAGCTGATGCGCCGTTACCAGGGCTTTCCGATCGGCGTTGCTGACGCTTCGGTGGCCGCTGTGGCGGAGAGGCTCAGGCTCACGGATGTCGCGACACTCGACCACCGGCGCTTCCGGGCGCTCGTGCCTGATCACGTTCCCGCGTTCACACGGCTTCCCTGAGGCGGGGAGGGGACAGCGGTGGCGCGCCCTGGCGCCGAGGACGAGCGGGTGTCATCGGAGGCCGTGGGAATCGAGGCGGTGGATCAGGCCGGGCCGGCGCTGATTGTCCTCGCGCAGGCGGGTCAGACGCTGACGGAAGTCGTCATCCCGTCCGGTGTGCGTGTATGCGTCGCGTAGCTCGGCGAGGAGGATTACGGCCTCGTCGTAGGAGCCGGTCTTCTTGGTGGCGATGTGCGCCTCGATCTGTTGCCAGGAAGGTTCGGCCTCGTGGGCGAGGTGGGCCAGGTACCGGCTGCGGGCTTCGGCCTGTTCGTGTTCGGTGCGCTGACGGCGTTCGCTGCGCAGGGCGTGGGCGGCGTCCAGGAGGTGGGCGGCGGACCGGCGCCCGGGCTCTGCGGCGGGCGTGGTGGTGCCGCGCAGGCGCTGCAGGAGTTCGGTGCGCAACCGGGGCTCGGGGCCGAGGGCGAGCCGCAGCAGTAGGGCGTCCTTCTCCTTTTCCGGCAGGGCGCCGATCAGTGGGGCGAGTTCCTTCTTCGTTGGCCGGGCCGGGGCCGTTGTCGCGGCAGGGCTTGCCTGGGCTGCGACCTTGAGGAGGTCGGCGTCGACGCGCAGGAAGTCGGCGAGCGCGCGCTGCGAAGCGGTCAGCTGCCCGAGTCCGGCCGGGACGGGCGGTTCGGGGGTGGTCTGGTATTCCTCTTCGTCGTCGTCCTCGAGTTCCCAGGAGGCGAGGGCGGAGAGCCAGGCGAGGTAGAGAGGACGCAGGTCGCCGGTGGTGAGTTCGTCGCGTACGCCGATGAGGGCGGCCAGCGAGTCGTCGGCGCCCTCGACCCAGTCACCGCCCTCGTCCTCGCTGGTCAGGTCGAGGAGGAGGTGGGTGCGGGTTGTCCAGGCGTCGACGTGGTGATCCATGCAGTACGGCTGCACCGTGCGCAGGGCCAAGGCTGGTTTGGGCAGGCGGATCATGAGCCGGTGGGTGCCCCAGTTGGCGACGTACAGGTGGGCGTCGAAGCAGCGCTCGGTCATGCGGCGCGGGTTGCCGCTCAGGTCACCCCAGTTGTAGGTGTTGGTGAAGCTGGTCGCAGTGATCCGGGCGCGGGTGGAGATGGCCCGCAACTGGTCCTGTTCCTCGCGGCTGAGCGGCCGGTCGAGGGCCTGGAACTCGTAGTACTGGTACTCGCTCACACGGCGGACACTATCGTCGCCGCGGGTGGGCTCTGACGGGAAGCTGACCGGACGTCATCCTCAAACGCCGTGGGGGGAGCCGAGGCGAGCGGTTCGGGGGAGGAGTGGTCTGTGGTGGAGGGGGATCGAGCGGGCGATGGAGCGGAGGCGGTGGCGAATGCAGCGCGCCTCGGCGTAGCCTCGCGGGCATGACCGAGGCGTGGAGCGGGGACGCGCTCAAGGCGCTCCGCGCCACCTGCCACGCCGCGGACGGCCTGTCCTTGCTCGCTCTGCTGCGTACGCGTGACCCCACCGAGGTGCTGCAGCAGTGCGGAGACGCAGTCGCCGCAGCGGTTTCCAGGGCTGTGCCCGGCGCCCGGGAAACGGCGATCGCCTGCATATCCATCCTGCGCGAACGGGACTGGCCCGGAGACGAGGTCCTCGCTGAACAACTCGACACGCTGGGCGACGGTGCCGTCTCCGTGCTGCGGCCTCTGCCGGTCGACCTGGAGGAAGTCTCCGGTCTGCTTGAGGGCGACCCGGCCTGGGGCGGTGGCCGCATCGATCTGGACACCGGCGCCTGCGGGCCGTCCCTCGCGGACAGTGAGGAGTCATGGGACGAGGACGAACCGGAAGACGCCGAGCGGTGGCTCCATGTCCCGTGCGCCGGGTCGCGCGACGCCTACCGAGACATGGAGGACTTCATCACCACCCTCGACGACCGGGACCTCGCGCGGTTCCTTGGCATTGCCATCCAGGGCCCAGGGGCGTTCCGCCGCTTCAAGGACACGCTGGCCACGTCACCGCCGCAGCTGCAGCAGTACTGGTTGTTCTCGGCTGAACGGCAGTACGGCCGGGCTCGGGCCTGGCTCGCCGATCAGGGCTACCGGCCGGCGCCGCCGCGCCGCCACTGACCCGTGCGCCGTCACGGTCCTCGGTGCCGGTACGTCTCGATCCACTCGGCCCCATCGGGCGCCGGATCCGGCAGCGGAAGATCTAGAATGGCGTGCTCATCGGTGAGACCTACGACCCCGCGGTCGGCAAGGTCGCGATGACCAGGCCGGTATACCCGTACCCGCTCGTCGCCCAGTACGACGGGGAGGGGGACCCCTCCGACGCCGCGAGTTACCGTCCGTGCCGCATCTCCTGACGGACATCGGAAGGCAGACGGCCTCTCTTCGACCGCCCTTTCCGCGTGGGTCGGGTCCTGGGCCACCGGTTCGCCATCGTGTGAGCCAGTGACGCAGGGCCTTCGCGCATGTCCTTGGCCGCGAGTGGGATCAGCCGACGCCTGCCACGCCCGCCAGCTCGGTCTCGCCCCCCTCGGCGAGAGGATGTGCCGACAGACGAACTGGCTGACGCCCATGGTGGCCGCCCGGTCGTCGGCGCGGGAGAGGACCATCCGGAGATTGGTCGTCGCGAGTGGAGGCGAGCGGCGATGTCACGCCCGGCCTGCCGCAGCGCCTGGTTGCGGCGATGTTGCCGTACTCGGCGAGTGCGACAACGTCGGCTTCGGTCGCGGTGTACAGGGCCCTGCGCGGCAGGGGAGCGGTTGACGCGCGTCCTGGCGCGCTGAGACACCGCGCCGGTGCTGAGTCTCCCCGGCGCAGCCGACGGGCCGATCCGCAACTCCCCGAAGTGGAAGACGGACGCCGCCCGTACCGCGTCCGGACCCGCCTCGATCGTCGGCGGAGAGTCCGCGTGCGCGATCATCTCGACGTCGTGCTCCATCGTTCATGCCGTTCCGGCTGTGTGCGGGCCGACGGGGCAGGAGCCAGCGATGGTTGCCATGGTGGCGGGCGCGGTACGTCTGGGTCTGCGGGTCACCAAGGGCCGTGGTCGGCCAGGGCGATCCCTGCGGGGCGAGGAACACGATTCCGCCCACCAGGTTGCGGGAGCCCCCACACTGGTGGGCGGTGACCGCGGGGATGAAGTACAGCACGGGGCAAGGGGAGACGAGGGTTCCCAGGTGCTTCACTCGGTGCTGCGCAGGGCGAGCCAGGTCTTGTGATTCACGATGCCGTTGACGGCCAGCAGTTTGTCGCTCTGGAAGCTCAGCACCGCCGACTCGGTTCCGTCACCGAAGTCGCCGTCCACGCCCGTGCTCCCGATGTCGTATCCGCGTTTGGCCAACATGCATTGCACCTGGAGCACGCGCTGGCCGGTGTCTCCGGGGATGGTGCGTTTGTTGCCGCTGTAGTACGTGCAGTCCGAGATCCACGCGGGAGTCGCGGGCTCTGTGGAGGGTGGTGTGCTCGGGGACGAGGAGGGAGTCGTGTCGTCCGAGGCGGCGGAAACGGGATCGGCACCGGGGGCGGAGGGAGTGCCGCGGGCCGCCGTTTCGGCGGATCCGGGGTTGTCGGCGGATCCGCTGACACCGTTGGGGTCCGCGGCGCCGTCCATGCTCTTGCCGGAGGCGGCTTTCGCGTCCGACGCGCCGGGCTTCGGCGAGACGGCGGTGCCGCCGGGCACTGTGTGGCCGGCGGTCCGACCGGAGGCAGAGCCGGAGTCCGTGCCGGGCGCGGAAGCGGTGGGCGGCGCGTCGTGGCGGTTGGACCACAGGACTCCTGCGGTCACCGCGCAGACGGCGATGCCCGTAGCGATGGCCCAGAGCAACCTCTTCCGTACACGGGCGCCGGCCTTGTTCTCCTGCGGGCGTGCCGGGGGCGTAGTGGGGGCGGGGTCGGCGGCCACTTCTGGGGCTTCGAGAGCCGGCGGGACGGGTCGGCCGGCCGGCTCTGCCGGTGCCGGCATCGCCCTCGGCTGAACGTCCCTGGACCGTAAAACTGCTCGTGATGCGGCGGGGAGTCGGTGCAGTGTCTCGTACGCCCGCTGCCGGGCCAGCAATTGGCCGGCGAGCGGCTCCGGCCACACAGTCGTCGCGGTGTGCACCGTGGCGGTGTCGATCAAGTCCTGCCCTGTGGGCCGCCGTTCGGGTTCCTTGGCCAGGCAGGCGGTCAGCAGCGAGCCCAGCACGGCGTCCGCCGCCGTGATCTCGGCGATCAGCTCGGAGTCCGGCTCCTCGAACGCGACCCGATGCATGACGTCGACTCCGGTTCCGTCGCCGAACGGGGGACGTCCCACCGCCGCGTACACGAGCGTCCCGGCGAGTGAGAACACGTCCGAAGCGGTGTCGGACTGTCCGGTCCTCAAGTGTTCCGGCGACATATAGGCCGGAGTTCCCACCCGGATGCCCGTGCCGGTGATGTTGCTGGCGTCCACGGCTTTCGAAATGCCGAAGTCGATCAGATGCGCGCCTCTGACGGACATCAGCACGTTCGACGGCTTCAGATCGCGGTGCACGATCTGCGCGGCGGCGAGGTCGGCCAGGGCCTGGCCCAGTTCTGCCACCAGACGCCAGAGCACGGCCGTATCCAGAGCGCCGAGTTCACGTACGGCATCGGCCAGATTGAGCCCCGGCAGGTACTCGGTGGCCATCCACAGCAACTCGTCCTGGAAGCCCGCGCCGCACAGTTTCGGCGCGTGCGCCGTGCGGACCCGCTCGTGCAGCGAGGCTTCACGCTCGAACCGGCGTCGGAAGCCGGGGTCGTCCGCGTACTCCGGCCTGATCACCTTCACCGCCACCAGACCCGGGCTGCCGTCCGTCGGGCAGGCGAGATAGACCCGTCCCATACCGCCGTTGCCGAGCAGGGCGATCGGCACGTAAGGGCCGATGCGGTACGGGTCAACGGGGCGCAGAGGTGACGCACCGGTCTGGCGGAGCGCGGCCTCGCTCATTGTCAAGTCCGATGGCAACGGCCGCTGTTCTGACACGGAACCCCCGAAGTGATGTGCGCCGTACGTCAGTTCGGCCCCATGGAGTGACGAGGCTAGCCGAGTGGCGGCGTGCGTTCAGCGTTTCCTGCACTTCTGTTCCGCCGGAAGGCTGTTCCTGGGCACGTATGCGTCGGCGCTCGTCGTCCGGAGGCGGTTGCTGCGCTCCGGACGAACAGCGGCAGCATGGGTCCATGCTCCGCTATCACATTCCATCGGTGTCTTCCGTGCGCGCCCGCGGCGTGGACTCATGGATTCCTGTGTGCAGGGGTGTCCGTGCCTCGGCTTCGGGGGCAGACGGCGATCGATCGGGTGCGAACGCCACCCGGCCGAGGACCGCCGCGAGGCGCCGACCCGTGGGAGCCCGATGTCGACCGCCGTGCCGGGAAGAGCAGGAGCGAACACCGATGAACCTGAGGCGGTCCGGCCGGGCCGCTCGCCTGTTCTGCCTCGTGGCACTGCTGGTACCGCAGCACGCATCGGCGTACTGACCGTCTGCCAGGCCGCCGTGATGGTGGGCTTCGGGCTCCTGATCACGGGCCCGGCCCGGAACGTGTGGCCGCTGACGGTCGAGGACCGCGTCGACGAGTGGTTTGAGCGGATCCGTACGGGCACGCTGACCAGCGTGTCGTACCTCGGATCGGAGGCGGGCAACACTCTCACGATCATCGCCGTCACCCTGTTGAGCTGCGTGGCATTGGTGCTCGCACCCCGGCTGCCGATGTGGCGTCAGGCGGGTCTTCCTCGCCGTCGCCGTCTCGCTCCAGGCACTTGGTGTTCCTGGCCGTCACCGAGTCGGTGGACCGGGCCCGCCCGCATGTGCACCGCCTCGACGCCTCCCCGCCGACGTCCAGTTACACCTCCGGCCACACCGGAGCGGCCACCGCGCTCTACGCCGGACTCGCGGTGCTCGTGCTGTCCAGGGTGCGCAGGCCATGGCGGTGGCCGCTGGCCGGGCTGCTGTTCCTGGTGCCGTTGGCCGTCGGTGTCTCTCGCCTCTACCGGGGCATGCACCACCCCACTGACGTGATCGGCGGAATGACCAACGGCACCCTGTCCCTGCTGATCGTCGCCCGCGCCGTGTTCACCGACGGGTCCGTGGCCGCCGTTCCCGCACAGCGGACCGCACACGCGGACACGCCTGCGCAGGCCGAGGAGCGTGAGCCAGGCAGCGCCGCCGTGATCTTCAACCCCACGGTGACCGACGCGGCGGACCGCGAGAGGCTGCGATGGATCCGCACTGGGCTGTGGAAGAACTGAGCCGCGTCATGCAGCCGCCCGCGGAAGGCGGCGACACGGTCGACTGGGGCGCGCTGCGCGCCGACACCGGGTGGGAACTCCCGGCCGACTACCGCGACTTCGTCGCGGTCTACGGGATGGGTTCGATCAGCGACTCGATCGGCATCCGCACGCCGCGCTTCGCGGATTACCCGTACGAGGACCATCTGCTCTTCCGCGCTCAGTGGCCGCCGGCGGACGGGACGCTGACCTGGGGGTCGAACGAGGCCGGTGACGATTTCCTGTGGCGGTGCACCGGCGGACCGGACGACTGGCGGGTCGTATTCCGACCCAGGGACCGTCGTCGGGACCACGAATACGACGTGGGGATGGCCGAGTTCCTGCTGCGCCTGATCGGCGGCGACATTCGTCCGCCGCTGGGTGCCGAGCTGGAGTTGCCTGCCATGTTCGAATCGTGGCGCGAGGAAGAAGGGCGCCTGCTCGACGAGTACGGCGATCTTGAAGGCTTCTGATCGTGACCACCGCCCGTCTCGCGGGTGGTGGGGCGTTGTCAGCGCGGGCGCCGTGGTGCTTCTGGCCGTGGCCGGTGCCGTGGCACTGCTCCTGCGCTCGACTTCCAGCGACGGAGCGCAGCCGCCCGTCCCGGTCTCGCACGTCGACACTGCCACCCGCGCCTGTCTCCTGACGTCCACGGACTCGGACGCGACGGGCACGTGGGCGGCGATGCGGGAGATGGCGGGCACTCACGGCTCGAACGTCGTCGTCCAGCGCTACCGCCTCCCTGCCAGGGCGGACCCCGTCGCTTACGTCAACACCCTCGTTCAGCTGAGATGCGCCATGGTCGTCACCACCGGGACCGCGGCACGCTTCGCCGTGGCGGCCCGTCTCGCAGCAGGACAGGTCGCGCATGTCCGCTTCGTGGTCGTTGCCGACCAGCCGGTGTCAGGTGCAACGCGTCTGAGCCCGGACACGGTGAGTGCGCCGACCCTGGCACGGGCGGTGAGCCGCTCGGGTTCGACGCCGTAGGCGTAGGGAGCGGGACGCTGCCTGGCCTAGCTAGTTGGGGTTGCGGACGACGATCGAGACGTACTGGGTGAACTGGCGGGACGAAGCAGAGGTCCCGCAACTGGCCCACAGTGTGGGCTTGTTGATCACGGGGCTGGTCGGGATCCTGACCTTGGCCTCGAAGGAGCCGGTGGGGAGTGCGTCGACCGAGGCCAGTTGATGTGTCCCGGCAGCCGTGGCCGTCGTCTGTGGTTGTCCCGGTGATGTCTTCTGTTCCTCCATCGAGAGGCTCAACTTAGCGCCGCGGTCCCAACGGATCCCCAAGGTCACCGACTTCCGAGGAGCGCAGCCCGTGCCGGTCAGGGTGATCGTGCCGCCGGGCACGGTCTGGGTCGGGGTGGCGATCAGGGACCTGGGGGAGGCTGAGTGGGGGGCCGTCGGACCGGGAGTGCTGGTTCCGGAACGGTCGAAGGAGGCCACCAGAGGGAAGACGGCCACGACCGCGGCCGCGACGGCGGTGACTGTCGCGACCTCGCGGAACCTACGGCGGCGGCGGGAGCGGTGTCGTAGGTCCGAGAGAGGGGGCCGCCGCGCGGCCCGGGTGCCCTCCTCGACGAGGTGGCGAAGACCGTGCTCGGATTCGCGTTCAGCGTCGGCCATGGTGGGACAGAGCTCCTTCCGGATCGGCGGCGAGATGGCGGGCGAGGTTCGCGCGGGCGCGGGCGAGGCGGCCGCGCACGGTGCTCACCGGCAGGCCCAGTTGCCCGGCGACCTGGTCGATCGGCAGATCCAGTACGTCGTGGAGCAGCAGCACGGGGCGCTGGTTCACCGGGACCCGGAGCAGCAGCTCGGCGACTTCGGCGGTCTGCGGTGTGAGTTGGGGCTGCGGGCGCTGGGCACCCAGGCGCAGCAGGGCCGCGGCGCGCCGGCGTAGTCGCCGGATCTCGCTCACCGCGAGGTTGATCGCGACCCGGCGTACCCACAGCTCCGGCACGTCGTAGGCCTGGATCCGGGGCCAGCGGTCCAGGGCCCGGATGAAGGCCTCCTGGACGACGTCCTCGGCCTGTTCGAGGCTGCCGGTGACCGAGAACAGCTGACCGACCAGTCGCGCGTACGACGACTCGTAGAACTCCTCGAAGTCCGTCACGCCGGTCTGCTGTCCTCGGTCACCGCCGCTTGCGCGTTTCACTCAGTTCGCGCCCACCGGTGCGGCCTCCACACGCTTCTGACCGGGAGTCAGCGACAGCCAGGCGAGTTGCGCGGCGGTGGCCTTGCCCTTCGCCTTCAACTGACCGACCAACCTGTCGGCCTCGACGACCTGGGCGGCGGTCGGGTTGCCGGTCGTGACCTTGATCTCCTTCATTATGTTCAGGAGGAGCCGATTCTCCTCCGACATCCCAGACTTGCTCCCGGCACTGGAGGACGCCTTCGCCTTTTCGGCGGACTCCTTGGCCGTCGTCCGCGACTGATGCGTGGTCTGCGGCTTGGCCTGTGCCGTGGTTCCGTGGCCGGGCGAGGCGAGTGCCGTCGTGGCGAGCACGGCGCACAGTCCTGCGGCGGCGATGCCGGCAGCGCCGTAAGCCAACTTCCTTTGTTGCATGGCTGGTTGGTCCTCACTTCTGTCTCGGAGGGAAGGCCGGACGGCCTGGCCGGCGCCCGCGGTGCGAGCCCGACCGCCGTCCCACCACCCCCACGCCCCGGACCTCCGCCCAGCGCACACCCCACGGGCCTTCGTCATCGAACCGTGACCGACGTGCCGCGGCCCGAGATCCGGCGGCCGGACCCGACCCGGTGCGAGAGCGCAGTGTGCGGGGACCGCGAAGGGCGGCTGCTCGTGATCGGCGGGGTACGTGGGTGCTGTGCCGACAGTAGGTGCGCAGGCGTATGGCGAAACCGTGGCGCGCCCTGGCCGGGCGGTCCCCACCTGGTTGCGCGACCATGATCCGGAGCTCGCCGGTTTGAACGGGGGTACTGGGATGCAAGTTGCCGGAGTCCGTGGATCCGGAGCGGTTGATCCAAATGGGCCGTTCGTCGGCGACCGAGGGCCGAACGGCCCTGTTTTTGTGCCCCGCGACGACGAGACCGTGGCGATGCACACCCTGGCCGTGTCGGCGCAGACCGGCGGGCATCGCGGAGGTAATGACCATGATTCATGGGCGCGCACGTGTCGTGGCTTTGGCGGCGCCGGCCCTGACAGGAGCCGAGACTCTGGGAGTGTGTGGCGGGAACGGTAGCGCCGTCACGATGACCTTTCGTACCCCGACCGTCGCTGTCGGCAGCGCTGCCACGGGCAGCAGCGCCACTCCCGCTACCACGCCCGCCGCGGCAGGCCCGACCGGTGGGTGGGGATCTGATGTGTGGAGCAGAGCGTGGGGCTCCGGCAGGGGCAACGGTCATATGGGCAGCTGGTGGGTGGCCGGCAACGGCACCCGGGTGCAGACCCTCGACCAGGTTCGGCAGCGGCCCACGGCGTTCGCCGACCGGCTCGCATTGCGGGTCGGGGAGGGCATGCAGGTCTCCCGGAATTTCTACGCCGGACTGCAGAGCGGCTACGGTGACGCGGCTACCGCGATCCTGGTCAAACCCGCCGACAAGGCTGTGCAGGTCGAGTGCGGGCCGGCGATGATGTGGAACACCGACTACGGCATGCTCTACGGCAGTCGCAGCCGGACCCGGACCCTGGTCGGGCAGGTAAAGCACATCGCCCTGACGTGGCTTCGCGCCCGTGACACCGAGCCGGCCCCGGGCGACCCGGAGTCCTACCCCGGCACCTACACCCTGCGCACCGGCAAGATCACCGACATGCTGTCGGTCAAAGCCGCCACCGGCCAGGTCTTGAACCACTCCTGGTACGGCACCTACGTCGCCACCAGCCAACGGTAGGCAGGACGCGACGAAGGCACGCCATCTTCCTGCGAGTCGGGGAACCACAGGCGGGCTGCCTTCCGGACTCAGGTCCCGGTCGATTCCGGGATGGCCCTAGGTCAGTACGCGCGTGGTGAGGGTACCGAACGCCGATCCACCGAACCCATCGCGAGCCCACAAGGCTCCGCGAGACCCCACATCCATACCTCTGTACGTGCGGTTTCCGAACCGGACAGGAGACACAGTGCTCGTTTCACGGAAAGCGGCAGGAACTCTGGTCCTGGGTGGTGCACTTGCTGCCACCCTCGGGTCCTTGCTCTATCCCGCCATGATCGGTGTCCAGAAGGTCAGCAGCGCGCCCGAACGGGTCATCGCCACCCCGGCGACCGGACCGCTGACGGAAGCCGACCGGGACTTCGTGGTCGAGGTGCGCGCCGCAGGGCTGTGGGAGTACCCCGTGGGTCAGACGGCCTTACGGAAAGGTACGACGAAGGCGGTCAGGACCGCCGGGGAGCACATGGTCGACGGGCATGCCTCGCTGGACGCCGCCGCCCGTAGGGTTGCCGGGCAGTTGGACATCACGCTGCCCAACCAGCCATCGCCCCAACAGCAGGGCTTCGTGGCCACATTGAACGCGGACAGCGGCAGGCAGTTCGACACCGACATGGCCACCATCGTGCGCGCGGCAGACGGCCGGCTCCTCTCCACGATCGCCAGCGTCCGCACCACCACGCGGAACTCGCTGGTCCGTTCCCTCGCGGACCAGGTCAACGGAACCGTCCTGGACCACATCACGGTCCTGGAGAAGACCGGCCTGGTCGACTTCGGCCAGGTCCTCGTCCAGGAGACCACCGCAGCAACACTCCCGGCCCAGGACGTGACCCCACCGCCCCCGGCTGCGGGCGAGCCACAGGTCGTCCTCACCCCGCCGGCGACCAGCACGCTCCTTCCGAGTCCGTCGGCGGAGTGAGGAGCAGGCCGAACTTCCGGCGCCGGCGGGGTCGTTGTCGTCGGCCCCAGCCCTCCGGGGCACGCTGTTGATCAGCGCCTCTCGCGGTGGCACCTCCACCACCGCACGCAAAAGGCTGACCGCACACCGCCGGCCGTCCGGCCGTGTGGAGTTCGGCAGTCCGGCCTCAGAGGACTTCCCGTGATCACAGCCACTCTGCGCTGGAGCGCCTCTGCCTCCAGCGGTTTGCGACGCGGGGCATACGGCTTTGATCGCAATGTGCGGTGTGAAGGGTCCCGGGCGTGGGGGAAGGCTCAGGCATTCGAGTGCGGCCCAGGGTGTGACGCCGCCTCGGGTCCCGCCACATCTCGCGAGCCGGATTCCCCCCGGCAAGGAGTGAGAATCCCCGCAGGCCGTGCCATACGGAACGGCCGGACGACTGTATGACGCCCGTGAGCGGATCAGACGGACAGGGCCATTTGCCGCGGCCGACTGGCCCAACCAGCCTTCTCTGCCGGGGCCGTTCGGCCCTTGTCGCTGGTTGGACGGACTGACTTCACTGATCTTGCGGTCCCGCCCGTGCTGCTTGGATCCCGCCCATGAACTCGGTCTTAGCGGTCCCGTTCATGGGTAGGGCGGGCGGGGTCGTCCATGGCGAGGGGAAACGGCACAGTGCCGTATCGACGGTTCGACTGGGAGGTGAGCGGGGAGATGATCGCGGCGGTTGGGTATGCCGACCTGGCTCCGGGCACGCTGACGCTGGTGGAGGCTGAGCTGAGGGCGCGGCTGGAGTGGACGGTTGCCGGGGTGCCGGGGCTGGTGCGAGCAGGTGCCGGTGTGCCGTTGGCGTTCGGCCGGGCGTTGCGGGCGGCTGGGCGTCAGCTGGTCGTGGTGACGCCCACGCAGGGGATGGTGCCCGCGTTGCTGCCGGGGCGGGATCGGGTGGCGACCGGCGAGTTGCTGGCTCTCGCCTGGCAGGTGCGGCTGCTGGCGTACGACCCGGCCGACCGGGACGCGTGTGTGGCTGCGGACGAGCGGATGATTGCCGGTGCCCGGCAGTTGCTGGCAGTGTGGGACGGTTCCCCGTCCGATGGACGTGACGCCACTGCGCATCTGGTGGCGTATGCCCGTGCTCATGGCGTTCCGGTCGAGATTGTGTGGCCGCGGGGTGCCGTACGCGAGGGCATGAGCATCGCACCGCAGCCGGAACGCGGGCGAGGTCCTCGTGGCGGCGGACCTTCGTCGACCACCGTGGACCGCCGGTCCACCCCGAGCACCAGCGAGGCGAGATCCCTCTGATGATCGGCATCACCGCGAGCGTGCACCACCCCGTCACCAGTGCCCGG
>Ga0307509_10008730_pt1 | contig 12820 bp, 16 predicted proteins | sample 10_EM_MG_FD_202245 | JGI IMG/M metagenome (GOLD analysis project Ga0307509, IMG submission 202245) | Populus trichocarpa ectomycorrhiza microbial communities from riparian zone in the Pacific Northwest, United States - 10_EM | ecosystem: Host-associated > Plants > Roots > Unclassified | place...
CCGCCCTTGGAGGCTGACCTTGTCATGGCTGGGGGGGCTGTTATTGTGGTGCGAGTGGCTCTTGGGGTTTCTTCCTGAAATGGTGGGAGGAGGCTTTGGGGGGGGGTGTTGGATCCCCGGGCTGCAGGGCGGCTCGGATCGGCCTGTGGGGCATCTTGGTGGACGTCCATCTCAGGGTCTATGACAGCTTGGTTTTCTTCGACGGCGAGGGCAGCTCATGGGGCTGGAGGAGGGGGTCGTTCGGGGCAGTCCTGGCTCCTGGCCGAGTGCGCTTCCCCGCAGTTGGAGCATCTGGCTAGGGAGGCGAGGCAGCATCCGAGGATGGCTTTAAGGTTTCCCCAGCTGGGGCATGAGGGGTTGCGGCAGAGATGCTCAGCCTTGGTCTGTTGGAGGGAGCACAGCGGGCATGTAGGAGTCTCCGCTTTACACAGCGGTTTGACGTGACCATACTTCCAGCACTTCTGGCACTGGGTGAGGGGAGAAGACGAGTAGGCTCGTTCGACAGTCCTGGAGTTGCCGAATAGGTAGATGGACGGGAGCATAGTTTGGACGGAATCAGGCTCGACGTTGACAACAACCGAATAGGCTCGTTTTTCCATACGGGACTGACGGCTCGGGTTGAGGATGCGGGCCGCAGAGATGGTAACATCCTTGGAGTTAAGTATCGAGTCGGAGAGGTAGTTGAACAAGTCCGCATCCTGAAGGGCCATGTAGTCTACAGGTAGCGAATGGATAGGAGGCTGGACGGAGGTAGGAGCGAGTCTGAAGGGAAGCCAGGGGTTTGGTCCAACGGGGAACGATTGGTTGAGTTTCGTGGTTAGGGCCTCGAAGTACGGGGCATCGGGCGCATCAGGGACAGATGTGTCCACTACGATGAGAGTGACGGAACCTCTGTCATTAACAATGGCTTTGAGAGAGCGCGGGAGGGAGCAGTTTGCTTCACGGAGCACAGAAGCCGCCAGGTCGGGCAGGTGTGCCTTTATGTCGGTGGCGTCAGGGTGAGGAGCAGGGGAAGCGCGAGGGGCAAAGAATCTCCTGGCAGCACTGGCAAGTGGGGGGTGAGCCCTTGGGGGACAGGCTTCCTTGGCGGCTGCCGCGACTTTTGTTGCCGAGGTGCTGGTAGCAGAGTTCTTCTTCCTTCTGGTGGTGTTGCTGTTGTTGTTGTTCCTGGCGGCTAGTACTTCACGGGCCTCCTTATCGAACTCACGTGTACCACCAACAATTGCTGCATATGACTGCGTGGATTCCTTGGGTGGACGTTGGGGGGGAGCCCTGGTGGAGGGACCTGGTGGGGCTGGGACAGCCGAGGGGCGGGGACGCGATGTTTGGGCTGGTGGTGGTGCAGGGGCCTGTGTGGGTGGGAGGTGTGCCACCCTATGTGACAGGTCACGTAGGCTAGACTGGATCTGGTCTCGTTGTGTGGAGTGGTCCACACCTTCTGGGAAGGAATTGGCGACACGAGACTCGACGTCGCTTGTCTGGAGTCGGAGCTCCTCCATTTCCTTACCCATTGCGGACATAGCATGGACCAGGGAACAGAGGAGGGGAAGGATTGTGCTATCCGCGAGGGAGACGTCTCCTATCTCGCTGAGCGAGAGTACGGGGAGCTGCTCGGCCGTGAGGCCAGTGAGCTGCGTTGTCTTTAGGAGGAAGTGATGAAGGTGACGGTCTTCTGGCTGGCAATCCGCCAGCGAAGAAGTCGCAGAGGGGAGGTCCTCCATCGGAGTGAACAAGTGGGACGAAGCAGTCTGGGCCATGGTGGGGGTGCTCACGGACGCGAAGCCTAAGCGAGGTGCGAGAATGAGGGGGAGGACAGGATCGTGTACTATACGACAAGGTGTTGTGAGAAGTAGGGGCAGGAAAATAGAGGGCGCAGAGCGTGATATCTCTTGATCGACACCAAGCCCCTTTTTATAGGCATCTTCTGACAACCCTAGCCCTGGTGACTCATCACCTCGTGTATCATAACCTCTATGACTCATAATAAGTCTTAGTATGAGATCCATCAGATTACTCATATGAGTCACTACGCAATATACCGTTAACCAATTATAACATACAAACCAAGTCATGTGCTTAAATGAGTCACATGCGTGAAACGCATGACTCATAATATGAGTCATGTGCAAAAGTCATTACATCGTATGACATCACAATCGTGAGTCATGAAACAATGAACCAATCATAATATAACCATGACTCGCAAGTGTGTAGTCATGTGAGAACTATGAGTCAAGTGACGTCATAGTGTGGAATCCAACATACCATTCGACTAAGAAGTATTCGCCCTGTGAAATCTGCCTTGCTTAGTCACCCTTTGTGACATGGTATGCTGGAGATGAGGTTGAATATTTATCTTCCACTTGCGGTGTGGCCTGTGTCTTAGCAGAATGAATGTCGCTACGTGATCCTTTTTATGGCTAGTACCCCATCTTAGGTATACCACCACATCAGCAAAAAAACATTTTTCCTCTGACCTAGCGAGCCCGGATCCGGACAAAGCCAGTCCGCTCTTTCCCTCCTGTCCTTCCGGATCTCCTGAGCCCTCTTTGCCTTTCATCTCTTCCGTCTGGTACGCCCGGACGCCCCACTTTCCCTCCAAAGCCTCTGATGCGCTCCATCCGACCCCACCCCCTCCCAGTGCCTCCCTGTAATATCCGCCCCCTTATCTCCTCGTCTACAGGCCTCCTGCCTACTCTTACCAACTGCGCGCATCCGGCGGCCCTCCCGGATCCCCTCTCAACTCTAGCGACCTAGATCTCTCCTCTCCCGTCCGCTGACATCCAACGTTGCGCTTTTCTTAGCCCGCGCCCTACTGTCACTTCCATAATTCGCTTACTGTTCACAAGACGCACTACGCAGCCGCCCTGGAGACGCCGTCCTTTGGTTGGCTTTGCCACAGGGGAGAATTAATTGGTATTATTAATCATCCACAGAACTCACGCGGCCGAGTTGAAGCCGGACACTTTCTAAGGGAATATCTCCCTTAAGTGGCCGGATTCAACTCGGCCGCCTACTCAATTCAACCTATTTAAAATATTCCCTTAAATGCCCGCGGATCGTGTAGTACGCCGGGCGGCCGAGTTGAAGCCGGACACTCAATATGGGCACTGCTATCTTAAGTGTACGGCTTCAACTTGGCCACATAATTATGCAAAACAATTCAACCTATTTAAAATATTCCCTTAAACGCCAGTAGATTGTGTAGTACTCCCACGGCTGAGTTGAGGCCGAACACTCAAAACCCAAACTGCCACCTTAAGTGCCCAGCCTTAACTTGTATAAATACTGTACATAATTAGTTAGAATAATTTAATATATTTCATTAAACGTCCGCAGATCAATCCTGGGATTCACTATCCATTGCCTCTCCCCGCCAGGAATTAGCTGCGCCTGTCCGATCACTGCCCCTCTACTGACTATTGGCATGTCTCGACCATTGACCCGCCTGCCGACTCGAATATGTCCGCTCGCAATGTGAAATCTGCATCTATTGACCAGATCGAGTATGCAAACCAATGCCAACCGATGGACAGCTCCTGCCTCACTGAGAATATTTCTTATCTTGAAAAGTGCTGGCAACTGAGCCACCACCCGGCCTGGTAAATCTCTATAGTTTGCTTCCCCACCAGTCTGGACCCATACCCAATTGTTTCTGGGGCCACCGTTACGGAATGCCTTTGTTCCAGTGCAGTGGGGGCGGTGGATCTGGAACCTGTCAGGTTCCTGAAAGTGGGCGACAGGAATTTCAAGCTGAGCAAATCCTTCTACAGGGAGTAAGCCTAGTTCGGTGGGGTCAGCTGGCAACCAGTGGTCATCCGCAGCTGTCTGCCTACTAAAAGGTAGTATCTCCTGCATCATGTCGGAATAATGGATATTGAGGGTTGCGCATAGTTCGGTCAGCGTGCTGTTGTTCTTCATACGGCCTTTAAGAACCCGGCGAGGTGTACTGTGACTTGAAAAAGCAGGTATTTCCATCCCACTATCTTCAGCCACGATCACACCTTTAACTTTCGAAAGTGCTTCAATAGTCTGCAACCTCATTCCTAGTGCATGTTGGCGGCCATATTGCGACAACATCTGCCGGGCGGCGTCATTCCTGTTTGACCTACGGTATCTATCTATAATCACATCCTTCTGTCCTAGTTCACCGATCTCAGTGGAATACATCGATATGGATCCCAAAGGCCGTACTTGGGAGGCAAAGTGAGTCAGGTAGTGCATCTTCATGAAGTTGAAGTGGTTCTCACAACATATCAAATCCGCCCGCCGATCGGACCTTTCAACCCTCTCTTGATCAGCCAGTCAAAGGCAATTAGCGACGGTTCTATGGTGGACTTCTTTAGGTCACTGATCCGCCCTTAATTCCCTTAGCTCCCGATCCTGGCGATCTGCTCGGGCACGAGTTAGCCTTCGAGGTACGGAACTCGAGAAAAATGTCCTTTGTCCAGTGAGATGTCTGCAGGTAGCTTTCCATGTAGGAAAGTGTATCTGGTGTATGACTCCGATATTGAGCCATGAGAGAGAAATCAACCAGCGCGCTAACACACTTCAAAGCGCTCTTGAAATCATGATACTGAGAACTGTAGGGATTTCGCAATGCGGACGCCAATACAGCTGAAATACAACGGCCGAGATTGTGCATCACCTTTCCCTGCCATTGTGTGATTTCTTGATAGGCCTTTTTCGGTACACTGAATCCGGGGTAAGGGGGAATTTCTTCCCAAGCATCGTGGAACGCCTGTTGTCGTTTATGCTTTTTCAGGAATCCTTCCACCCACTCCATCATATGTTTGAATAAGCCAAGGCAGATGTTGTGCAAGAGGTCCGCCTTGTGTAGGTGCGCGGGGCTTACTCGATCCAGTCCAATGAATACATTGTTTCCTATTTTGACGCCCAAACACTGAATGTATTCTGCAATGCTGGCCACTTCTGCCGCCTCATGCCTCAAGGCTTTCTCCCTATATCGCATCTAGTCGCGGGTCTCATATATCCTCCGCCGATCCCCACCGAGCTCCTGGCACGGAACCTCAGACATTGAGCATGACTTACTGCCTATTCCTTGCAAGGCTGCATGCTCAGCATGATCCGCGATCCAGGCCGACAAAATGGGAAAACAAAGGCGTGTTTTGACATCTGCACAATCTACCACCGTTCCTTCTTGGGCAACCAGCTGTAATGGTGCCAGGACAAGATCGAAGACAGCCCGCAGGGTATCCGCATTTGTCTGCTGCAGGGCTTCGTTGGCACGGGCTGATTCACCTGTGAACTTTGGGGGTACTGGAAGCAATACCAGAAGCAGGATTGGCATCTTGGCAGTGCTGTTTCTCGTCCGCAAAACGATATTGCTGATCATCATGTGTACTGGCCAGGCTGTCTCATCTCCTGAGAAATTGGTAAGGTGCGTCTGGTCAGACAACCCGATAATGGGAACCACTGTTGACCCGGCGGGCAAAGATTTCTACCAAGGAACGGAATGGGGTTCTTGCTCTCGAAACACCTCCCCCAAGACCTGTCAGGACCTATCTCAAACCTGTATATCCCACCACCAGACCGCGGTATGCATCTCGGAATATAATCGCTCCCCACTCAAATCATAGTCTCGAATAGGTGTGTAACCTATATCCAAGCTATACGCGACCTGGTGGATCAGGTAGCGGACACAGTCAATAATATTTCGATAATTGAAAGTTGTTGCATGTCGGCCATCATCAATACTGGCTTCCGCCCACACCAAGTATTCACCAAATGGGTCCAGTACGTCGAGGTGTTGTCGCAAGGTATAGGCGGAGCGGAATGATCTGCTATCCGTACAGCCCAAACCTTTGGCAAAGTACCCGTCGATCTGCAACTTGGCTACCTTGCTCCAGACAAACAAGCTCGCCAAATTAAAGTCGTCTTCAGATGAGAAAGGGCTCCAAGGGTCATTGGTCATGGCCTTGTGGAGCTCTGTATAGCCCGCAACTTCGCCAAGAGGTCTGGCGGCACCGGGAATAGTTTCTTGACCCGCACGGCGCGTGCAGACCGGTGGGTGGGAGACGTCTTCTATGTCTGCATCGTTGTGCATATCATCTGTCTCACCACTTGCTGTATGGATATCGGCGATCTCGAGCCCGGGATCAGATTTGTAGTCTGAGTCGGTCATGTTTTCAAGTTCATCATGAACAAAAGTAGTTCGTGCCGTGGAGGAGACGGCGTCACCAATCGCATTGAGGGATAGAACAATATCAAGATGCATTGGGTGAAGGTGTTTTTCGTATGCAGCGGCTTGTTGATAACGTCGCCTGCAATAAGGACACTTTGTTATCTTGGAGGTTATCGTGTGTCGTGTTTGTTTGTTTCTCTTTCAAGTAGTCTGACGGATGAGTGAGCTGATTGGCAAATGGACTGCAGCGGACTTAGTATCTTTCAAAGTGAAAGGCAGGTTTCTTTCAAGTGGTAAATGGGGAAACTTCAAGTTTCTTTTGTCGGATAACGAACACGTCCCGACATTCAAGCAGCCAACCAGTATTCATGGTTTAACTTGGGAAACCTATTCTTTGTTAAGAGAATGCTAACCCTACGGTATTGTGGGCAGACTGAAGAGGTTTGGAAGGGTCTTGGCTCGCGGCTCGCGGATCGCATGCGGCTCGCATGCGTCTCCGTTGCCGCTTAAAACCTTATCTGAAGCCTATCTAGGGTATATCTTTGTGCCTGGATCACATGACTTTTCAAGATATCAATATTCAAGTTTGTACAGGGTACAATCCTACGAACCCCACTAAAACCGTCCTCGTGCGGCCTATATAAGCTCTCTCTTTCCCCCCCCTCCATCTTCTTTCCACAACCCTTTCCCAAATCACAATCACATCTTTGATCCGCCAGCCCATCCTAACAAGACTCACGGAGCTCAGTACAACCTCTCCCTCATCCGCAGCACCACTAGGTTAATTATCCTCAGGTTATTTCAGATATACCTATCTGCGTTTCCCTAGCTAATAACCTTCTCTCGCCGCTCTTTACCATCTGCAGAACTCCCTTTACCATCCGCTAGGCCCGCTCTATTTCCATTTTTGGCTCTTCCACAATCGTTCATCCTCAAACGTACCAGCATCTGGTAGCGGTGATCTTTCATCCGCTCAGGGACCTGTTGTGTTCAATAAAAGCCTCGTTCGGATCCAGCAACAACCCCCCGCCCCGACCAGTATTACAATGGCAGCCTCGAAGGTTGGCCTCACTTTTGAAAAATAGGGGGCCTGTAAAAACGCCGGCGATGTTAACTGCTGTAAGCACATTTCCGGCTTCCCCCACCCACGAACATATGGTCAGGAGTATAAAGCCGGGCCAAATGCTATGAAACGTATGATTGAGCAAGACAGGATCGCGGGATGGAAGCAGAGTACAGCCGCCAAATGGGCGGCCATCCACGGATATGCCATTACCATCCAGCCTGTTAGCCGGAGCTCGAGACTCTGGCAGGCTAATAACCTCCGTGGTGAACGTTTTACCGAATCCCTTGACTTGTTGCTAAAGGACATAGCAAAAAAACATCAGGGTATCTTAACAGACATGTTGAAAGTGCAGCCTGTTGCCGCTATTGCCGTTGCGGACCCCGCCCCCGCCAGAAATGATCGCAAGTTAGCCCCAAGCGTCCGCATTAATCTACCATATATGCTAATACAGCTCCTGCAGGTCTCGCTAGTGCGCGCTCTGTTAGTCTCTGGGTGGATCGGCCATGCGCAGTCCGCCCAAGTAGCCAACTTCCTGCTGGGATGGACAAAATCCAGTGGCAAACCCATGAACATGTTTACTGGATGTAGCTAACTGAGCCCACCCTTGCGAACCTGCTTGGGGGCATAGACAGAATCTTCTCACGTGGATTCGGATATCGTATGCTCGTTGGTGCTACCGGCCAGGGTACACGCTTGCTAGGAGACGATCCTTGTGGAGCCGTTGCCGCTTGCTGAAATGATCTGAATGACCAATAGCAGGCATGTCCGCATATGGTGCTCCTTGCATCCGCCAAGCGAACCAATGGATCTGCTCTTCTGCCCTCATCGGAGGACCAATACGGAAGATAGCACCCCTGCGGCTGGTGACCTCCGGTTTGACCGACGTGATAACCGGGGCACCCCTTCAGATGAGGAGTGGCCCAGTATCGATGAGGAGCCGAACTCTCATGGCCACCAGCCAGAGTCGTCCGCTAAGGCCGGAAAGTGAACCACCTCATCAAGGACCACCAGGAGCGGTACTACTACAAAAAAGAAAGGGCCAACACACCGCATCAGTTGAGCGGACATTGGCGAATCAGAGCCAGAGTCCGCAGTCGCTGCTGATCGGGTCGAATTGGCAAACGGGGCGACCCCGGCCCTGGATTCAGGCCCGACATCTTCTCCTGGTAAGCAAGCTTCTGTCCCTTGTGCTAACTCGGGCACTCGTGTTTTGGGTTCTAGTAGACAAAGAGGACAGGCGACTGACCTAAAGAAAGCACCACGGACGCCAGCAAATAATAGTGGTAAACGGAATCTGGCGGTCATGCAAGAGGGTGATGAGCCATACAGTTCAGATGAAAGTCCGGAACCCCAGCGGAAGGTGGCCCGCCAGGTGGGGGCAATGGATGCCGGCATTGAGGTTGAACCAGACAGACTCGATGGGGAGCTTAATCTGAGTCCGCTACCTCCTGACAGGCATCGTCCGCCAAATAGTCCTCCGCCGTTGACTCCCAATCCGGGCCATGCGGCGTCTCCCTCTGAGCATGCAGAGGCCAGAAGGTCCGCCGAGCATTGTTTGATGCTGGCCTCAGGGGGCGAGCATCCTGTCAACACATTGGCGACCCACGTTGGTATGCCCGGCAGAATCCATTCTCCCTCCAATCCTGCTACAAGCAATGTGTCTGCGGATAGTCCGGCAGCGGAAGAAGCCGGACGAGAATTAAGCCCGGCCGCTGACTCCCCAACCAACCCAACAGCATCCTCTAGACCTCGTAAGTTCCGGTTACGACTACCAGGTTTTTCATCAATTCTGTTGGCAAGGTCTACCGTAGTACCGCCGGCAGAAACCAGCGTTCGGAGCCCACTCAAGTCCGTTTCTGTCCTGGCTCACTAGCTCTGCCAACAAAGCTCTCCTGCCCCGACCAATGTGGCTAATGTCTGGCTAGCAGAGGGTGCAGGTCCATTTCAAACAATTTACTGGTTCTAGGCCGCCATAGACCCTTCGACTTTTCTTTTTCGTGTTCTATTTTTGGTGTTTTCATTTTTGTTTCTAGAATTTGTGTTTTTCTCGCTGTTTCCTGACTATTTCTGTTTAGATTAGGCTGCTACGTCTGGGCTCACCTGCTCAGTACACTTAATTTAGACCTGCGACTATCTCCTGCGGACATTTCCTTGGGTGTTTTGCATTTGGAGTTTAGCCTTTAGAGTTTTGCTAGCTATCCGTGCATTTTTTCCCGCACATTTCTTGTTTGGATTGGCCCGCTGCGGTTGCCCAAACCCAATGTAGTCTACAGACACTGGCGATATTTTGTTTACAGGGTCAGCTCCCGGGACCTGTTCTTGGAATCTTCGCAGATCATTCTTGTTCTTTTCCAACTCTTTTTCGTCGGGAATATGTTTTGCGTTCAGGCTTTAGACATTTGCTCTTTGGATTTGTGTGGATCATTCTCATTGTTTTCTAGCTCGTGTTTCATTCTGGGTTGCCCCTTTCATCGCTGTTCCTATCCTAGCTTTACACCTTATATCCCATCTGTTGAGCCTTAGCGGCAGCTTTCACTTTCTGAGATTAGCGTCCAGGCTCCGAGCCCTAGCCTTACCCACATTTGTTACTGTCCGCTTGGCAGACCTACTCAAACTACATTAGTCCATAAATACTGATAAACCTTTTTTCATCACCCTCAAGAATATCAAGTACCATACACTCGTGTTGCCCCAGTGAAATAGCGGCGGGCCAAGTTGAAGCTGGACGCTTCAGGTGCAAATTTCTATATCAGGTATGAAGTTGCAATTTGGACGGGCCGGTGTCTGCCGACACCAGCAAACATAAAAGCGAGTGATGAACTATGAACGTTCTTAGTTCTTAAGGAAGCCGGACGGACCATTTCTATCTTCCAAGTTCACACCCCATATGATGCCCTTAGCTACATACCAATAGAGGCTTCCTGACACTACCTACTCCCCAACATCATACACAACAATTCTATTCTATCACTATCCACCTGCATCCTATGTCACAACAACAGCGGCAGATTCTGACGGACTGAACGCGTTCATCGAGGCAGGAAAGGGAAAGGCGAAGGGAGGTTCTCCGTGGACGTTTCCGCAGATCTGGGTCCAGGGATAGATTAAATATAATACCATGACCCAGTGTTGAGTCTTTTACGGCTGGGTCCGCTGTAGGTAGCAGGAGGGATGGCGTGCTGGAGCTGGCTTCTTCATGACTGGAGGTACTAGAGCCTGTCCTTAACCATCGGCAGCAGGTCTTGGAGTCGGCGAAACAGAGTCTGGACTCTAATGATGGGGAATATAAGAGCAATGATGGCTAGAGTGACGAGAGCGAGGAGACCAAAGAGGAGAATGAGTTAAGCCAGCATGGGGACGATGGGGACGATACGGATCATCAATCGGCCTGGGGAGTGTAGAGACCAATTGCGGGTCAGTTCCCTGGCTCGCAGCTCTCGATACTGACCATCACCCCCGGGAATACCCAGAGTTCCAGCAGGAGGATTAGTTACCTCGGACAGAGAACGCCTGTCCCAGTACGTGTTAGCCAAGACGGTTATATATCTGGAATTCCCTCCCATTCGCCCACAGTCTTCAATCCACTTGCGACGCCGGGGATAACCCCAAGTCACCCAGATCCAACAAGGCTGGAATTGGATAGTAGAGGAGGACAGTAGGCCAGCAGCAGGCGAAATATGGCTACAGGGCTTGAACTTAGCATTCTGAGCAGAGCCCATGATCTGATGGGGGACTGGACGATCTTTGTCAATCCGTTTCTGAACCCAATTACCCTGACCGAAGAAGTCCGCACATGTTGGAGCGAGGCCCGGACCCAATTAGGCTTTCCCGACTTTGCTGGTGCTACTCCGGCCTCAAATGACCAGCTGAGTTACCCTTAATCGATAACAGGCATCCCATCCCAGACAAAATGGAGTGGCCGCTGGTTACTGATTCGCAGATGCGGGCAAAGCACAGCAGATGCCGCTCGCAGTATCTGCATACAGTAAAGATGGCTATAACAGAACTCTATAAGCTCAATAGTGAGGATCCTACAGCCTGCGGATGAAGAGTGGAATACCTGCTAGAGGAGGATATGTTCCTTTGCCCGCCTGGCAGCTATGAGCTATCTTTTTTACATTTGTCGGGATTGTTTCTAATCGCTGTGAGACTAAATCAACCTGATCCGGTGGACAGCCAATCTCTCTTAGATTGGCTGGACCGCAGATTCTGGGTGCGATATTTGCTCAATATCCCGCCTGCCCGAAAAGGAAAGGCATACCAGATGAGAGTTTCCTATATAAGATCGATAACTGGTTTATCTTTCTTATTGTAGCCATATTGTATCATTCACTGAGGTGTTGGTGGACTGGCATCTTCATTGATAATGTGGCTTTCACACGGGCTAGTTCCGGGGGTAGTATAAACTATGGGTACTGGCACGTTTCAAAAGTGTCCGGATCCCCCGACACCCCCGGCATCCTGATACTTTTGAAAACCGCCTGTACTCCAATGGTGTGAAAGGTCAGCTAATGGATAGATAGCCCTGCTTGAATATCAGACACGATCCAGGGGCAAAACAGGAAGAGTTTGGCAGAGTCGAATAATCCGGCGGATAAGGACGACATTGGAGGCCAAAATCCCGAAGGTGCGGGGAAAGCGGGTTGAGAGGACGGTGGGATATGACAATGATGTGGACGCATTGAGGCGGGAGTTTGGCAGTGATACGGAGCTGGATGAATTAGAGATGGCTGGCGGCCGCCTGGATTCTGGAAGACACAGTCAGCGCGAGCCGCAGCGAGAACATGGCGCGAATCCGGGAGCACTGGTTGGTGCAGCGGAGTTCCTAGAACCTAGGGACAAGGAACCGCAGGTTGAAGAATGCGATCGAGAGGATAGGGAGAATGGTTTTATCACCACTCGCTGATCGCGTATATATATGTAATAAAATCAAGTTGGATTACCCGTGCTAAAAGGGTCAGGAATGATCAAACAATAGTAGTGTACGGGCCAGGCCGGTAAGCAGGAAAGGAATGAGAACGAACTGGGCAGATAGTTATAAGCCGTGCAAGAATGAGTGAGTCATCTAGCGGGCAATTGTAGGTTCGGTAGGCATGGAAATGTGTCGGGGGATGGTTATAAACTGGGCAGGCTTGGTTAAGTAGTTTAGCGGGCAGTTGTGGGTGAAGAGGCACGGGAATGTGTCTGGAGGACTGTTAGAAGCCAGGGAAGACTGTGGGAGCCCCCGAGCGGACAGCAAGAGTCTGGGGGCGGACGGCGACAGGAGCGGGGCGAAGAGGATAGGATGTGGAGAGCTGAGGAAAGAGATTAGTGAAAGGGCAAGGGGGTGGGGGATGTCCGCCGGATATTGGAGAATACAGGGTGGGGTCAGAGGGAGGAGCAAAGGCTGAGGGCGTTGGGAGGAAATAGGGTGAAAAAATGAAGACTGGAAAACGTCTGCCGGATATGCGAGAAGTCAGAGGGAATCGGGCGGTGGGGCAGAAACAGAGGTGTTGTTGGACGGGTTCCGGGTGAGAAACAGATTCAGAGAGAGGCTAGTGACGAAGTTAAAGGAGAGAGGGTATCATGGGAGGAGAGCTGGCGGGCCGGCGTGTCTGGGGGGGGGGCCG
>Ga0307509_10008731_pt1 | contig 12820 bp, 18 predicted proteins | sample 10_EM_MG_FD_202245 | JGI IMG/M metagenome (GOLD analysis project Ga0307509, IMG submission 202245) | Populus trichocarpa ectomycorrhiza microbial communities from riparian zone in the Pacific Northwest, United States - 10_EM | ecosystem: Host-associated > Plants > Roots > Unclassified | place...
CTCTCGATAAGTTATTTATTTCTTAAATTGTTTTATAAATAAGTGCGGGATAGTATGAACTTGAGCCTCCGAAAGAACGAGTTTGTGCCACACATGGCTACACAGCAGCGCAAGTGAGGCGAAGGTGATACCCGCACCGCCCGCATGCCACCCATTAGATGTTGTAAAATACGTGCAACAGTCCCAGCGCTAGCCAAGCCCAAGACATGTGACTGTCCCGGCCATAAGCCGAACTGAGGGAAGTCGCAGTGGGCTGTTGCGTTGTTGAAAGAGGCGGAGAGGTGAGCGGTATGGAAGTAAGCGTTGAAGAAGGGAGCCCCGAACTGCTGGTAGGACTGGGGCTGGAGGTACCGCCCCCTTGAACTAGGAACGGGCTGACGAGTTCTATGATGGTTGTGGTTTCGGTCAATATTGGATCGGAGGCGACGAGCTGACAGTTCGCTTGACTCCCGGCTATGGCACAAGAGTACGAAAATGCAGGACCTCCGGGGATTGACCCCTGGAGGATGGCATCTGAGGGACCCTCCACGAGGGTGGCTGAGAGGTATGGCCAACGTAAGTCAACTAGACTGTAACCGGCGTATATTCCCAAATCCCTCACCATTGAACTTGACGTTCTGATCTGTGAATGTCCCAGTGGGTGTTCCGGGACCAATCACCCACGACGTTCTCCCGTTGTTGTCCGTCCCGATCTGTTGAACGCTCAGTGGCTGTTCATTTGCTCCGGGGATATAGAGAGTGGTTTCAGCGGAAACATCTGGTGAACGTGGTTACCGTGAAGGTCACTCCTAAAGCGTTTACCGGGAGAGAGATGCAGCGTACGGGTACAAAGGCACGAAAGAAGTCCAAGGATGAATGGAAACATGTGGATGGTGAAAGGGCAAAGCCGAGCTTGCTATTGAGAGGTTTTGCCAGGATTATGCGGTGGAACGCGGATTTAATAACTGTGTGGTGAAAAGGGTCTGATTGTACTCGGCACGCTGGGGGTGCGATGTGGAGGAACGTTTACGCGAAGGGTGTCCTTTGTACGCAAATAAGACGGACGGAGCTCGTGGCCAGGTTGATTAAGTGAGCGTCCGGTATTCACGAATCACGGCGTGTGGGGTGTTGTCGCCCTTTCATCAGGGGCTGAAACAGAGAGAGCGAGGTCAGCACATGTCATGCCCGCGGGTTTTTGCGATACGAAAAGATCAGAAACAAAAGGCAATATAAGGTTGTCCTCTAGCCCCAGCAAGGAGGTCGGTACAGGTCTGAGATTGGATCATCCCGAGAAATAAGAGAGGGAACTTGGACTCACGATTTACTTCTGTAGATGGAAGAGAGCGAAAAAAACGCTGTATTCCGATCGGGGCCGGGGCCGGGCGGCGAGGGCGGGACCGCCCAGGCGACCAAGTAAGCCACCTTAGCGGAGAGGATCCCCTGGCACCAACAATCGTGCGATACGCGTCACCCTCTCCTTATTTCACGACCACGACGATAAACTGCCATAAACTATGTCCAACGACTACGACTATCTCTTCAAACTCCTCCTCATCGGTGATTCCGGTGTAGGAAAGGTACGGCTCCCAACCGACAGGTGAATGTGAAAAACTGATCGCCTTCATATTTAGTCGTGCCTTCTCTTGCGGTTCGCCGAGGACTCCTACACGGAGAGCTACCTCAGCACGATAGGAGTCGACTTTAAGATTCGTACCATCGACGTTGACGGCAAAACAATCAAACTCCAAATCGTACGTTCCCGTCTCATAAATTCCGATATAACGTACTAATACCCCGGATGCCACGCCGTTAGTGGGACACAGCAGGTTTGTTTAGGTGAACTCAGAGGTGCGACGCTCACCCTACCCCCCTGGCAGGTCAAGAACGCTTCCGCACAATCACCGCGGCTTATTATCGAGGTGCCCACGGCATTGTGGTCGTATATGATGTCACGGACAGCGGTACGCCTCTCGTGTTCGCGCAATCACTTCAGCTCACGCTCGCCGATAGAATCGTTCGAGAACGTGAGAATGTGGTTGAAAGAAATCGAACGCTATGCGGCAGACTACGTCGAGAAGCTCCTGATTGGCAACAAATCCGATCTCGTGTCCAAGAAAGTTGTGGAATACAGCATTGCTAAGGTACACACCTCGCCGATCCGCCTCCGTTTTCTAGCTGACCGACTCTCGAAACAGGAACTCGCCGACTCTCTCAACATCCCCTTCCTGGAAACATCCGCTAAGGATTCCACGAACGTCGATGAAATGTTTTACACAATGACGCGACAAATCCAGCAACGGTATGTCGACTCTGTCGTCGGAATGGATCACAACTGACCAGACCTGCAGTGCTGAGAAACACGGGACGCATGGTGGGGACAAGGCCGGCGTGCCCACCGGCGCGACCCTAACTCGGGAAGGTACCGAGGAGGAGAGCTCTGGCGGTTGTTGTTAAATGCCTGGTGCATCTCTCGAATTGCTCTTTAAACGCTCCTGAAGGGTGGGCCTTATCTTGCGCTCGTCCACCTTAACCAACTCCTTGTGCGGCTACCGAGTCCGATTGCTACCCAGTGTACATTGTCGTGCAGTGTGCGGGAGGGATGAACGACACCCCCGGAATATAATCCCCTTCCGGATTTGTGTATTATTAAATCGTGTGCGCAACAGCGGCCGGTGAAAAAGTCGGGGACGAGAGAAAAAGGAAACCAAATTTTTATTCCGGGCCGCATCTCCGAACCCGAACAACGGGCGAATGCATCAAGGAGCGTAAACACATAGAGAGGAACTGGAACGTTTACAAGTCAGGGCCGCGAAGACAAGGCATGTTCGCGTACGGATGGCAGTCATACGCGTGGCGTGGGCAGGGTGACAAGGCCAAAGGATGTCACAGGCAGGTGAATGTAGACTCGCTCCTCCGCTCGAGAATCTCGGAGGAATACAGCCTCGCGTTTGGTTCCTCCGGGCCTTTTCCGGGCGAATCACGTTCGCGCACCAGCTCGGTGGTACCCATGCGCGTCTGTCGGACTGAAAATGCGGGTCAAAAGTCGGTCTCGGGGTTCGTTGGAGGATCAAACGCATGGTTCTCTCCCGAACCGGCAAGGACACTCCCCAAGTGGGCGGCCTCATCGATCTGGGTTTATTGCGCGTCGGGCTCATAATACGTTAGCTGTCTCTTGAGGGTGTTGATCACCACTGCTCGTTCACGTTCAGCTATCGTCTTGGGCCAGTTCGTCGAATTTTTGAATGACGGCTTGGGCGACAGCATCACGGGTGGCCGGTGAGCGCTTGAGCGGTGAACGGAGGGTTCGCCTCGGGGGAAGATATCAGGGTGATCGATCGAGAGAACGAGAACCTCACGATTGAAAGACTTCCTGCGCAGCGGAGATTCCCCGAAAAGAGAGGACATCAACCCGGACTCAGAGCGGAGGAGGTCGAACGCTGAGAGGAAAAGGAAGTGGTGAGGGTTTTCGTCTGGCCACGAATCTCATGCAGACCTGCGCCGGGTCAACTCGATGACGATCTCGATATCGCCCGGCTTACTGTACGACCGCGCGTTTGATAGGGGGTCCGGTGGGGACTATTCCTCCTCGCTGTCGTGACGTCACCCGCCAACCTTCTTTTCGCTGCCTTTTGTCATCAGTAAGCAGCAATTTCCACTCCTTTAATTCGGTGGCAAGGACGGCTTGTTGCCCGGTTGGTCATCCCCGTTCGGTCACCTTGTCGAGGTTGATCATCGCCCAGTCCCCCGACATTCCTTCTCAGGAAATCCCAGGATCCCCGAATAAACCCGGACTGATAAGAGTCAAACGTTCCCCCTCGCGTTTCTCCACTTTGGTCCTCATCCTCTCCCACCATGAGCTCCCCTCACCCCGCCGCGGAAGGGTCCTCACACCCAGAGGTTATCGCCCACGATGCCCCCGAATCCGGCAAACAGGGTGAATTCTCACTCGAGAACACGATGCGCGAAGTACTCAGAAGGTTGGCGCTTGCACCGTCTGTCGATCCCTACAGCCGCTCACCACCCCCTCTAGGTTGGAAGACTCGGGCATTACCCCAAGGACCCTCGGAGTCTACTTCAAAGACCTGCACGTGATCGGCACAGGTGCCTCCGCCTTCTTTCAAAGCACAGTAGGCTCCAAGTTGAACCCAAAGGTCGCCTACAATGACATCCGTCGCGCTTTACGACCCGAAACACGCGACATTTTGTCTGGTTTTAGCGGCGTCGTCAGACCGGGCGAGATGCTTCGTAAGTCTCATTTTCGTTGTTCCGGTCGGACGAAAACTTGACACGCGTCACAGTTGTCCTTGGAAGTCCTGGGTCAGGATGCACTACCTTCCTCAAGATGCTTGCCAACCAACGGGAGACGTATCGCGACGTACAGGGTCAAGTCTTCTACGATTCCCTCACTCCAGACGAGATAAGGGCACACTCTCGCGGTGACCTGCAGGTCCGTTCCTCGTCTCCGTCTCATTTCTCCCACATCTCATCCCCCGGATCCGCAGTTCATCCCCGAAGAAGATATCCATTTCCCCACGCTCACGGTGGAAGAAACGCTCCGATTCGCTGCAAAGACCCGTACCCCTCATGCTCGCATCGCTGATATGTCCAGGAAGGACCACATAGACCACATCACGGATACCTTGATGACCGTCCTCGGTCTGAAACACCGCCGGAACACCAAGATCGGCGACGAGACCATCCGTGGTCTGTCCGGTGGTGAGAAGAAGCGGGTGTCCATTGCAGAGGCACTCGCCTGTCGTGGTCTGATCGATTGCTGGGACAAGTGGGTTGAACCCCGTCCTTCTTTTTCCCCTGTCTAACAAAGTTTGCAGCGCCACTCGGGGGTTGGATTCATCAACCGCTTTGGAGTTCGCCATTGCTCTTCGCACTGCAACAGACATTCGAGGCATCACTACTGCCTTTGCTGCCTACCAAGCTTCGGAGAGCGTGTGTAACCTCTTCAACAAGGTCTGCCTCATCTACGAAGGTCGCATGGCCTATTTCGGTCCCATGAATCTCGCTCGCCAATACTTCATCGATCTCGGATTCGAACCTGCCAATCGTCAGACCACCCCTGACTTCCTGGTCGCCGTCACAAATCCTGACGCCCGCACCGTCCGGGCAGGGTTTGAAAATAGGGCACCCCGAACCGCGGACGATTTCGCAAGGAGGTATCTCGAAAGTGACGTCGCTACGATCAACGAACAAGATATGGAGTCGTACCGGAAAGATTTCATCGGAAAGGGCGATTTAGCCGAATCTTACTCGCGGCAAGTACAGGATGAACACGCCAATACCGCAAGAAAGGGCAGCTCCTATATCGTGTCGATCCCTATGCAGACGAGGGCGCTTATCGCTCGACGCTTCCAGATACTGAAGGGGAGCATGGCTGCACAAGCTGCCCAGGTCCTGTGAGTCCACCTTCCCCCCTGGTTCAACGCCCATTATTGAGTATCCCCAGCTCCTTCTTGTTCATGTCAGTGATCATCGGAACTGTATTTTTGAGGCTACAAGACAGCACATCAGCGTTCTTCTCCCGCGGAGGCATCCTCTTCTTAGCTGTGCTCTTCACCACCTTGGTTCCGCTTTCCGAGATCCCGACCTTGTATGGACAGCGGCCCATCGTGCTCCGGCAAAAAAAAGCCGCAATGTACCACCCGTTCATTGAATCCTTCGCAATGACGCTCGCGGACATACCGATTACCTTTGTCACTCTCACCATCTACTCCATTGTACTCTACTTCGTGGTCGGGCTACAAGCCTCCGCCGGTCAATTCTTGTACGTCATTCCCATCTGTTACCCGTTCCTTTTGTCTAATCCATCCTACAGCGTGTTCTACCTCTTCATCGTCACGATTTCCCTCATGATGAAGGCCTATTTTCGAACCATCGCCACTGCCTTCGCAGATCCTGCCCCAGCTCAAGCTTTAGCCGGTGTTTCACTCCTGGTCCTTACCCTCTATACAGGATATAACATCCCAGTACCGCGGATGATAGGCGCGTTGCGATGGATCACATACATCAACGTAAGATCTACTTCTGACCGTCGCGACTTGATTATTCACAAGTCGTTCATAGCCTGTCAAGTACGCGTACGAGTCGATCCTGACGAACGAATTCCGTACCTTGCAAGGAATCTGTTCATCTCTTGTTCCCTCTGGCGCTGGGTACGAAGGAGCGTCCATCCAGAACCAGGCTTGTCCCGTCGTTGGAGCAATTCCCGGCCAATCTTACGTCGACGGTAACCGATACGTGAACCTGTCGTTCGATTACTCCTGGAGCCACACGTGGAGGAACTACGGGATTCTCGTCGCTTTTGGCGTCTTCTTCCTCACCACTTATCTTGCCCTCACTGAGATCAACTCCGACACGGCAGAGGTTCATCCTGTTGTGGAGTTCAAGCGAGGCACGAAGAACGTCCCGAAGGGCATCGCCCCCCCGCCGGATGTGGAGAACAACAACGACGGTGGCGACACCGTCACTACCACCGATGTGGGGGAAGAAACTGGAGAGCGTTTGGAGGAGGTAGAGAAATCGTTGGAAAAATCCCTGAAGACGACGGATATCATGTCCTGGGCACACCTCACCTATCACGTTTCCGTCGGTGGGGGAGAGAGGAGGCGTTTGCTGAACGACATATCTGGTTGGGTCGTTCCTGGAAAGCTGACTGCTCTAGTTGGGGAATCCGGTGCCGGCAAGGTCAGTCCATCGGTACCACGTTCTTCGTTTCCCATCAGCTCACCCGGGGTATTTAAGACAACTTTGCTCAACGTGCTCGCTCATCGAGCCGATGTCGGAGTGATCACAGGGAATCAGTTCGTCAACGGCCAGGCGCTACCTGCGGATTTCCAAGCCCAAACTGGGTACTGTCAACAGATGGATACTCATGAGCCAACTTCGACCGTGCGGGAGGCTGTACTTTTCTCTGCTGTCCTACGACAGCCCCAATCTGTGCCGATGGAAGAGAAACAAGCCTAGTACGTGTCCGGTCTCTGGATGGTGGCTGATCTGTTGCTGAGACCGAATGCTTAGCGTTGACAAATGCCTGAGTATGTGTGGATTACAAGCCTATGCACAAGTGATCGTCGGATCCCTTGGGGTTGAACAGAAGAAGCGTTTGACCATCGCGGTCGAGTTGGCTGCCAAGGTCCGTTTTATGTTCAACACACATCACTTCATCCTCTGATTCGAGTCCTTCCGCAGCCAAAGCTCCTGTTGTTCTTGGACGAGCCAACCTCTGGCTTGGACTCACAGAGTGCTTGGGCCATCGTATCATTCCTCCGTAGTCTCGCCGAAGTCGGACAAGCCATCCTTTGCACCATTCATCAACCGTCTGCCGAACTCTTTCAATCCTTCGACCGCGTCCTGCTACTGAAGAAGGGAGGCGAGACCGTCTACTTTGGCGATTTGGGACACAATGCGACGACATTGATCAAGTATTTCGAGAGGAACGGATCCCGGTCTTGCGCTCCGGGAGAGAACCCGTGAGTGAAGTCTCATTGGAGAACATTTCCCCGTACTGACATCAGGTATCAAGTGCTGAGTTTATACTCGATGTTATCGGAGCTGGTGCAACCGCGACAGCCGATCGGGACTGGCATAACGACGTGTGGAAAAAATCGCCAGAGGCAGAGGCAGTTTTACAAGAGCTCGACCGCATCCACGCCGAGGGCAGGGACCGTCCACCTGTCAGACAGGAATTGCACTCGGAATACTCTACCCCCTGGCTCCACCAGGTCCGAATTTTGATCGTCAGGAACTCGAGATCCCTCTGGAGAGACCCCACCTACATCCTTGCCAAGTTTTTCCTGAACGTGATGAGCGGGTTGTTTATCGGATTCACCTTTTGGAAAAGTCCGGGCACCTTGCAGGGCACTCAGGACAAGCTGTTCTCCGTCTTTACGGCTTTGATCGTGTCGGTCCCCGGTGCACAACAACTTCAAGTTCCTTTCATCGCCTCGAGGAGTATTTACGAGATCCGCGAACGGCCCAGCAAGATGTACGGTTGGTCTGCGTGGGTCACCTCCCAGATCATTATGGAGTTGCCGTGGAACATTTTCTGTGGCTCGATATTTTTCTTCTGCTGGTACTGGACCGTCGGGTACCCTACCTCTCGGGCGGGGTACACGTATTTGATGCTCTCGGTGCTGCTGCCCATCTACTATACGACCATCGGACAGGCTGTGGCGGCTATGGCTCCGAACCCTGAAGTATCGGGGTTGATATTCACCTCGATCTTCAACTTTGTGCTCCTCTTGTATGTAGCCCACCAAGTCTTCGTTCGGCAACGCGGCTCACGGGTTGATATAGCAATGGCGTCCTGCAGCCGTTCAGTCAATTGGGTTGGTGGAGGTGGATGTATAGGGTGTCTCCGTATACATACCTCGTCGGTGGCCTGATGGGCAACGGTCAGTCCACTACATTATGATCCTAGGTTCCAATACCGTAACTCGCTCGTTTTAGCTATCGGTGGACAACAAGTCAACTGTTCCGATATCGAGTACGCTCATATCGATCCACCCTCTGGTCAGACATGCTCCGAATACCTCGGACGGTACATTTCCGACAACGGAGGATATCTCTCGAACCCCACCGCGACCTCTCAGTGCCAGTTTTGTAGCTACCGCACGACGGACGAATATCTCGGCAACAACTTCAACATCAAGTATTCGCAGCGCTGGAGGAATGTTGGGATCTTCATCGTATTTATCGTTTTCAACGTAGGGATTCCCTCATCTCTCGATGATGGCATCAGGAACTGAACCTTACCTTCCAGACTTTCTGCATCTATGCCTTCACGTATCTGTTCCGCATGAGGAAGTGGAAGCGCCCCGCTCTGTTCAAGAGGAAAAAGGCTGACGGTCCCCAAGAGTCGGAATCCCGCTCTCCCACTCCCGTCGAGGCCGGAGAGAAAAGGCCCCCAAGCACTGCGTGAGGCGTGCTCGAGTGTGGCCCATCCGATTTCGCGGAATGACTGTGTATACTAGTTTGCTCGTAATTCCTCTGCATGTAGCAGCGTGTGTATTGTACATATATATAGTGCGTGAAAGCACCATCCTATAAACCCGAGCTGAAAGAAGTTTGACCAAAAATTACCATAAACCCGAAGACAAGAGAAGCACAAGAACGGATAGTATACATATCTAAGGGTACTCGGGTTCAAAGGTGAACTTGACGGTACCCTTCTCTTGGAAACGAGAGAGGAAACGAGTGGCTTGGATGGGAGTGCCCCCGCCCGCTGATAGGGAGTTGAATGTCACTTCGATCTGGTAGTCCGATTCACTGGCAATCCTGACCAGCTCTTCGTCCACCGCGTCCCATTCGGGTGAATCCGCTTCAGCGGTCACGGTGTCAGAGTCGAGGACGAACTGGTACGAGATCCGGAGCTTCTCGAAGCGGGTGGAGGAGACGGTAGATAGTACAGCGGTTATCATGCGTGTCGTCTTGGCTTCTGATATTTCCCCCGCACCGAAAACGAGTTCGGAAAGTTCGGAGCAGTTGACGACGGATATATGATCGTGGACTCGTTTGAAGTGACGTTCCTCTGTACATGGTTCGGAGTTGAGTGGTCCGATTGGGTCAGGATGGGGGGTGGATGATGACGTTGGGAGCCTGCTTACCGATATCGTGGATTGCTAAGGTTCGAAGGGTATCCGCAGACGCATTGATGAGTGCATTATAGGAATCGATGAGTTTGTTGTGGCTGAGCCCGATCGTATGGTATTCGAGAGGATGTTGGAGGAGTTGCTTTATGAAATGGTCGCCACCGGCGTCCAAATGGAACAATCCAAGCTTCCCGGTCATCGAGGGTCCCGCTTGGGCGAGGTTCCCTTCATAGCGATATCTCCGGATGTTTGGCGCGTAGATCGTGAACTCCTTGAGCTTCGGCAGGCTATAGAGGATCCCAAGGAGCGTCCCCGATCCAACATCCGGCACGTCGAGCGAGATGCTCGTCAGAGAGTGGGCGACCGGTCTAAACACCTCTCCGATGGGGGGCGGATCTTGCTCCGTCGAACCGGCTTCCGGAATGAATTGAGCGATCTCGAGGGATTCCAACAAACCTCCACGATCCCCCGAAAGACGTTTCGTTATCTCCAAAACCTGATCTGCACGCCACTCGTACGAATCTTCGCCCCTCATGAGCGAAAGCCGCCGAACGGACGTGTGAGCATCTCCCGAAGACGATTTCCATCCCTCGATCTCGTGTGGGGCCAACGTCAGGATTGTGGTGGTGGCACTGGTAGCCGCTTTAAGATCCGATTCGCTCGACATGTGTGTGTGCGGAACTGGGGTGGAACGAAGGTTGTGGTGGGGGTGTATGGTCAACATCGACTGAGGTGACGAGGAATGATCCCGGAGGCTTTTTTTCTTACCTTGGATCCCCCCCTCGTAGGTTGGAAGATTATGGCGGGATTAAAAATCTGCGATGCGGAACAACCGATCTGCCTCTTTGCCCGGGAAGCCGCATGATGGCATCTGCGATACCAGTGGGTGGCTGTGCCTTCCCGGAAAACCCGACCATAACCATCAAGTGTGAATCCGACTCTAGATGAGTATATAAAGGTCCGCTCGCGAACCAGACGATCTCCCTTGAAGACCTGCTGCGTATTCAGCAGTCACCTCTCAAAAACAGATTGGACCCCCCTGCTGTGGGCTTTTCACTTGGATCCAAATAAACCATCGGCATTCCCACAATCCGGCACAACATTCGATATCATCCCATCAATATGGAGTCATTGTACAACTGGGGTAAAAACCGTGCGGCGAAGTCTAATGGTATATTTACTTTCTTCGGTTTCTTGGAGAGGTCCGAGTCGTAGAATGTAGCTACGCGATCATCGTAGCTGTGGCGAAACTTCCCTGGAAAGCAAGTTCGAATTCCCAGTGAGGCTCGGGTGGGATTCCAGGGAACCGAGGTTTTCACCTGGTTCGTCTGCATCAAGCGGTTACTTCGCTTTCTCTTCCGAGCTGATTTATTGTCAACATATTTGAACGGACGCTGATGGTACTATCCCACGGAGGACAGCAATGGTTTATCGGGGTCTGCAGTACGTGATGCCCAAGGAGAAGTTCAACAGGTTTCTGGAGGAAGGGTAAGGTATCGAGGTTCGGGAGACCGAGCTCCAACGTTCCGGTTGCGCTCGGAGTTTGGACGAGAGTGGGATAACATCAAATCGGCGCCCACGGTGGCGAAACCGTGTAGCGTTCGCTGCAGAGCCCAGGACGCGGGGGGGAGCACGACGGATCCGGCCGGACCTTGCAACAGGAGAGTGTTACTTCTCGCTTACGACGGTGACGGCAAGCCCAAAGTACACGGTAGCGAACGCCAGGACTCGGTTGAGTCCTTGCCCCTTCGAGTACTTCTCCCGTTGGACATAGCATGCAGCGAAAAAGAAAGAGATAAAGATACCTGTACAGTCAACCCAGTATCAACGCGAGGATTCTCCCAAGCTAGGATGGGACCAGACACTCACCATACATTAGGCACTCCAGGAACGTTCCGAGGACGGACGCAGAGGTATAGCTCACTCCCGACATTCAGAACGGCCTAAAAGACAGAGCGTGTTTGCAAAGGTGATGGGAAAAGGTCGAGAGACGAACGTTTGCTCGATGTGAACTTTACTTCTGTCGGGTTAGCGAAAGGCAAAGGTCGGGGGTGTCGGGTCCATAGGATGGCGAACTTATCAGCTCCCGCGGGGCAAGAGACCGAAACGGGTAACCTTGGACGTCAAATGCGGGGAGGTCCAAATGGTGAACATCCGCATTGATGGCGGGTAGGGTGGGCAATGGGGAACGCCAGCGAACGAAGGTCGAGAGAAGCGTGCAGCGATCCTATTAGATCCTTCTGCGGTCTGGGTGGGCTGGAATGGAGTCCACAACGATCCGAACGAGTGCGCCCCGACATGTTCCACGACACCCAGAGTCGCTGAGGATTCATAGCAAGTTCGCTTCACCATCAACCTTTCGGTAAAGTTCGGTTAACCTTCAGGAACGAGCCCGATCCGCCCACCAAGTTTGTTTTTCTCCCCCCCTCTAATTGATCCATCGCCACGGCCCTTCCTATCCTACCTCTTCCAGCCATTACTTGGGTGTAATAATCTGAAGATCGAAAGTCATCCCCAGCTGCGCCCAGCCCTTGCGCCAGCAACTGTTGCGATGTTTAGAAGTGAGTGATCATTTGCGGCGGGAGCCCAAATTTGGCGGATCATCCCATGGAAGCAGCGGCTTTGATCCGCTGTCGGGTCGATGTTTGCCACCGCCTTGTCGCAGGTCCTGCTGCCCCTCCTGCTGTTCCCCCTGGCCTTCGGCTATCCTAAGGGGGGTATCGAGCAGCAGGTATACGACGACCTGGTTCGCTATACGAAATATTCCTCCGCGGTATACCAGAAATTGTGCCTTCGACCCCTCGGCAACACCCTCGTTGCTCAGGTACGAACCCTTTATAACCTCCCTGAACCCCAGCAGTGGAGCTAAGCACGAGGCACTAGTTTTCTGGGGTCATTACGCATACCAACGGCTTCTTTGCCCGTGATGATTCTCGCAAGGAGATCATCCTCGTGTTCCGGGGGTCGGATGCCAATGCTCTGGCAGATTATTTCACGGGTGCGTTGCCACAGTAACTCCTAATGTCGCGCCTCATCTGACGATAATTCGGATGTAAACACAGATTCTGCGATGGTCCTGACCCCTTTCTCTTCTCCCGGCGTGCTGCCACCCGACAACACCACAGCGGTGCATTGGGGCTTCCTACGGGCGTTCAACTCCGTCGCCGACACTGTAATTTCCATAATGGAAGAACAGTATACGTTTTACCCACACTACCGCCTCGTTTGCACAGGTA
>Ga0307509_10008733_pt1 | contig 12818 bp, 12 predicted proteins | sample 10_EM_MG_FD_202245 | JGI IMG/M metagenome (GOLD analysis project Ga0307509, IMG submission 202245) | Populus trichocarpa ectomycorrhiza microbial communities from riparian zone in the Pacific Northwest, United States - 10_EM | ecosystem: Host-associated > Plants > Roots > Unclassified | place...
GTACGCGATGGCCGGCCCCGGCTTCGACCCGGACGCCACGATCGCCCTGCCCACCGCCAAGATCGCGGTGATGGGCGCCGAGGCCGCGGTCAACGCGGTCTATGCCAACAAGATTGCCGCCCTCGGGTCGGACGAGGAGCGCGCCGCGTTCGTCGCCGAGCGCCGCGCCGAGTACGAGCGCGACATCGACATCATGCGGCTGGCCAGCGAGTTGGTCGTCGATGCGGTCGTCGAGCCGGGCGACCTGCGTACCGAAATCATCCGCCGCCTCGCCGCCGCCCGCGGCAAGGACCGCGGCTTCTCCCGGCGCCGGCACGGCGTCACGCCCGTCTGACAGGAGTAGTAGACATGGTGGACTTCCGGCTCGACGAGGAGCAGGAGGCATTGCGCGCGACCGTACGAGACTTCGTCCGCGAGCAGGTCGCGCCGGTCATCGCCGAGCACTACGAGAACAAGTCGTTCCCGTACGACCTGGTGCGGCAGATGGGCAAGATGGGCCTGTTCGGCCTGCCGTTCCCGGAGGAGTACGGCGGCATGGGCGGCGATTACTTCACGCTCTGCATCGCGCTCGAGGAACTGGCCAGAGTGGACAGCTCGCTCGCGGTCACCCTGGAGGCGGCGGTCTCGCTGGGCGCCACCCCGATCTACCGGTTCGGCACCGCCGAGCAGAGGGAGGAGTGGCTGCCCCGGCTGACCACCGGCGAGGGGCTGGCCGCGTTCGGCCTCACCGAGCCGGGCTCGGGCACCGACGCCGCGGCCATCACCACCCGCGCCGTGCTCGACGAGTCGACCGACGAGTGGGTGATCAACGGCAGCAAGGCGTTCATCACCAACTCGGGCACCGACATCACCCTGCTGGTCACCGTGATGGCGGCGACCGGGACGAACCCGGACGGCTCGAAGGAGCTATCCACGATCATCGTCCCGGCCGGCACCCCCGGCTTCACCGTCGCGCCCGGCTACTCCAAGGTCGGCTGGTGCGCCTCGGACACGCACGAACTGTCCTTCGACGACGTGCGCGTCCCGGCCGGCAACCTGCTCGGCCCGCGCGGCCGCGGCCTCGCCCAGTTCCTGCGGATCCTCGACGAGGGCCGGATAGCGATCGCGGCGCTCGCCGTCGGTCTCGCCCAGGGCTGCGTCGACGAGTCGGTGCGATACGCCGGCGAGCGGCAGGCGTTCGGCCGCCCGATCGGCAACTACCAGGCGGTCCAGTTCATGATCGCGGATATGGAGCTGCGGGCGCACACGGCCCGGCTCGGCTACTACGACGCCGCGTCGCGGATGCTCGCCGGCGAGGACTTCAAGCGGTACGCGGCGATCGCCAAGCTGAACGCCAGCAATGCCGCGATGGAGAACAGCCGGTACGCCACCCAGGTGCACGGCGGCTACGGCTTCATGAACGAGTCGGCGGTCGGCCGCTTCTACCGGGACGCCAAGATCCTCGAGGTGGGCGAGGGTACCTCCGAGGTGCAGCGCATGTTGATCGCCCGCAGCCTGGGCCTGTAGGACACAGGCCCTAACCAGGACATTCACCGCATTTGCCGCCAATACTTCGGTCCGTTTTCCGACACGGTTAGATGTCTGCTCGCCGGTACGGAAATACGTGCATAGGTTCGCACCATGGCGGCAGACGAAGCGGGCCCGGGCGGCTCAGGCTTCGATACCGTGCTGCGCCGAAATCGGCTGCGAGCGAAGCTGACGCAGGAGGAGCTGGCCGCCCGCGCGGCGATCGGCGTACGCACGGTTCGCGACCTCGAACGCGGCCGCGCGTCCCGCCCCCAGCGCACCACGGTCGAGTTGCTGGCCGCCGCCCTCGGGCTCTCCGGCGCCGACCGCGACGCGTTTCTCGCCGCCGCCCGCGGCCAGGCGGCCGACGAGCCGCTGCCGCCCACCATGTTCCTGCAGATTCCGCCGACCGCCGAGCTGATCGGCCGCGACGACGACGTCGCCGAGTTGGTCACCCGGCTCACCGCGGCGGACGGGCCGCGCGGCGTCACCCTGGTCGGCATCGCCGGCGTCGGCAAGACCAGCCTCGGCGTGGTGGTCGCGCACCGGGTCGCGGAGGCGTACCCGGGCGGCGTCGGCGGTATCGTGATCACCGACGGCGCCTCGATCGGCGAGCTTCTCGGCAGCATCGCCGCCGGGTTCGACGTGGGCCACCCCGACGATCTGGTCGGCCGCTTCGCCGGGCGGGCCGGGCTGCTGTTCGTCGACGCGGTCGAGCGCTCCCCGGACGCGACCGCCGAGATGCTCACCCGGCTGCTCGAACGGATCCCGTCGCTGCGGTTGCTGGCCACCGGCCGGCACCCGGTCGGGCTGCCCGCCGAGCGGGTCTGGCCGCTGGCGCCGCTGGTCGCCCCGCCCTTCGACACGCCGAACACGCTGGCGGCGGTCTCGGCGTACCCGGCAGTGGGTCTTTTCCTGGAACGTCTCGGCCGGGTCCGCCGCACCGCGCCCGAGCCCGACGAGATCGCGCCGCTGGCCGATTTGGTGCGGCGCCTGGGTGGACTGCCGCTCGCGATCGAGCTGGCCGCCGCGCGCGGCCGGGTGCTGACCATTCCGGAGATCCTCGACCGGTACGGCGATCGCGTCCTCGACCTCGATCGGCCGGGCACCGCGGCCGTCTCGCTGCGGGACGCCGTCGCGGCCAGCTACCGCCTGCTCAACCTGGGTGAGCAGCGGGCCCTGCGGCTGCTCGCGATGTTTCGCTATCGCTGGTCGCTGACGCTCGCCGAGCAGCTCACCGACGGCGCGCAGACCGACGGCGCGGACATCGTCCACCTGCTCGACCGGCTGCTCGAGCTGGGCCTGCTCAGCGTGCGCGGCAGCCGGACCGTCCGGTTCCGGCTGCTGGAATTCGTCCGCGACTACGCATTCGAGCGCGCGGCCGCCGAGGGCGAGCTGACCGAGGCGCGCCGGCGGCACGCGCGGGTGCTGGCCGACCTGGCCCAGCAGATCGCGCCCGACCTGATCGGCACCCGGCTGGCCGAAGCGGCCGGCCGGCTAGACGACGTCTCCGGCGACCTCGGCGCGGCACTCGCCTTCGCGGCCGGTGAGGATCCGCACACCGCGCTGCGCATCGCGGCCGCGCTCCCGCGCTGGTGGCGGTTCCGCGGGCGGGATGTGAGCGGCCGGCAGTGGCTGCGCCGCCTGCTCGACGATCCGCGCACCGCCGACGCCGACCCGGCGACCCGGGCCTGGGCCAAGATCGGGCTCGCCCAGCTCGCGCTCGAGCACGGCGCCGGCGCCGAGGAGATCGGGGCGGCGACCTCGGCGGTGGCCGAGTTCGAGCGGCTCGACTCGGTCGGCGGCCAGCTCGCCGCGCACACCCAGCTGGCCGGGCTGTTCATGACCATCGGCGGGTACGACGACGCCCGCCGGCACGGGACCGCGGCGCTGGCCCTGGCCCGCCGGAACAACAAGATCCGGGACATCGCCGTCGCCGAGAACAACCTGACCTGGCACGAGATCCGCGAGGGCGACCTGGCGGCGGCGCGGCGCCGGCTCGCCGCGGTCGACGAGCTGGCCAGCCAGTGCGGCGAGGAGCGGCTGCGCGCGCTGGCGATGGCCAACCTCGCCGAGGTGGCCCGGCTGGACGGCAAACCGGAGGAGGCCGAGCGGCTCGGGCGCGGCGCGATGCCGGAGCTCGAACGGGTCGGCGACCCCAATCAGCGGCGCCGGCTGCGGGCCACGATCGGGCTGGCGCTGGCCGAGCTGGGCCGGACCGACGAGGCGCTCGCCATACTCGAGCGGCTGCGGCCGCCGGACGAGTTGCCGCCGGACGGGCCGGCCGCGGTGGTCGAGGCGGCGATCGCGCTGAGCCAGGGCGAGCAGAAACACGCGGCCGACTGTTTCGCGCGGGCGGCCGAGGCGTACGACGGGGCGCACGACAAGCGGGACGTGGTGGAAGCGCTGGTCGGGCTCATCGTCAGCACGCCGGTCCAGGAGGAACGGGCGGCCGCGCGGCGGCGGCTCGCGGTGCTCTGCGAGGCGGGCGGGATCACGCTGCTGCCCCGGGAACGGGAGCGCCTGGCGACCGTGGGTTGACGGGCCTCGCTGAGAAACTCCCGGTTTGGGGGAAGGGTTCGCGGTGTGGCGCGGACGGCCGGCGTTCGTGCCCCCCACGCGCCGGCCGTCGCAACGCCCCACCAGTAACGCGGCGAAAACAAAGGCTCCCCCGTCAGCCCCGTACGTCGCCTAGGTCGCGCCGCATCCCCCTTGCGCTGATCACAGTAGCCGCGGGGTACGCATCGACCGGGTGATATGTCCCTTTGGCGACGCGGGTGGGCCGGTTCTGCCGGTACTTCTGCCGGTTTGCCGCTCAGCGGCCCGGGGTACGTGCTTCGATGTACGGAGTCAGGCCGCTTCGGCCGGCGTCGGCTCTTCGCTGCCGGCGGTGGCGCACGGATTCACCGCGTCGCGGACCTTGCGCAGCGACTCCAGCAGGCCCGTCAGCTGCTCGGGGGTGAGCTGGCCGATGAACCACTCCTGCACGAGGGCGAGATGACCGGGAACCGCCTCCGCGAGACGCGCCATGCCGTCGTCGGTGATCACCGCGTACGAGCTGCGGCGGTCGCTGGCGCAGGCCTCGCGCCGGACCAGGCCGTCGCGATCCATCCGATCGACCACGCGGGTGACACCGCTGGTGGAGAGGGAGGTCTGGCCCGCCAGGTCGGTCATCCGCAGCCGGCGGCCGGGCGAACGGGCGAGGCGCAGCAGCACCTCGAACTCGACGGCGGAAAGGCGGTGCTCTTCGAACTGCGCGGCGAAGCGCGCGGTCAGGCCCGCGTAGGCCTCGGCGAACAGGCCGAACGCGGTGAAGCGAGGGTCATCCAGGTTGTTGCTCACAGGAACGATGCTAGCTCAGTCACTTGACAGGCGGAATGTTGCACAGACTATAGTTGTTTCGTCAGGCAAACACGACCGCACAGCGCTTCGAAAGAAGGAACAAGTCATGACTCAGTCCGCCGCCGGTACCCGTCCGTTCGAGGGTCTGCAGATCCCGGCGTCCGGCACCTACGTGCTCGACGCCGCGCACAAGCGAGTCGGCTTCGTCGCGAAGCACCTGATGATTGCCAAGGTCCGTGGCCAGTTCGCCGAGGCGACCGCGACCATCACCATCGGTGAGGACCCGCTGGAGTCCTCCGTCACCGCGTCGATCGTCGCGGCCAGCATCGAGACCGGCCAGGTCGACCGGGACAACCACCTGCGCAGCGGTGACTTCTTCGAGGCGGAGAAGTACCCGACGCTGGAGTTCCGCAGCACCGGCATCAAGTCGCACGCCGGCGCCGAGTTCGTCCTCGACGGCGAGCTCACCATCAAGGGCACCACCAAGCCGGTCGAGCTGGTGGTGGAGTTCGAGGGCGCGGCCGTCAACGGCTACGGCAAGAACGTCTTCGCGTTCAGCGCGCACACCGAGATCGACCGCGAGGACTGGGGCCTGACCTGGAACATGGCCCTCGAGTCCGGTGGCGTCATGGTGGGCAAGAAGGTCAAGATCGAGATCGAGGGCGAGGCCATCCGCCAGGACTGACACAGTCTGGACTGACTCAGTCGGGCCGACCGTACACATTCGAGCCGCCGTCCGCATGCTGGACGGCGGCTCGATGCTGTCTGGCGTACCCGCCCCACGGATGGCAAGGTGGACCGAACGCACATGTTCACTCACGGGGTGGTGATCGAAGTCCGTTTCGTACCTGGCTGTGCCGGGAGGGGTACGTGGGCAAGGACCTCTCAACCATCGCCTTTGCGCCCAAGGACCGGGTTACCTACCGGCACAAGGTGCGCCGATGTCTCGACGTGCTCGCGCAGTTGCTCGACGCCGCCGCGTTCGAGACCACCGAGGGGCGGACCGGTCTGGAGATCGAGCTGAACCTCGTCGACGACGACGGCCGGCCGGCGATGCGCAACGCCGAGGTGCTGACGTACCTCGCCGACCCGACATTCCAGACCGAGTTGGGGCAGTTCAACCTCGAGCTCAACGCGCCGCCACGGCTGATCGCCGGGGACGGCTTCGGGTCGTACGAGCAGGAGATCCTCGACTCGCTGCGACGCGCCGCCGATCGGGCCGGCAAGGCGGAGAGCGGCATCGTGCTGATCGGCATGCTGCCCACCCTGACGCCGGACGACCTGGTGCTCGCCAACCTCTCCGAGAACCACCGATATCGCCTGCTCAACGACGAGATGGCGATCGCCCGGGGCGAGCAGTTCCGGCTGGACATCCGGGGTGTCGAGCGGTTGCAGAGCGCCAGCGACTCGATCGTCCCCGAGGCGGCATGCACCAGCGTGCAGTTCCATCTGCAGGTGCCGCCGGACCGGTTCGCCCGGCACTGGAACGCCTCGCAGGCGATCGCCGGGGTGCAGGTCGCGATCGGGGCGAACTCGCCGTACTTCCACGGCCGGCGGCTCTGGGCGGAGACGCGGATCGCGCTTTTCGAACAGGCCACCGACGTGCGTCCGGACGAACTCAAAGCTCAGGGTGTACGCCCGCGGGTCTGGTTCGGCGAGCGCTGGATAACGTCGGTGTTCGACCTCTTCGAGGAGAACGTCCGCTATTTTCCGCCGTTGCTGCCCATCATGACGGACGAGGACCCGGAGCTGGTGCTCTCCGCCGGCGGGGTGCCACACCTCGGTGAGCTGCGGCTGCACAACGGAACGGTCTATCGCTGGAACCGGCCGGTGTACGACGTGATGAACGGCCGCCCGCACCTGCGAGTGGAGAACCGGGTGCTGCCGTCCGGGCCGACGGTGACCGACCTGCTGGCCAACGCGGCCTTCTATTTCGGGCTGGTTCGCCAGCTGGCCGAGGAGGAGCGGCCGATCTGGTCGCGGCTGAGCTTCGCCAACGCGGAGGACAACTTCCACCGCGGCGCCCGGGACGGGATCTCGGCGGTGATGAACTGGCCGTCGCTCGGCGAGGTGCCGGTCACCGAGCTGGTGCGAACGGTTCTGCTGCCGAAGGCGCATCGCGGGCTGGACCGGCTCGGGGTCGATCCCACGCACCGGGACCGGCTGCTGGGCGTGATCGACGAGCGCTGCCGGGTGGGGCGCAACGGCGCGAGCTGGCAGACCGAGGCGGTGTGCGCGGCCGAACTACGGCGGGGTCTGTCCCGGCAGGCCGCGCTGCACGACATGCTCATGCGGTACTGGGCCTTGCAGCAGAGCAACGAGCCCGTGCACACCTGGCCGACCGACTGAGCTAAGGCCTGTTTCATAACTGGGGGCAGCCCGACCCCAGTTATGAAACAGGCCTTACTCGGCTGGGGACCTTGGGTTGATTTGGGCGATGGTGGGGGTGGTCGGCGGGGGCGTGACCGTCGACTTCGATGGTGCGGGCTCGGCCGGTTTGGGGGCAGCCTTCTTGCCGCGGAAGCGCCCGGGGCGCGCGGCGGCGGCGATCTCCGGGTCGGGTTTGCCGTCGGGCGTCGACGACGGCGTCGGCTGCGCGCCCGGGCGGTCGCCGGGTGGCGGCGGCTGCGCGCCGGGGCGACCGCCGGGTGGCGGTGGCTGCGCGCCGGGGCGACCGCCGGGTGGCGGTGGCTGCGCGCCAGGGTGACCGGAGAGCGGCGGCGGGGCCTTGGGCGGCTCGGTGACCGGTTTGGGGGCTTTGGGCGGGTCGGTGAGGGCGTTCGGGCTGCGGGTCGCCGGGGTGCCGACCCGGTCGGGCTGGGTCGACGGGCTCGATGGGGTCGGCTCCGGGCGCGGGGACGGCTTCGGGGTCGCGCGGCCGGTGGCGACCGGCGGAGGGGTCGGCTCGCTCTTCGTCCCGGTCACGGCGGGGAGTCGCTCGGTGTCCTCGTCCTCCGACTCGGCGGCCGGCTCGTCGTACTCGATGGGCTGGGTCTCGACCGACTGGGTCTCGACGAACTGGACCTCGGCGGTCGGGGCGGCGAGCGACTTCGCGATGGCGACGGCCAGCGCCGAGCCGGCCAGGCCGGAGAGGACGGCGTAGGGAGCGATCAGGTACGCCGACTCGATCGGGCCGGGCGTGCCGGTCAGGCGCGGCGAAAGGGCCAGGAACGAGACGGCCACCATCAGCGGGCCGACCGCGCCCGAGGTGGCGGCGCCCACACCGAGATCGCCGCGGCGAACGGCCGGGATCACCGCGATGATGCCGATCGCGAAGGCGGCCGCGATGGTCAGCAGGGCGCTCGGCCAGTAGATGACGCCGTAGCGGGTGGTCGACGTCTCGACGAACTGCCAGCTGGTCAGGTACGTGGCGGTGTCCCGGCCGAGGACCAGCTCGACGACGATCGCGGTGATCGCCAAGGCCCATAGCCAGGCCGCGGTGGCGATCAGGTTGGCGGCCACCGGGCGCGACCAGACGGCCCAGAAGGCGACTATCACCCCCAGGGCGACACCGAGGAGCGCGTAGCTCGCGGCGATCATCTGGGGCGAGTGCGCGTCCAGGCGTACGGCTGCCCGTGCCGGAAGCGCGATCAGCGCGACGGCCACCAGAGCCCCGACGCCGGCGGAGATCGCGAAAGCCAATCGCCAAGGCCAGCGTGGCCGCGCGGCCCGCGCCCCACCCAGCCGGCTCGCGATGACCGCGCCGAAGACGGTCGCGCTCGCGGTGATCCAGGTCGCCCAGCCGAGGCTGCCCAGCCACTCGCTGCGGTCCTCGGCCACGGTGACCGGCCAGACGATGACGCCCAGGCCATAGCCCAGACCAAGTTGTGCGGCGCCGGTTCCCGCGGCGACGCCGGCCGCGGTGGCGACCCTTCCTGTCCAGCCCTTGTCGGCCATGCCGGGCACTGTAGCGGTCACTGTCTTTCCCTGCTATTCATCGGCGGTGGTCACAACGGGGAGCGTAAGTAACACGCGTCCCGCAAGATTGGATACGTTGACCCGGGCGGGTGAGGACGCGGAGGAGACCGGCAAATGTCCGAGGAGAGCGACGAGACGCGGCGCGTCCCGCCGGCCGACGACGCCACCCTGCCCGGAAAGCGGCTGGACGACACGGTCGCGGACGGGGCGCCGCCCGCTTTCATGAAGGACGACGCGACCAAGGTCGCCGCGGCGGCGTCGGGCGACGACTGGTCGGTCTGGGCGGGCCGGGCCGAGGTGCGGCCGCCGCGCCCCGGGCAGTCGATCTACGACACCGACTGGTCGGACGGGCCGCTCCCGCCCGCTCAGGGGCAGCGCGACCGGTGGTGGCTGCCGATCGTCGTCGGGATCGTCGTGTTGTTGCTGCTCGGCGTGCTGGCCTGGGCGATCTACATGATCGTGCAGAACTCGGGCCGGCAGCCCGGGCCGGTCGCGACGACGCAGCCGACGGCCGTAGCGACGACCAACGCGCCGTCGACCGCGCCCACCACGGCGCCCAGTTCGGTATCGACCGAGCCGTCGACGATTCCGGCCACGACCGCCACCACGCAGGAGCCGACCGCCGCGGTGACGGTGCCGGCGCTGCGCGGACTGCAGCTGGCCGAGGCGCGGGCGGCGCTGAATCGCACCGGGCTGCCATATCGGGTGCTCTACCGGACCAGCACGGCCGCGCCCGGGACGGTGATCGACAGTGATCCGCCGGAGGGGCGGGAGGTACCACCGGACACGAGAGTCACCATCGTGGTCGCGCAGCAGGGGAACGCGACCACCACGCCGACCGGGACGGTCACCCCGACCGCGACCGGCTAGCGGTTCGTCCGGGCGCGGGTCGGGACGTTGCCGGTGGCCATGCCGGGCTGTCGGGCGTTGCGGGCCCGCGGGTCGGGCGCCTTGCCGACCGCGCGCAGGCCGCTCACCTGCACGAAGATCGAGCGCCGCTCGACCGCGTCGCCGGCCGCGTTGAGCTCGTAGCCGTCAAGCCAGATCCAGCCTTCGTACGTCGGCCAGTCGTGGACCCGGATGACCCGGAAGAGCATCGGCGCCGCGAATTGGACGCTCGCTGCCTTCGTCACGTGTATGACATCACCGGACCGAGGAAGCACGTCATCTCCTGCCCTTGACACGAAAGCACTTAGTGTGCCCGGTCGCGACTCCATTGCAAGCCCATGGCAATGCCAATCGCCAAAAGCGTTGCAGAACGTCACCGCCGCCGATCTGTCGAACGTCCTAAAGTGGATCAGTCCACTCTGGACGACCGGCCGATCGGACCCCCGCGAACGGCGCCGTAACGGCGCGCTGAGCCGGACTTGGCCGCATCACCCGAAGATGCGCAGTGACGCGGGCCATACGGAAAAGATTGCACCACGAGTGGTGTCGATGCAAGTTGCATGTACGTCTTCCGTGATTGTTGGTCTTGTCGGACCCGTTGTCTTGAACGATTAAATGATCGACAGAGACACTGATGAAGTGAATCAGCAACGGAGTCCCACCATTCGTCGGCGGCGCCTCGGCGTCGAGTTGCGCCGGCACCGCGAGGAGGCGGGCGTGACGATCGACGTGGTGGCGGATCGGCTCGGCTGCTCGACGTCCAAAGTATCCAGAATTGAGACGGGACATACCAGTGCCTCGCCCAGCGATGTTCAGCACATATTGGACATTTACGGCGTAGGTGAGGCGATTACGGCGGAGCTCGTTCAAATCGCTCGGGAGGCTCGCCAAAAGGGTTGGTGGCACCCGTATTCCACCGTCTTGACCAGCGCGTATGTCGGGCTGGAGACCGCGGCGCGATCTATCTGGGCGTACGAGCAACACGTCGTCCCGGGGTTGCTGCAGAGTGAAGAGTACGCAATTGCCCTAATTCGTGGTGCCCGACGGGATGACACCGAGCGGGAAATAGAGCAGCGCGTCCGTGTCCGGATGCAAAGACAAGCGTTATTGATTCAGGACGATCCGATCGATCTTCGGGTGGTGCTCGATGAGGCGGTGCTGAGCCGGCCGGTCGGCGGCGAGCTGGTCATGCTTGATCAATTGAAAAAATTGATCGAGGCGGCTCGACTGCCGAACGTCACGTTGCAGATCTTGCCGTTTGCGGCCGGCGCCCATGCCGGCATGGATGGCTCGTTTGTGATTCTCGAGTTCGAGGAGGAAGGAGACGCGGATGTGGTGTTCATCGACAACGCGACCGGCGGTCTGTTCCTGGAGAAGGCCGAAGAGCTCAGCAAATACGTACCGATCTTCGACACCGTCCGAGCGTCGGCCCTCCCCCCGGAGGAGTCCATCGAGATGATTGAAACGCTGGTAGAGGAGCCATTGTGGAAGTCGAAGCGAAGGGTTTCCGGGTCGATCTGACCCAGGCACAGTGGTTCAAGAGCACACGCAGCGGTCCCAACTCCGACAACTGCGTCGAGGTGGCCTTCGTCGACGAGGCGATCGTGGTCCGGGACTCCAAGAACCAGGACGGCCCGGTACTGATCTTCACGGCCGACGAGTGGGACGCGTTCGTGGGCGGCGCCAAGGACGGCGAGTTCGACCTCTGACCTCGCATCCCGCCGCGAGACGGTCGGTCTGCCCGCGCCGCGCGGGCGGGCCGGCCGTAGTCATTTCTGTGCTCGCCTCGTTGAACGGCACAAGCGCGGACCGGTCCGCGCCGACGGCCGGGACACTTCCGAGCGAGGCAAGGCAGACATATGACCATTGGTTCCGAAAACCTCAGCAACGGCTCCGCGACGGCGCAGGACCGGTTCAGCGGCGGGGTGAGCGCGTACCGGCAGAACCGGCGCGAGGCCGGGCTGCCCAGCGAATCCGGCGAGACCGAGCTGATGTCGCGCGCCGGCAGTTCCGGGCTGCCGACCCGGTCGCCCGGCCGGTCGCACAGCATCGAGCCGACCAGCGCGCTCGACCGGGCGGCCAAGCTGCCCTCCCTTGACCTGCACGGACTGGCCGAGCCGGTCTTCCCGTCGTCGGGCTGGCCGGACTCGGGCTCGCAGTCGATGGCCGATCACCCGCTGCTGCGGGGACTGCTGCTGGAGCTGCCGGCGCGGGGGCAACTGCCGCCGTCGGACTGGCTGGACCGGTGGTTCGAGGCGGCCCGGTCCATTCTCGAGCTGCTCTACGTGCAGGAAGCCAAGAAGAACTGAGTTACCGGGAGACCGGGACCCGCGGGCGGTTGCGGCCGATCGGGGCCAGCGCCAGCAGGCTCAGCCGGCTGTGACGCACTGCCGCCCGCACGCCGATCGCCAGCACCGCCGCGCCCACCACGGTGATCGCGATCCCGGCCACGTCGGTGCCCGGAACCTCCACCAGGCGGGCCGCGATCGGCAGGCCGAGCAGCGCCGCGAGGCCGGTGACCTGCATCGGAACCAGAATGAGCGGGTGCGCTGCCGCCGCGCGCAGGGCCGGCGGCACCGGCGTCTGCGGCGCCGTCGCGATGGCGCCGGCGCCACGACGAACCTGACCAAGACGGCGTACGCCGAGGGTTAGCACGATCAGGCCGGGGACGGCCGGGAGTAGCGCGGCGGCCGGGGCCGCGGACGTACCCGGCAGCACCCAGGTGACCAGGGGCACCGCGACGAAGACGGCGGCGCCGGCGGTGACCAGTGCGGTCAGCGTGCCGGCCCGGCGGCGCAGCTCCCGCGCCGTCCGCGCGCCCGGCAGGGCGTCGGCGACCAGGCCGGCCGCGAGCCAGGCCGCGGCGAGCGCGCCGGCGAGGATGAGGTCCGCTGCGATGTCCACATCGACAGCCTTCTCCGGTGGCCGGAATACCGAAACCGGGTTATCACCGGACCCGGGTACCGGGGGTGTCCCCTAGTGGTCGCGGGTTCTTCGCCTACACGGCGAACTTGTCGAGCGGCTCGGTCGCCGGCGGCGGGGGCGTGGCCTTCCACAGTCCACTCTTCTGCGCGGCCAGCCGGGCCAGGTACGCCGGGTTGAGCAGGACGTAGCGCTTCCAGAGGCGTTTGGGCTCGAGGCCGAGCCGCCACAGCCACTCGAGC
>Ga0307509_10008734_pt1 | contig 12817 bp, 12 predicted proteins | sample 10_EM_MG_FD_202245 | JGI IMG/M metagenome (GOLD analysis project Ga0307509, IMG submission 202245) | Populus trichocarpa ectomycorrhiza microbial communities from riparian zone in the Pacific Northwest, United States - 10_EM | ecosystem: Host-associated > Plants > Roots > Unclassified | place...
GACCGCTTCGCGATCGACTTCTCGCTGTGCATGTACTGCGGGATCTGCATCGAGGTCTGCCCCTTCGACGCGCTCGAGTGGTCGCCCGAGTTCGAGTACGCCGAGTACGACCTGCGTGATCTGCTGTACGAGAAGGACCGGCTCGGCGCGTGGGTGGAGTCGGTCCCGCCGCCGGTCGCCCTCGACGACGCGGCCGAGGAGCCGAAGGAGATCGCCCTCGCGCAGAAGTCGGCGGCGAAGAAGCAGGCGGCCCTCGACGCCGCGACGGAGCCGCCCGCGGAACCGGGGAGCGCCGAGTGACCCACGGCTACCTGTCCCCGACCGGCGTCGAGATCGCGTTCGTGCTCGTCGGCCTGGTCACGCTGGGCTCCGGCCTGCTCGTGGCCACGGTCAGGAACCTGGTCTACGCGGCGCTCTGGCTGCTCGTCTGCATGGGTTCGATCGCCGTCGAGTACCTGCTGCTGTCCGCCGAACTGCTCGCCTGGATCCAGGTGCTGATCTACGCGGGCGCGGTCATCGTGCTGTTCCTGTTCGGCCTGATGCTCACCCGCGCGCCGATCGGCCCGACCGAGGAGCTGAACGTCCGCAACCGCTGGCCCGCCCTGGTCGTCGGCCTCGGCGCCGCCGGAACGCTGGTCACGGTGATCGTCCAGGCGTATCAGCACACGTGGTTCGATCCGCGCGGCTCCGTGCCGCTCGGCACCGGCACGGCCCTCGGCACCCAGCTGTTCAAGTACTGGGTGCTTCCCTTCGAGGTCCTGTCGGTGCTGCTGCTCGCCGCGCTGGTCGGCGCGATCGTGCTGTCCAGGCGCGACAAGGACCACGAGGAGGCCGAGGCCTGAGATGCACGCCGTCTACCCACTCGTGCTCGGCGCGCTGCTGTTCGCCATCGGCCTCTACGGAGTGCTGGCCCGACGCAACGCCATCGCGGTCTTGATGGCGATCGAACTGCTGCTCAACGCCGTCACCCTGAACCTGGTCAGCTTCAACGCGATACTGCGCGACCAGTACGGCATGGGCCAGATCTTCACGCTGTTCATCATCACCATCGCGGCCGCCGAGACCGGCCTGGGCCTGGCGATCGTGCTGCTGCTCTACCGGCAGCGCGCCTCGGCCGACCTCAGCGAGCAGCGTGAACTCGCCGAACCGGTCGAGAACGTGGACACCGACGAGCTCGAGGCGCGGGAAGTCGAAGCCGAGGTCGCCAGCTGATGAACACCCTTGCTCTGCTCGCAGCGCTGTTGCCTGCCTTCGGCGCCGCCGCCACCGCCGCCGGGGGCCGCGACCTGCGGCACGCGAAGTTCTGGTCCACCGCGCCGATCGCTGCGGCGTTCGTGCTCACCCTGCTCGTCGCCATCGACCACGGCAGCGGCGGACCGTCGATCCACACGTACTCGATCGGCACCGCCGGCCAGTTCCACGTCGAGATCGGCACCCGGGTCACCGGCCTGTCAGCGCTGGTCGCCGTGCTGGTCACGTCCGTGGCCACGTGCGTCCAGGTGTTCTCGACCACGTACCTCGGCGGCGAGCCCCGGTATCCCTCGTACGCGGCGTTCATCTCCCTGTTCACGGCCGCGATGCTGACGGTCGTGTACTCCGCCGACCTGATCGTGCTGCTGGTCGGCTGGGAGATCATGGGCGCCTGCTCGTACTTCCTGATCGGCCATTACTGGGAGAAGGCGGTCGCGCGGCCCGCCTCGATCAAGGCGTTCCTGATGACGAAGACGGGCGACGTCCCGTTCCTGTTCGGCATCATCGCGCTCGGCGTGCAGGCGCATTCGTTCCAGATCAACGCGGTTCTCGCCGCCGCCGGCAGCGATTCACTCAGCCACCCCGGCTGGATCGCGGCGCTGCTGCTCTGCGGCGTGCTCGGCAAGAGCGCCCAGTTCCCGCTGCACTCCTGGCTGCCGGACGCGATGGCCGGTCCGACCCCGATCAGCGCGCTGATCCACGCGGCCACGATGGTCGCGGCGGGCATCTACGTGGTCGCACTGCTGTATCCGGTGTTCGCGATGTGCCCGGCGGTCCTCATCGCCATGGCGGTCATCGCGGCGATCACGATGTGCGGTGCGGCGCTGTGCGCGTTCGCGCAGACCGACGTGAAGAAGATCCTCGCCTACTCGACCGTCAGCCAGCTCGCGTACATGCTCGGGGGACTCGCGGTCGGGGGACGCTCGCAGGCGATCTACCTGTTGCTCGCGCACGGCGCGTTCAAGGCGCTGCTGTTCCTCGCGGCAGGCGTCGTCATCCACCGCGTCGGCTCGAACGAGCTGAGTGCGATGGGCGGCCTGCGCTTCCGGATGCCGATCGCCTACGGCACCATGACGGTCGGCCTGCTCGCGCTCGCGGGCATCCCGCCGTTCTCCGGCTTCTTCGGCAAGGAGGCCGTGCTCGGCGCGGCCTACGACGCGACCGGCGAGTTCGCCGCTCCCGGAAAGATCGTGCTGATCTTCGGGCTGATCACGGCCGGTCTCACCGCCGCGTATTCGCTGCGGCTCTGGCTCGGCGTGTTCCACGGCCCCTTCCCGGACGCCCCGCACGAGCACGAGGCGAAGGTCGAGGCGCCGCAGGCCGAACTGATCCCGCTGGTGCTGCTGGCGATCCCGGCCGCCGCGCTCGGCCTCGTCGTCCTGTTCGGCACGGGCTTCTCGAAGGTCATCGGCGGCTGGTACGGAGAGCAGGGCGCAGCGGCGTCGGATCTGTGGCCGGGCGGCCTGACCACGCTGCTCTCGCTGCTGTTCGTTCTCGGATTCAGCGCACTGGTCTACCTGGCGTGGCGCCGCGACGAGCACGCGGACCCGGCGGAGACCATGCTCGGCCCGGCCCGCGACGTACTGCTGAACGGCTTCTACTTCGACCGGCTGATCGACGTCGCCCTGGTCCGCCCGACCCGCGCCGCCGCCCGGCTCGTCGACTTCCTCGACACCAATGTCATCGACGCCTACGTGCGCGGTTCGGGGAGTGGTGCGCGGGGGCTCGGGACGCAGCTGCGGCGAATCCAGAACGGCAGTATCCAGTTCTATCTCACGTGCCTGTTCCTCGGAGTGGTGATCATGGCCGCCGTCTACGCCTACGTCGGGACGGTGAGCTGAGTGTCCGCGATCTTGGTGTTGTTGCTCGCGATTCCGGCCGCCGGGCTGCTCGCGCTCTATATCGCGCCCCGTGAGCTGGCGTCGCGGATCGGCGCGGCGGCCGGTGTGGTGACCTTCCTGGTCTCGCTGCTCCTGCTGCCGCTGTTCGATTACTCGGCCGGTGCCTCGTTCCAGGGCCAGATCGACCTGAGTTGGATTCAGGCGCTGGACCTGCGATTCCACCTCGGCATCGACGGCGTCTCGCTGCCGCTGCTCCTGCTGACCACGCTGCTCACGGCGCTGTGCCTTGTCTACTCCGTCAGGACCACGTCGCGCGACGGCAGGGGACGCGCGTTCACGGCCTTGCTGCTGACGCTCGAGATCGGCATGGTCGGCACCTTCGTCTCGCTCGACCTACTGCTGTTCTTCATCTTCTTCGAGCTCGTCCTCATCCCGATGTACGGCCTGATCTCGCACTGGGGCTCGGACGACTCGCACGGCGGTTCAACGAAGCAGCAGTCCGCGACGAAGTTCATTCTGTACACCCTGCTCGGCTCGGCCCTGATGCTGCTCGGATTCCTGGTGATCCACGCCAAGACCGGCACCTTCGACATGGTCCTGCTCCAGCAGCGGCACGGGCTCGGCATCACGGCGGGCGCGCAGGGACTCGCCTTCGTGCTCGTCGGCCTCGGTTTCGCCATCAAGACGCCGATGTTCCCGCTGCACACCTGGCTCCCCGACGCGCACACCTCGGCCCCGACCGTCGGCTCGGTGCTGCTCGCCGGAGTGCTGCTGAAGATGGGCACATACGGCTTCATCCGGATCGGCGTCGGCGAGATCCCGCAGGGCCTGCATCACTACGCCGTGGCCCTCGGCGCGTTCGGCGTCGTCGGGATCGTGTACGGATCGCTCGCCTGCCTCGGCCAGATCCGCGCGGACGGCGACCTCAAGCGCCTGATCGCGTACTCGTCCGTCGGCCACATGGGCTTCACGCTGCTCGGCATCGCCTCGATGACGCAGGTCGGCATCGACGGCGCGCTCTACGCCTCCGTCGCGCACGGCCTGATCACCGGCCTGCTGTTCTTCCTGGTCGGCGGGTTCAAGGAACGCTACGGGACCACGGACCTCTTCGCGATCGGCCGCGGTCTCTACGGTCGTTCGCGGCGCTACGGCGCGCTGGTCGCGTTCGCCGCCGTCGCCTCGCTCGGGCTGCCGGGCCTGGCCGGATTCTGGGGCGAGCTCTACGTCCTGATCGGCGCGGCGCGCCCCGGACCGGGCCTCCCGGGCACCGCGTTCCACATCTACATGGCGATCGCGGGCATCGGCATGGTGCTGACGGCGGCGTACCTGCTGCTCGTCGTCCGCCGCGTGTGCATGGGCTTGGTCACCGATCCCGCGAACGCCGACGTCCTGGCGAACGACCGCGACCTGACCCACCGTGAGTGGCTCGCCTGGCTGCCGCTGGCCGCGCTGACCCTGCTCGCCGGTCTGTGGCCCGCGGTCGTGCTCGCCGCCGCGGATCCGGCCGTCCACACTGTTCTGGGAGCGCGCCGATGAACCAATCCATCGACTACGCGGCGATCATGCCGGTGCTGATCGTCGCCCTCGGCGCCCTCGGCGTGCTGCTGACGGACCTGTTCACCCGCGACGAGCGCAAGGGCGACCTGGCGTGGCTCACGGTGGCGGTGCTCGTCATCGGCCTGTTCGCGGAGCTCGGCCTGTGGATCGGCGGCGTCGCGACCAAGCCCCGCCTCACGTTCTGCACGACACCTGGCGCCCACCACAGCGTCCTCGGCTGCTCCTACTCCGCCGACAGTTTTTCTCTGACGATTCAGACGCTGCTCCTCGGCGGAACCCTGCTCACGGTCCTTATGGCACCGCGCCGCTTCAAGGTCCCGTTCGGCGAGTACCACTTCCTGATCCTCTGCTCGCTGACCGGCGCGCTGGTGATGGCGGGCGCTCGCGACTTCATCACGATGACCGTGGGTCTGGAGACGCTGTCGCTGCCCGCCTACGCGCTGGTCGGCTTCGGCCGCAAGCGCTCCGGGGAAGTCACCGGCGCCGAGGCCGCACTGAAGTTCTTCCTGATGTCCGTCGCCTCGACGGCCGTCATGCTCTTCGGCATCTCGCTGGTCTACGGCGTGACCGGCTCCGTCTACTTCGCCGATATGCAGGCCGTGCTGCATCTCACTGGCTACCACGCGTCGATCCTGACGACCGGCATGGTGCTCACGCTCGCGGGCTTCGCGTTCAAGGTCTCGGCCGTGCCCTTCCACTTCTGGACGCCGGAGGTCTACTCGGGCGCGCCGGTCCCGGTCGCCGCGTACCTCTCCGTGGTGTCGAAGACCGCCGGCTTCGCGGGCCTGATCCTCACCCTCGAGATCGCCTTCCGCACCGAAATCCACAACCTGGGGACGCTGATCGCGATTCTCGCCGCGATCACCATGACCCTCGGCAACGTCGTCGCCCTGCGGCAGCGCTCCGCCGTGCGCCTGCTGGCCTGGTCCACGATCGGGCAGGCCGGCTACGTCCTGGTGCCGCTGGCCGTGACGAAGTGGAACGGCGTGGATCTCGCGAGCGTCCCCGTCGGCCAGGCCTGGAACCTCGGCCCGGCCGTCACCGCGTCGGTGGCCTACCTGGTGTTCTACGCGGCGATGAACCTCGGCGCGTTCGGCGTCGTCAGCGCGATCGGCGGCAACCTGCCGGGCGGCGGTGAGCTGGCCGACTACCGGTCGCTGAGCAGCCGTCAGCCGCGTGCCGCGTGGCCGCTCGGCCTGTTCCTGCTCTGCCTGGCCGGACTGCCGCCGGGCCTGATGGGTCTGTTCGCTAAGGTCGCCGTGTTCCGCGCGGTCGTCTCGGGCGGGCTCACGTGGCTGGCCGTCGTGATGGCGGTCAACGTGGTCATCGCGCTCTTCTACTACCTGCGCTGGGCCGCCACGCTGTTCGCTCCAGCCGGAACCGGCACGGAGCACCGGTCGGCGCTCTCCCGCTCGATCCCGCTCGGCCCCCGCCTCGCCGTCGGACTCGCGCTGGTCATCACGGTGTTCTTCTCGCTCTACCCCGCCCCCGCCTTCCGCTAGGGCGAGGGTTAAAGTAGCCGACATGGCCAGCAGCATGCCGGGGATGCCGGGAATGCCGGGAGCGGACACCCTTCCGCCGCCCGGGATCTCGTCGTATCTGACCTGGCATCCGGAGCCGTTCTTCCTGGCCGTCTCGATCCTGGTGACCGGCCTCTACCTGTTCGGCGTGCTGCGGCTGCGGCAGCGCGGCGACGCCTGGCCGATCAACCGCACGGCCAGCTTCCTCGTCGGCATGCTGGTCTTCCTCGGCATCACCTGCAGCGGCCTGAACGAGTACGGCATGTACCTGTTCAGCGCGCACATGGTGCAGCACATGATGCTCTCCATGGTCGACCCGCTGTTCCTGCTCCTCGGCGCGCCGATCACGCTCGCGCTGCGCGTGCTGCGCCCGGCCGGGCCGGGACGCACCGGACCGCGCGAGATCATCCTCTCTCTTCTGCACAGCAGGATCGCGAAGGTCGTCTCCTCGCCGCTGTTCACGCTGCCGCTGTTCATCGTGAGCCTGTACGGGCTCTACTTCACCTCGCTCTTCGACTTCCTGATGAAGAGCCGCGTCGGCCACGACGCGATGCTGGTGCACTTCCTGTTCGTCGGCCTGCTGTTCTTCTGGCCGGTGATGGGCGTCGACCCGGCCCCGCATCGTTCGCCGTTCGTGATCCGGATCCTCGAACTGTTCGCGGTGATGCCGTTCCACGCGTTCTTCGGCATCGCGATCATGATGTCGAACTCGCTGTTCGAGACCGCGTTCGCCAACCCGCCCTCGTCCTGGGGCCTGACCGCGCTCAGCGACCAGAACACCGCGGGCTCGATCGCCTGGGCCTTCGGCGAGGCGCCGACGATCATCGTGCTGCTGGTGCTGTTCACGCAGTGGGCGAAGTCCGACCGGCGCGAGGCCAAGCGCAAGGACCGCAAGGCGGACCGCGACGGGGACTCGGAACTGAACGAGTACAACGAATATCTGGCCGGTCTGGCTAGACGCGACTCGGGGTCGGCCGCGTAAGCTAACGGCGTCAGGTCGTCGGTTCGTCGGTTCATGCGGGTTCTGTTTCGCGCAAAAGTGGGGGTGGCGCTTCGTGTCCATCGAGTTGCCCGGTCCGGTTGTGGACTTCCTGAGCGTCATCGGCATCAACTGGCCGAACGTCGACGAGGACAAGGTGCGCGAGTTCGCCGGCCACGTGCGCGACTTCGCGACCAACCTCGATTCCGCCCATCAGGCCGCGACCTCCACCATCCACACGATGCAGGAGTCGTACCAGGGCTCGTCCTACGAGCAGCTGGTCGCCGCGTGGTCGCAGATGTCGAGCAGCCACATGCAGGACTTGCAGGACGGCTCGAAGATCGTCGCCGAGGCGCTCGACATCGCCGCCGACGCCATCGTGGGGCTGAAGACCGCGGCGATAGCCGAGCTCGTCGTCATGGCGGCCACGTTCGTCGCCGACCAGGCCGCCGCCGTCCTCACCTTCGGTATCGCCGAGGCGGCCGAGGCCGCGATCATCGCGGCGGGCCGCAAGGTCGTCGACTTCCTCGAGCAGGAGATCATCGGCCAGATCATGGGCCAGGTCATCGGCGCGGCCGTCGTGCCACTCGAAGGCCTGGTCGAGAAGGCCGTGAACGGCCTCACCTACGCCGCCGTCGGCACCCTCACCGGTGGTGGCGGCGAGAAGTTCATGCTCGACGCAGCCGGCCTGCAGCAGCACGTGACCGCGTTGCAGCAGCACTCGGACACGGTCGCCGAGCACGCGGCCACCTTCGCCTCGAACGTCTCGAGCCTGAGCTTCGCGGGCTGATCATTACTTGCGCACGTGCAGGTGGCCGGGCTGCGGGAACTTCGGCGGGAACGCGGGCAGTTGCTGGACCAGTTCGAAGCCGAGCTTCCGAGCGACGCGGCACGAGGCGTCGTTGCCGGTCGTGTGAATGAGCTCGAAGCGGCACACCGGCGCGTCGTCCGCGGCCCACTGTTCGGCCGCCCAGGTCAGCGCCGCCTCGACCGCGCGGGTGGCGACGGCGCGGCCGCGGGCTTCGGCGGCGGTCCAATAGCCGACCTCGGCGGCGTCGGGAGCCTTGTGGATGCGCCGGACGGAGACTGAGCCGATGGGGTCGGAGTCCTCGTCATCGGTCGGCGTCACGGCGAGCACGAAGCGGGTGCGCTCGCTCCACTCTTGCTCCTGGGCTTCGAGCGCTGCGCGGCCCTGCTCTTCGTCGTCGATGTGGCGCAGCAGCCAGCGGCGCATGTCGGGGTCGGCATGCGCCTTGACGAGAGCTGGGATGTCGCGGGGCTGCCAGGGGCGCAGCGTGAGCGCGGGGGCGGTGTCGCTGCCGGGGACCGTAATCGTCACGGCATCAGGTTACGAGCATCAGCCCGGTAAGGACGGTCATGGCCAATTCGCAGGCGTAAACAGTTGCGGGGGAGGAGAGCACGGTGTGTGTCTCGCCCGATGCGGCGGTGCTCGCAAGCACGCGCGTCATCCCGAAGCCGAGGATGAGCGCGGCGATCCACACGTAGGCCAGCAGCAGGAGCGCGGCCGTTCCGGGTGACGTACCCATCGCCATGCCGGGCATCGCGGGACCGGCGGTCGCCGTTCCCATCCCCGGGCGCAGCAGCATGACGGCCATGGCCACGCTGACGATCGCGTGATGAGGATCGAGAAGGTGCGTTCCTCCGCTCGACGTCCCGGCGCAGGATTTCACCGTGCGGCCACGGAGTCGGGCGAGGCCCCTCTGCGCCCAATCGAAGGTGGCCCACGCGGCGAGCGCGGCGAAGAACATGACGCTGACGACGAGCGGGGGCCTCGGCAGATCCGGCACGAGCAGCGCGGCCATGCCGAAGCTCATCGCCGCATGGCTGAGTTCACGGTTCCGATCGAGGCCGGACACACGGGAGACGGCGAGCCGGGCCGTGGCCCGCGCGGCCAGCAGAAGTAGTACAAGAGTGAAAAACCAGGCTAGAGGCGGCGAAATCGACAGCACGTAGCATCCCTCCGCATAGGGGCTTCCCGCGTACCGCATCCGTTACTCACGGTGAGCGAATGGTATGACAGTGCGCCGGGCTTACAAACGTGAGACCGTTCGCGCCCCCGCTATTCATCGCTCGCAGTCGATGCGCCACACTGAGGCTCGTGGATTCCGGCAGTTCGGCCAGGGCGCTTCGGGCGGCGATGTTCGCGCTCGTCTGCGTCGGCACGGGCACGGAATTGCACCGCCTCGCCAACAACGGTGACCCGAGCTGGGTCGGGCCGGGGCTGGCCCTGCCGATCCTCTGGCTGCTGGCATACGGCCTGGCCGGCAGGGAACGATCCGCGCCGACCGTCACGCTCGCGCTCGGACTCGCCCAGGTCGGCTTGCACGTCGAGCTGGGCTGGTTCTGCCCGAAGACGATGCCGGGGATGCCGGGGTATCCGTCCGGGTCCGACCACGGAGCGCTCGCGATGGTCCTGGCGCACGTTGTCGCCGTCCTCGTGACCGGCTGGTGGTTGGCGCGCGGCGAGCAAGGTTTCTTCGACCTCTGCCGTGCGGTCGCCCTGCTCGTCACCCCGGCAGCCGACCTGCTCCTGGGTCGGCTGGCCTGCGCGCGCGCCGAGCTGCCGCTGCCGCTCTGGCGCGGAATCCACGTCACCGCGCACCGGACGACGTCGCCCCCGGAGGGACCCGCGCCGAGCCCGCGCGTGCTCCGCGGCCCGCCGATCCCTCGCAATCTCCCGGCAAATAGGAGGTTTCCGACAAACGTGATGTAAGGGATTTACTTCATGCTGCCTTCCTTCGGCGCGCCCACGCGCCGTCGCGCCGCGACCGTCGGCGCGCTCACCCTCGCCGGACTGGCCATCGCCGCCACCGCGTCCGCCCACGTCACCGTCAGCCCCACCTCGGTGCCGCAGGGCTCCACCGCGGAGCTCGCCTTCAAGGTGCCCAACGAGGAGTCAAAGGCGAACACGGTGTCCCTGCAACTGCAGATCCCCACGGACCATCCGATCGCGCAGGTTCTCGCGAAGCCCGTCCCCGGCTGGACGATCAGCGTGCACACCGTGACCCTGGCCAAGCCGCTGACCACCGACGACGGCACGTTCACCACCGCCGTCAACGAGATCGACTGGACCGGCGGCACGATCCAGCCGGGCCAGTACCAGGACTTCCAGATCTCGGTCGACCCGCTGCCGAGCGACACGACGCAACTGGACTTCAAGGCCGTGCAGACGTACTCGAACGGGGACGTCGTACGCTGGATCGACCTGAGCACGAGCGGCGACCCGAACCCGGATCACCCGGCTCCGGTGCTCACGCTGACGCCCGCGTCGTCGAGTTCGACGACCGCCACCACCACGGCGAGTGCTCCGACCGTCGCGACGCCCGCTCCGTCCTCGTCGTCGAACGACGGCCTCGGCATCGCAGGCCTCGTGCTCGGCGCGATCGGAGCCGCCTGCGGAGTCGCGGCTCTGCTGTCCGTCCGCAAGACCCGGCGGAGCGAGACCTCGTGACCTCGGACTCGTCCCCTCGCCCGGCGGGATTCCGCCGGGCGAGGGCCCTGCTCGCCTCACTCGCCGTCGCGGTGGGCATCGTGCTCGCGGTGGCGGCTCCGGCCTCGGCGCACGCCACGCTTGAGGGCTCCACCCCCGCGCAGAACTCCGTCGTCACGAGCGCGCCGAACCAGGTCACGCTGACCTTCGACGAGGCCGTCGGGGTCAGCGCGGACAGTATCCGGGTCTTCAATCCGAACGGCGACCGCGTAGACGACGGCGACACGGCCTCGACTTCGAACCCCGACGAGATTGAAATCGGGCTCCGCTCCGGCTTGGCCGACGGCACGTACACGGTCGCGTGGCACGTCATCTCAGCCGACTCGCATCCGGTCGAGGGCGCGTTCGTGTTCTCCGTCGGGGCCTCCTCGTCGACGAAGGTGGACGAGGCCACGATCAACGTGAAGTCGAGCACTGCCGTCGGTCTGTTCTACGGCGCGCTGCGCTGGCTCGGCTATCTGGGTTACGCGCTGCTGTTCGGCGGATTCGCCTTCCTGGCCCTGTGCTGGCCCGGCGGTGCGTCCGATCGGAGGACGTTCCGGCTGCTGGCGATCGGCTGGACGGCGTCGCTCGCTTCCGCGATCGGCGTACTCGTCGTACAAGGCGCGTACGCGGGGGAGTTGCCGCTCGGCAGTGCCCTCGACTCGAGCGTGCTCAGCGGCACGCTCGGCACGCGCTTCGGCCAGGCCGTCGTCGCCCGGCTGATCCTGCTCGCGCTCGTCGCGCCGCTTCTCGCGGCCACGCTCAACCGCCTGCCCCAGGCCACCGCGCGCGGCCGCGCGTATTTCGTGGCGGGGATCGGCGTCCTCGGCATGCTCGGCGCGGCGACCTGGGCCGCGGGCGACCACGCGTCGACCGGGACGCAGGTGCCCGTCGCAGTCTTCTCCGACCTCGTCCACCTGACGTCGATGGGGCTCTGGCTCGGCGGTCTCGCGATGCTGCTGCTCGTCGTCTGCCGCCCGGCAGCGGACTCCGCACGTGACCTGGCCGTATCGGTCACCGCGGTCCAGCGCTTCTCCCGCCTGGCCCTCGTCTGCATCGGCGCGCTCGTGGCCAGCGGCGGTTACCAGGCCTGGCGGAACGTCGGCTCGTGGTCAGCGCTCAGCGGTACTCCGTACGGCCGAATGGTCGTCTTGAAGATCGGCGGCCTGTGCATCCTCGCCGGCCTCGGCTGGATGGCCCGCGACTGGATCCGCCGCACGGTCGAGCACACCGGCCGCGTCGCCGTCGCCCAGGCCCAGCGCATGGAACCGGCGGGCCTCCTGGCCAAGCTGCGCCGCTCCGTCGCCCTGGAGGCGGGCGTGGCCCTCATCATCCTGGCGATCAGCTCGATCCTCGTCGAGAGCCAGCCGGGACGCACCGCTGAGGCGGCCCAGACCGGCCCGACGAACGCCACGCTGTCGTTCAACACGGGCACGGCCTCCGGCACCGTCACCGTCTACGTCGGACCCGGCACCGAAGGGCCGAACCAGGCGCACCTCTATCTGAACAATGCGAAGGGCCTGCCCTACGACGCGGCGCAGATCACGCTGCAATTCACTCTTCCGGCCCAGAAGCTCGGCCCGCTCACCGCGACCGTCGTGCGCGACGGCCCCGGCCACTATCTGGACCAGCCGCAGACGCTGAGCCTCGCGGGGACCTGGACTCTCAGTATCACGATTCGCAGCGACGACTTCGACGAGACCACAGTCACCATTCCGGTGCGAATCAGCCCTTGATCTGCTCCATTCGACTGACAAATCTGCATACTAATGGGCAAACCGGAGCACACTACTCTCGTGAGCGGAGTAGGCAGCAGGATCAGCGGGGGACGGTGGAAGGCCCCGACGGCGCTTGGCGTCGCGGTGGTCGTGGTGGCCGGGGCCGGCTGGTTCGGCCTGCACGAGTCCGGCGTGCTGAGCGGCGGCGCGGGCTCGACGGACGGATACGTGGCGACGCCGGTCAACGACGCCGCCCCCGCGAAGGTCAGCGTCGCGAACGGGTCCTCGGGCGTCACGCCGGACACGCCCGTCGTGCTGACCGCTCCAGCGGGCGAGACCATCGGCTCGGTGACCCTCGCCGACGCCGCCGCCCACGCGATCCCCGGCACGTACAGCGCGGACCGCAAGACGTGGACGTCCGCCGCGAACCTGCGTGTCGCCGACACGTACCAGTTGAA
>Ga0307509_10008735_pt1 | contig 12817 bp, 13 predicted proteins | sample 10_EM_MG_FD_202245 | JGI IMG/M metagenome (GOLD analysis project Ga0307509, IMG submission 202245) | Populus trichocarpa ectomycorrhiza microbial communities from riparian zone in the Pacific Northwest, United States - 10_EM | ecosystem: Host-associated > Plants > Roots > Unclassified | place...
CCAGAAGAGCCACTGCTTCCTCAATTGCGACAGTAGCGTCCCTATTCACACCTTCCGCAGTCGCAACGCAGATGAATAGTGAATTGCTGTTGAATAGGATGGAGTCAAATAGGGGAGACGAGAAGGAAAAGGATGCAGTTTTAAGAGGAACACAAACTTTGAAAGAAAGCTTCAGAAGACTCAGAGAAGCGCGTGAGCGAGCCGCTATAGCTTCTGATGATGATGAGAGTACCAAGGAAGTCGGAAGTAGAAGCTCAGTATCATCTACGACAGCCATCGGTACAAGCACGGGGAATCCCCCCGCTTCCGAGGACAGCACAGTACCAGGATCGAATGGTAGCCAAGAAGAAGAGATTGACTGGGATCTCTGGCAGGCCGTTGTCGATGATTCTTATAAAGTTGCTGCGGAGAAGCCCAGTGAGCTCAATCGGGCAATTCAAGCTGGCATCCCTCCTACCCTCCGAGGAACTGTTTGGCAAAGTATGGCCGCTAGTAAGTCTCTAGAGCTTGAATCAGCTTACCAAGATGTGATCGCTCTCCCGGGAACTGCAACCGCCGAGGATGCCCGGGCAATATTCGGCAGCCACTGGCTTTGGGATCCTTCTCCTTCATCCAGCCAGTCATCTTCGCCAAAGCTTGGCTCAGCTGCTAGTCCGAAGCTTGACCCCGCGGGTATCAAGGGGCCTAACGGCTTTTGGGGAAATACTGTTGCCCAATTAGAAAAGGCGATCAAGCGTGATTTAGGTGAAAGGACGAGCTTCGGAAAGTACAAGGTCGACCAAAAGGCCCTAATGGGTGTTTGTAAGGCATATGCATTGTTTGATCCAGGAGTAGGATATACGCAAGGTATGACCTTCATCGCCACAGTGCTACTATTAAATGTGAGTAATCCACCTCCCCGAAACCCCCCTATAGTCACCGCCCGAGCACTACATACTAAAAGTTCTATCCTTGATTAGATGGCCGAGGAAGAAGCATTTTGTGTTTTTGTTAAGCTCATGAATAAGTATAAGCTGCGGACTATGTTTCAAGAAAAGATGAAAGGTCTCGAGCTCCGGCTTTTCCAATATGATCGTATTCTGGAAGATTACCAGCCTCGGCTTGCGATCCACCTCAAACGCCAAGGCATCGAATCGTCACTCTACGCCGCCCAATGGTTTCTCACATTGTTCACATACAAATTCCCATTACAGCTAGTATTGAGAGTATTCGACCTCCTGTTTAGCGAGGGTCTTGAAGGGCCGATCCTGAAATTTGGGATTGTCCTTATGGGCAAAAACGCCGAGACCTTGATCGGAATGGGATTTGACACCTTGGGGCCTTTTCTGAAAGAACGGCTCTTTGATGTCTACCTAGACACTACGCCGAGTGCAACAAGTGTTAAGGAGGCAGGATTTTTCGGAAATGGCGGCGAAAAAGATTTCTATAGAGCCAACCAAATGGTCCAGGACGCTTGTACTATCAAGATTACGCAAGATATGCTTGACCGCTACGAGAGAGAATGGGATGAGATAATGCGGGCGAAGAGAGAACATGAGATGGAGCTTGAAACTTTACGGAGGGCGAACGCTAGTCTCATGGTTAAGGTGAAAAATTTAGAGGAGCAGAATGAAGAGTTGAACAGAGAATATGTCAGAATCGCTAGCAGTGAGGTCGGTTTAAAGGTCCAGAATGACCAGCTAGCCGATGAAAACGAGGTCCTCAAGGCAAAAGTCGAAGGGCTAAAAGAAATCGTCGACAAACAACCACAAGAGATAGAGCAGCGTTTCAAGGAAGAAATGGACAAGCTCATGACACGGACTCTAGAAGTGCATACTGAAAACCAGAATTTAGAGGAGAGCATGTTAGAGATGGAAAAGGACTTGGTAGGCACGAAGATGCAACTAGCTACTGTAAGTCATCCCAGGTCGATCATTACGGATTCTTACTAACATCTGTGTACAGGTTAACGAGGACTACGACCTTCTCAAGAACAGATGGAACGATCTCAGGAAAGCTCTTGGGGATTAAAGTGCCCCTCTTCTCTTGCCCAAATATCTGTGTTTGGGCCGTATCCGCCCAGTAGCCTATCTCTTATAGCTACTAAGCAGAATATACCTCGGCAATTCCCTTCTGTTTTTCATGTCCTCATCGGACACCTGCTCCCCCTCGTTGCCGTCATAAAAAAATTGTGGCTCCTTTGTTTGATAGGTTTTCCTTTTCCCCTCTCTTTTCCCTCCGCTCACCGCCGACCACTTATCGGTGCCCAATAATGATTACGGGGCAAACGATTTTCCCAAAATGTATTGTTTTTCGTCATTTTCATTGGCCCTACAAAGATAGAGTGGGGAATTACATTTCCTTGTCGGAGTGACACTCGCATCGTCACCAATCACTATTACTATTCATTCATTCACCTATCCCTCTTTCAATGAATTTGTTTATAAATGCCATTATCATATATCTATCTAGTGTTAAACATACCGCATTTCTCGTCTTCTCTGTTTTGGCCCTCCGCTCCATCATTGTTGTTTCGATGCTTGTACGAAAACCAATCGGCATACTGCAACCTACCATCGTGCCCAAATCATCTAGTTCATAGCACAGCACCAGCGGGTTCTCACTATCAGTGATATGCTGGTAACATCCCTCTAAGCCCCTCCCGTCTCAAACCGTACATAAACTTCCAAAAGCGAAGAAGAAGAAAAAGAAGAAAAACCCCTACAGACCTGCCGTACACTACCTTAATCCGTCCATTTCCTTCCCTCCCCCCCTCCCTCCTTCCCCCCCAACTACCGTACCCTCTACAAGTCCACTCTACAACGAGCAGCCAGCACAACCTCCCCAAAACACCCAGTATGGTACAGCGCGGCACAGAACGCCCGTCCCCACGATACAAGTACAAGTACAAGTACTGTACCTAACCTGCTAACGCACAGACTATGCTACGGCAGAGAACACCAAAAGCGGTGTCTCAGAAAAAAGCGGTGAACTTGCCCATAAGCGGGGCCGACAGCGCAGGAAAGAAAGAAAAGGTTACCGTATTTGTACGGTACGCGGGAATGGATGTCAGAATACGCAGGCGTTACGGTACTGTACCGGCACTCGTACTGTACGATCTGCAAGCCAGCGAAAGGGGGAGAAGGGGGGTCGACGCTAGTTGAGCCGCACGGACTCTTGGAGAAGAAGATTGGTGCTGATTTGGAAAGAGGTTTTGTTTGTTTATTTTGTTTGTTTGTTGTTGTTGTGGTGCTTTGATTCATGTTTTTTTCTTTTTTCTTCTTTCTTTCTTTTTCCAACCGAAGGTGGGTTGGTCCCGCGTAAAAAGAGAAAGATGCCGAATCAGAAGTAGCTGCACGAGTGATCGCTTGTGACGGTGTTTTCGTCGTTGGAAGTCTTTTGGTTACATGGCTTAGCTAAGCGTGATGCAGGGTAGGTGTGGAGGGGATGCGATACCAGTACGTATCGTGCTGTACGCGTTTCATGTTGCTTGGGGAAGGGCGATTCGATGACCGGGGACCGGTCTGTTTGCCGGTAGGCTATTGTGAAATCTCGGCTTAGTAAGGATTTGGGATGAGGAGGCCGGAATTGCTGCCGGGTTTGCACATTAGAGTACGGTACCGGTGGTACGGTATGGGGTTGATGAGCTGGTTGGTTGATTGATTTACCGACTGGCTCGCGATAACCAGCTTAACGCCATAATTTGGATATCGCCAGCAAAAAAGAAACACGATTATTTTAAAAATGTGGGTTAACAATTGCATTAAGTCCCAAACTCCGACATTGCAGTGCCATAAACCCGATCAAGAAGCTATCCCTCCACCCAAACGAAGCTAGTCGCGCATCCTGCTCCGATCCGTACATTCTCGAGAACTGAGATATCTAGAGTAAACACCTCGCCAATAACATCGCCGCCCTCGGGCTTCCCGCAATTGCCGTGTTCCCCCCAGCCCCAGGTTATTATCTTTCTTTCTTTTGTAGTTTTGTCCTCTGCGATAGCGAGGGCATGTTCACTACCCACCGCGATGCCTGTTATACCATCGAGGTTCAGGGGTGGAAGTTGGCCTCTGTCATTCTTCCCCCATGCTTTGATGGCACCGGAGATTTCGAGTAGGTAGACACCGTTCCACGAAGCTTGAACGTCGAGTATTCCGGCTCCAGACCATGAGGCAAGCGAAGGCCCGATTTGGTACCGATCGTTCCCTAGAATTTCTATATGTCGAGGATTGTCTCTGCTAACTAGTATACTAAAGTCCTTTCCACAATCTAATTTGCTGACGGGGAATCCAACTTCTACCTTCCTGGGCCTGGGCACTATTGGCTGGGCAGGTTCCCCGAGTTGTCCTTTACGCCCCGTACCCCAACCCCATACGTCTCCGGTCGCTGTTAATATGAGTGTGTGCGTCATGCCAGACGCAATCTGTATTACTTTTCCAGGCGAAAAGTCGATAATTTCCTCCAATAATGCATCGTGAAGTTTCTCGCCAAGTCCCAATTCTCCTTTCTGGCCGGTTCCAGAAACAAATATTTTCCCTTCGTAGTCAACTAGAACTGTGAAGCTCCATCCTGCAGAAACATGCTCCCATCGGTGGTCACTGCTGAGAGAATGGAAGGAAGTTAGCGAGGGGAAGGTAGCTGAAGGGAGACAGCATTGATTTTCGGTGTTGTCTCCCGCAAAAAAGCATTCGCCAGATGGGAAGAGAAGAACAGTATGATTCCCGCCGGCTGCGATTTCTCGTGGGGGAACGGAGGGAAATAGCGGAGGAATCAGACAGGGGGTAGGTATGTGAGCGTCTTCAAGGTGGCCAAGAGATAACTGCCCCCGCCCATTAGATCCGAAGGCATAGAGCATACTGACGGTGACTTTTTCGAGTTGCGGGGGCGGGGACTTGCAGTTGGGGTTCGCACGCGAATTGTGTGTCTTTGAGGCTCAACTGCTGAAGTAAGTCTATAATAGGGCTTGTGCCCTGTGGGTCTGTGACCGTGACCGTGGCACTCACCCACACTTTGCCACGGACGGCAACCGGAATTTCACTACGACCAAATATTCAACCTCGACACCAACAGACGACAAAACACCCGGTAGCTAGCCACCTTATCGCCCCAATACACCACCCCGTTGCTCTTACCGTAACGAACGATTTTCACGATGGCTGCCTCTACTCAATCTGTTCAGTGCTTCGGCAAGAAGAAGACAGGTATGGGCTCTTCAGAATCATCCCCAAGCATAGAGTGGAGATATAATCGGGGAGTCAGTATAGACGCTAACTTCAATTTTAGCAACCGCTGTCGCTCATTGCAAGGTCCTACCATCTCTACACAGTTCCTCGCCTTTTTCGGGTATAGCTAACATCCCACTAGAAAGGTCGTGGACTCGTCAAGGTCAACGGCGCCCCTCTCAGCCTCGTCAAGCCCGAGATCCTCCGTTTCAAGGTCTACGAGCCTCTCTTGATCGTCGGTCTCGAGAGATTCGCCGAAGTCGATATCCGCGTCCGTGTCTCTGGAGGTGGTCATACTTCACAAGTCTATGCCATCCGCCAGGCTATCGCTAAGTCGATTGTCGCCTACTACCAAAAGTTTGTTGATGAGCACAGCAAGAACCAGTTGAAGCAGGCCCTCATCACATACGACCGCTCACTGCTTGTTGCCGATAACAGACGGTGTGAGCCAAAGAAGTTTGGCGGTCCAGGTGCCAGAGCAAGATTCCAGAGTACGTACATTCCGGACCTTGAAATTACATATTGGTGGTGGAGGCTAATGGGGTTTTCCAGAATCTTACCGTTAAGCGGTATCTTTGTTTGGGGATATGGTTCATTGGGGTTTCTTGTATCAATTTCTTCTCAAATAAAAGTAATCCTTGCGCTGGATAAGGGACTAAAAAAATTACCAAACTTGTTCCAGCGTTTCGAGATAGTCTGATTAATAGTTGGGTTTTGTGGTGGTCTGTCTTGTGAATGCACGATGTTCGGCTTTGACTTCATAACTGCCCTTCCAGTTGGACTTTGTCACTTTATTCTCCAATCTCAATAAAATCCTAGACACTCCAATCCATTCTACAAGTCCTACAATCCATGTTGAATAGTCCGCGCAAATGTTCCTGAGCTTAGACTATCTTACATAAGATCATGGAATGCAGCAGCGATATATTCGCTAACTAAGCCCCCAGCGGTGTCTAATCCCTTGCTTAAACATTTAATGGAAAAACTTTTGATTAATCGGAATAATGCCTGGGTTATCTTAAGTGATATTTCTGCGAAAAGCAGACGGATAGGTTATAGGCCGGCAGATTTTCTTTCAAAGGCTGCCCGATGAAGAATGCTAGTGCCAAGCCAGGCTGGATAAGGGTTGATTTTTTTTCATGCCCTAACACAGTCCTCCCCCACCACCCACTTAGATGCAGCCTAGCGCACTAGCAATCCCACACGAAGGCCAAACGCGCACACATACCACCACCTAACAAGCACAATCGACAAACCACCAGGCGCGCTGACTTTCTCCTTGGTAAACCAACAAAGTCAACGCAAACATGAAGCTCAATATTGTGAGAAATTTCCCTCTGCTTTCACGCTATTTTTTATTTTTTTTGGTGTTCTTGCTTTGGATGTGCGGCTAACTTCTCTCACAAAATCTAGGCGTAAGTTATTTTTCCTCGTTACAACAATCTTCATTTTTCCAGCGATTCTCCTCCAGGATAGTATTGGTGGGGGGCCCAAGAGGAAAATACTGGGGCAGGAGTCGGGAGGGGAACAAGTTGTGGGTCTACCGGTGCTAACTTGTCTTACAGCTATCCCGCCAACGGGTCACAAAAGCTCATTGAAATTGAAGATGACCGTCGTCTCCGTGTCTTCATGGATAAGCGTATGGGACAAGAGGTCCCCGGTGATAGTGTTGGGGACGAATTTGCTGGATATATTTTCAGGATCACCGGTGGTAACGACAAGCAAGGCTTCCCTATGAAACAGGGAGTCATGCATCCTACTCGTGTCAAGCTCCTCCTCTCTAAGGGACACTCTTGCTACCGCCCCCGCAGGACTGGAGAGAGGAAGCGCAAGTCCGTTCGCGGATGTATTGTTGCCGGCGATCTCGCTGTCCTTTCCCTCGTCGTTGTCAAGCAGGGTGACGGTGAAGTTGCTGGATTGACCGACGTTACCCACCCCAAGAGACTTGGGCCCAAGCGTGCTACCAAGATTAGAAAGTTCTTCGGTTTGAGTAAGGACGATGATGTATGTTTCCTTCATCTCAAGGTGGTGAGGAAATGTGGGGTTAAGAGCGGTGGCTTATTGCATATGGTACAAATAGGTTCGCAAGTTCGTTATTCGCCGCGAAGTCCAGCCCAAGGGCGAGGGGAAGAAGCCATATACCAAGGCTCCCAAGATCCAGAGGCTCGTTACTCCTCAGCGTCTTCAACATAAGCGTCACAGAATCGCTCTCAAGAGAAGAAGAGCCGAGGCTTCCAAAGATGCTGCGGTATGTCTGCAGTCTTTGTTTGTACCGTGTATCCATATATATACTAATACGGATGCAGAACGAATACGCGGCTCTCCTTGCCAAGCGTGTCCACGAAGAGAAGGCAAAACGCACCGAGCTACGCAAACGTCGTGCTTCTTCTATGAGACCCGAGAAGAAGGAGAAGGCGTAAGTGCTCGTAGGTGGTGGTGGTCAATAAAAAAAATTCCTTTGGTGCGAATGGGTGGGGCGGTCGGAATTAAACAACGCTTTTTTTCCATCTTTTTTCACTTGTACCTTCATGAAATAAAATGATCTTCTTTTTCATCAATCTTGGAGAAGAGGTCATTTAGTTCCTGGTATTGGGAGTTTGTGTGGGGAAATTGGGAGCGCTGGTGTAGATCTTTCTGCTTAATTTTCATGAAATCAAATGGGGACCATTTCATTTTCAGCCAGTTTTGATATTGGCTTTGACTTCATGATCGATCACTCGGGTTTCGATTTTGGTTCTGATTTGGCCCAAGAACAGTGCATACATGACAAACCAAACACAGTACACAGTAAAATAGGGGAGGAGGGAAAGGGCAGAGGAGACCGTGAGTAAGAGGTGTTCAATGTTGAAAAGGTGGGCCAAACTTGGTTTACTTTGCTGTTTGGTGTAAGCTTGGCGCCTAGAAACGATTAACTTACCAATGCTTTGCCTTACCATACGATGCCTTTGTTACCAAGGCCAAGAGGCGGTAATGGAAAAGAGCAAGAGGTGTAAATGGCGTGGACTCGGTGGGAAAACTTGTGACGGAGGTGCCCCACACGTCAGAGAAAGCAGAACTCGCGAACCAATTGCGGAACATATGGCTATTAAATATAATTACGACAATTCACTTGACAAAGATGATTTGGAATTCCTCTTCTAATATCTTATGTAACATTGGGTGACGTATTTTCCTTTATGCAATCGAGGTGCAAGCTGGGTTACTCTCTCTTATACTTTCCGTGCCTTTCAAATTTATTCTAAGCTCTATTACACGTATTTTTCGATTCAATTCTGGCTCATTTATAGCACTGTAATATAATCATTACCTGGGGCTTTTTTTTGATGATGCTCTCGAATACCGGTACATTACTCGGCTTCCGTCGACAAAGCTGGCTAATTCTGTAAAGTACCTTGATGGAAGATCTGCTCCTTACTTCCAACTGGCTAGATGATAGGATTAGCTCAGCTAGGATAGAATGCATCGAATTAACCTTACTCTCACTGAAAATTCTTTTTAACCTTGGATACTTTTAGTGTGAGTTATGGGTAGTCATTAGAATCACTGACCATCACTCGTAAATTTCTCTTGAAAAAGGGTTAGTGGTGAGGGGAGGATGCTGAAAGGTATCGGCAGACCAAGAACCCGGGGGTCCACTAGGTATTCTTGCGGGATGGCGGTGAGTATGTATAGGGCCGTAAGAGGGATATAATCTGGTACCCAGGTAATGAGTTTAGTAAGGAAATCATCCTCTTTGGCATGCGCGTGTTTAGCGCGAGCAAATGCCCAAATGCCAAGTTTTGATACAAAGAAAGTAGGCATAAAAACCGGTTCCAATCCCAACTTCCGTAGGCATGACTACAATGGGTAGAGCTATAGGCAAGACATAGCCAAATGATTAGTGAGTTGGGGTGCTACTTCTGTTCTAGTGATGGGGAGTAGAGGAGGGAAATCGGTAGGTGGTGGTGTGGTCTCTAGTCTTCCTGGGCTGAAGTAGCCTATACACCGGTAGAAGAAAGTGTATACCTGGACTTGATATCTACTCGGCCTGACTCTTCTCTAAAGCCTAGGCGGAGGAAGTAGTTGCCTTTGTTTAGTGACACAAGGAGGTCTGCCGGGTCCATCGTGTCCACATGATGGGCCCGAGAGTATTTTGTAGCAAGCGTTACGCAAGACCAGGTGCAACGTAGTCTGGTAAATACCGGACTGGGAATTACGTAGGGTCGGTGTATATATTCCTAGGGGGATGGACTAATTTAGAGGATGACCCATCATTTGAGTGCAGAAAACATCCCCGGATCACTTGATCATACCGCCCTGCAGGTTTCCTTTAACCTTACATATATTATTTGGTCATTTTCGTCTTGAGAAGCTACTCGTGAGCGTTCGTGCCCTCTTTGCGCTTTTCCAAGGTGATGGAAATCCCTCCTTATCTTCTACTTTATGGTTTTTGGTATGTTTGAGTTCTACTCAACGGGGGAAACTCGACGAGGAGGGGGAGGGGGGTGAGGGATAGAGACAGAAAGCGATAACCGTTTTGTGACATGGCTGATGGGGTGGTTTATTCTGCAGACCACCTATGGGGGATAAGCTTATGTGACACTGCCCTTCCGTCCATTTTCTAGCATTTCAACTAACCATTGCGATGAAAAGAATAAGTGGCCGAATAGTCCGGGAATCCCTTAATATCGTGACAGGTCCTCCCAAATGAGCTATTTGCTAGGCTGTAGCGATGTTTCCTATTTATTGTTAAAATTTCCAACCAAAATATGGGTCTTCTGTGCTGAAAGTGTGAGGCCCAGCAACAGACGAAAGGACAAACACCCCAACACCAAAACGAAACCAAACCTCCAGCCTTTCACATGAAGATTTCTGCTCCCACCGGCAACAATGTGATATATACGCCACAGGATCTTCGTTCTCGGCTCAAGCGTCCAGACTGCGATTAGCATCATCCGTTGTGAGACAGGTGTCACTGGAGAAATATGGGAGCAACTTCTTGACTAACATCTGTCTAGGTTCACGACATTCAAGTTAGTACCTACCTCCGTGCTTGGGGCGTTCCGAAATTTGTGATACAAGCCACAGCTCCTACCCAGGTGCTCTCACACAATCCGATCCTACCCTTACATTTGATCCCGGTCGTTCGTGAGTGATTTGACATGATTTGCTTCGACGAAGGAATGGGCGCATGACCATCTATACCACCTTCTTCTGCAGATAAGCCGCACACTACGGCACGATGCTTCATCTGTGGTCGGAGCTTGCATGAAAGGGATTTTATGCAACAAAGAGTTTTGGGGTGGCGGCTGCTCCGGAGACGTTCATATTATCCCTTCCTTCTGTGGTTCGCTTTACAATCTGAAGGGCTCCTTGCATTCTTTTGTGCCATGAACGGGTCCGATTAGATGTTATATGCACTTGCTATCTAAATATGGGCCCCGATATGGTTAGAAGGAAGTAGTTTTGGTCCCTTGATTGGAATAAATCACCCTATTCCAGAAAGAATTGGTGGTCAGCTGTCTGCGAGAGGGGCCGGAGGGCTAAATTAGGAAATAGAAGGTGGGGTAGTTTCTGCACGCATCACATCCATCTGGCAGCCTCAAGCGCCTTCCGCGGGCCCAATCAAGTGGCTGTTAAACACTCGTAGAGTTGGATTCCTCTGCAAGTGGCTTCCCAAGTCGGGATTGGCGCCTTTGGCCCCCATTTTACTTCTAGATTCTGACGCGGAGAATTGTTTAGGTCAAACTGATTACGGTCACCTATATTTTAATATGGAAAATATCACGGATCTTTCCGGAGTCAGGTGCCAAAATATCCGTGGTAGATCACACACAATAGCCGTGAACCAACACGGTCTAGCGTGTTTGGAAAAATTTCACCTGTACTCGAGTAGTGCTTTTGCCTGGCGAAGCCGGAGATTCACGGGTTCGCAGTCTGACGCCGGGTTTCCGGGGCCTGCTTAGTGTCTGGCCCATTGCTGGGAGGAATCATACTCAATCACTCACAATATGCAGTGTGCATCCTGAGAAAGGGCGAGGGGGGGCAAGGAAGCTATTGCTTCACTTTACCCCGAGAACACACAGCCTGTGGCATAGTAATTGTAATTTGTTCACCGATACCTGCAATAGCGGAAGAAGGGTATACTTGTAGATGCGGACTCTTCAAGATTTCCGGTTCTGGAAATGATGCTCGACCCCCCCCTTCGCTACCTGGTTTTGTGCCGAGAGGCACAGACATAAGCTGTCTTAGTTATGGTGGTGATGGTGAAACAAAAGCCCAACACCCAAAAATCGCAAAAAATATTACCCTGAAGTGGAGAAGACTGATGCTGAGGGAGGTTCAAATGAAAAACGAGGTTTAAGCGGGGTAGATGCGCACCGCATGTCTTATTAATAGACTGATGGTCAAACATGGAATGATACTAACTTAGTGTGGAAGAGGCAGCTCGGGATAATACTGCGGCCGCGGGAGAGTCAGTGCGCCATGGGCCTTCGATCCTAGCCGCTGGATAATGAGTCTCTCCTCCTCATCCACTCACATACACATTCTCTTTCACCATTGTCGTTTGTGGTGATGCTGGCTACCGTAGGCATTACGATAGGGTCTAAACTTTCTTTAGATTGCTATGCATAAGAAATTTGGGGCCGTTGGATGAGAGAAAGGGATAGGGAGGATGTGAGACTGAACTAGGTTTGCACATGAAGCCCGTGATACTAGAAATGAGTCCTCACATTAGACAAGTAACTTATGCCTTATCCCCCTCACCGGCTCCAACCAATCAGTTATGGAGATTGAGAAATCGGAGAGAGTTGGGTACCACATATCCGATTCACCCATCTCTCTCATTAAATAGTCGTGTCTTTGCATTGCAGCATAATACTCGAATGTCAGCCCAATTTTTATTCCATAAAGCTGAGTATTCCATTATCCGATCAACATTCCTTTGAAATTTGTGATTTCATATTAACTTTCGCCACGGTTGGATTTTTATTTCTTATTTCTAATCATATGTATGAGCCATAGGAGCCTGGTGCTCAAAGGATTCTTAAAAATTTTCATCATGTTTTAGCACTCGAATATTGGGCAAGTACCGGTTGGTGGTCTCTGATTGATGGTTCTTTATTCGTTTATTTATTCGTTTCGCAGTCCTGAGCCTCACAGGCTTGTCTCGGGGCCCCCAGTCCGTATCGGTTCTCTCGGGCCGTGATCCCCCTCACCTAGCTCTCCGATGGCCTATTCAAGGAAAGCTAATTATGCGCTCTCCCTTTTCTGAGCCCCCCCCCATTTTCGTCTTGAGTGAATGGATCAGTTTCACCTCCTTATTTTGGGACGTATGATAGAGTAATATGGCAATCTGTAGGGCAGGTTTCTGGTGAGTAACGAACTAACCTTTTTTGGGGGAGGGGGGGGGCGGAGAGACTTGAGTTTTACTGGGGCCAATATTAATGTGATTTGGTGCGTTTCTTTCAAGTAATTCCTGTTGGTCGTACTCGAGTACTGGCAGTGTCGAAGGGGTTTTTTTTAAAAAAAGAACCGCATTTGCATACCCCGGATCTAACTAAAAGGGCCAAATTCTAGCTATATGCAATAGAAGTCTTTTTTTTAAAAAATATGGGCCGCCCCGGCGGGAGAGGGTG